>Ga0182745_1000214_pt1 | contig 72458 bp, 67 predicted proteins | sample eDN3rd30CKraftBY_FD_128523 | JGI IMG/M metagenome (GOLD analysis project Ga0182745, IMG submission 128523) | Enriched backyard soil microbial communities from Emeryville, California, USA - eDNA 3rd pass 30_C Kraft BY (version 2) (version 2) | ecosystem: Environmental > Terrestrial > Soil >... | reverse complement strand
GTTCCCGAATGCGGTGATCTCTGGGTTGTCTCCGGCTGGTCCAGGTGCGGGTTCGGTGTGCGTGTATCTGTTTGGTGCGTCGGCGGATGTGATCGTCGACGTCAACGGGTACGTGGAGGCTGGTGCCGGGATGATGTCGACTCCGTGATCGACACGCTGTGAACACTCGTTGGCTGGTCGTGCCGGCGCTGGTGGCAGCCTTGGGGCTTGCCGCCGGTGCCGGCACGCGCCCGGCGGTCGCCGGCTCGCCCGACTGGCCCGACGGGCCCTGCACCGACAACGAGGGCGTGACCGTCGTCGTCGACTTCCAGGAACTCGGCGGCGGCGTCAACGTCCGGTGCGCGCCCGCCCCGGTTGCCAGCGGCCTCGACGCGTTCGACCGCGCCGGCATCGCGTGGGAAGGCACCCGCCGGTTCCCGGGCTTCGTGTGCCGGATCGCCGGCCTGCCGGGGCCCGACCGCGAGCCGTGCGGCAACACGCCACCGGCGACGGCCTACTGGTCGTACTGGATGGCGCCGCGCGGCGGCCAGTGGTGCTACAGCAACTTCGGCGCCGGCAACCGCACACCGCCCCCCGGCACGATCGAGGGCTGGTCGTTCGCCCTCGACAAGACCGCCGAGACGGTGCCGTCGCCGCGCTACGAACCGCCCGCGCCGATCCCCGGCCAGCCACCGAACCCGCTCAACCCGGCCGACTGCACCACGCCCGCGTCGAGCGTGACGACCACCACGAGTACCACCGTCAGCCCCATCACCACCGTCGCCCAACCGGCGACGAGCACGACGACCATCCGCACGACGACGACCGTGGCCCGGTCGGCGACGACGAGCACGACCTCCCGCGCGCCGACGACAACTGTGCGCTCCCCAGGGACGGTGACGAGCACCGTCGCCGCGGTGCCACCGGCACCAGGCGGTGAACCTGCACCGCCGGCGGGGTGGCCCACCACCTCGACCCTCGCCCCCGGCACCACCCCACGACCGACGTCGACGACATCCACGTCGACCACATCGTCGACATCGACCACGTCGCCGTCCGACCCGGATGGATCGACCACCGCACCGGCGACGTCGGGCGTGTCCGGCCGCGACGGCGCGTCGGTGTCGACGGTGGAACCCGCGACCCCGACGACCCTGACGATGTCGACGCGGGTACCTGCCGGTGCCGGCCCTGCCACGTCGTCACCGCTCGGTTCGGTCGACCTCAGCAGCGACGGACGCGGCAGCGGAGGACTTGGCCCGGCCACGCTCGTCGGCATCGTCCTGGTGGTCGTCACCGCGGCCACCGCCGGGTACCTGCCACGCCGCCGACGGGCTGCAGCTGCCGCCCCGCTGAACCCGTACCCAGCTGAGCCGCCGGATGCGCCAGCGCCGTGACGGCCACCTCTCCGAACCGTCCTGAGCCGTGAGGGGCGCGCGAGTGCCGCGGGCGCTGCACCCGGTGGCCTGGTGGGTGTGGGCACTCGGGCTGGCGGTGGCAGCCTCGCGGACCACGAACCCGCTGATCCTTCTCCTGTTCGTGACCGTCGCCGGGTGCGTCGTTGCCGCCCGGCGCACCGACGCACCGTGGGCCCGCGGGTTCCGCGTCTACCTCGCGCTCGGCCTCGTGATCATCGCCATCCGGGTCGGCTTCCGGGTGCTGCTCGACGGTCAGCACGGGCGCCACGTCCTGTTCACGCTGCCCGAGCTCGACCTTCCCGACGCCGTCGCGGGTATCCGTATCGGCGGCCCGGTCAGCCTCGAAGGTCTCCTCGCCGCGCTGTACGACGGGATACGGATCGCGACGTTGCTGCTGTGCGTGGGCGCCGCCAACGTGCTCGCCGACCCCAAGCGGCTGCTCAAGTCGCTGCCCGCGGCACTGTACGAGCTCGGTGTCGCCGTCACGATCGCGCTCACCACCGCCCCGCAGATCATCGAGAGCGGCCAACGCATCCACCGGGCGCGTCGGCTCCGCCTGGCTCCCGAGGGCCGGCGACCGCGCCGGCCGGTGCGCGGTGTGCTGGTGCCGGTGCTCGAGGATGCGCTCGACCGCTCGCTGGCGCTGGCCGCGGCGATGGACTCGCGGGGCTACGGCCGGGTCGCGTCCGTTCCCCGCCGGGCGTTGCGCACCGGTCGGGCGCTGCTGATCGGCGGCGTCTGCGCGGTGCTGGTCGGTACGTACGGGGTGCTCGACGGCACCGCCCCGGCGCCGCTCGGGGCACCGGCCTTGGTCGCCGGATGCGTGCTCGGCGCGGCGGGGATGCGGCTCGCCGGCAGGCGTGTGCCGCGCACCGTGTACCGGCCCGCCCCGTGGCGCGCGGCCGAGACCGCCGTGGCTGCCTGCGGACTTGCCGCAGCCGTACTAGTGGTGGTCGCCGAACACGTCGATGCCGACGTGCTGTTCCCTACCGTGCAACCGCCGCGCTGGCCGACCGTGTCGGCGATCGTGGCGATGGCCGCGCTGATCGGCCTGCTGCCGGCGTGGCTGGCTCCACCCGTCGATGCCCTGGAGGCGACCCCCGCGTGATCAGGTTCGAGCGCGTCACCGTCACCTATCCCGACGCCGCCCGGCCCGTGCTGCGCGACGTCGACCTGTACGTCGCGGCGGGCGAGCTGTGCGTGCTGGTGGGGTTGACCGGGGCCGGTAAGTCGACGGTGCTCGGCGCGATCAACGGGCTGGTGCCGCACTTCACCGGCGGCCGCCTGGCCGGGCGGGTCACCGTCGCCGGGCACGACACCCGCGACCACCCACCTCGTGAGCTGGCCGGGCTGGTGGGTGTGGTGGCGCAAGATCCGCTGCGCGGGTTCGTGACCGACACGGTCGAGGCCGAGCTGGCGTACGGCATGGAACAGCTCGGCATCGCCCCGGCCACGATGCGCAAGCGGGTGGAGGAGACGCTCGACCTGCTCGGCATCGCCGAGCTGCGCGAACGGTCGATCCGCACGCTGTCGGGTGGCCAGCAGCAGCGCGTGGCGATCGGCGCGGTGCTGACCGCGCACCCGCAGGTGCTCGTGCTCGACGAACCCACCAGCGCGCTCGACCCGGCTGCAGCCGAGGACGTGCTGGCCGCGCTGACACGGCTGGTGCACGACCTGGGCATGACCGTCGTCGTGGCCGAGCACCGCCTCGAGCGGGTGATCGAGTACGCCGACCGGCTGGTCACGATCGGCCACGACGGGTACGTGCAGTCCGGCCTGCCCGCAGACCTGATTCGGGCGGCCGACGTCGCCCCACCCGTGGTGCGGCTCGGCCAGCTGGCCGGATGGAACCCGCTACCACTGTCCGTACGCGACGCCCGGCGGCTCGCGCCGAACCTGCACGCTCGGCTCGTCGACGCGCCGGCGCCGCGCCGCGGGCGCCCACCCGGTGCTCCCGCAGTATCGGCCTCCGGGGTGGTCGTACGGTACGGGAAGGTGGCCGCCGTGCGCGGCGTCGACCTGGTGCTGCGGGCCGGCGAGGTGGTGGCGATCATGGGCCGCAACGGGTCGGGCAAGTCGACGTTGCTGTGGGCGCTGCACGGGTCGGGGCGGCGCGACGGGGGCCGCGTGGTGCTCGCCGATGGTGCCGATCCGAGCCGTCTCGACCCGCGCGACCGCACGCGCCGGGTCGCACTGCTGCCGCAGTCGCCGACCGACCTGCTGTTCCTCGCCTCGGTCGGCGAGGAGTGCGCGCTGGCCGACCGAGCGGCCAGTGCGTCGGCCGGGACTTGCCGCCGGCTGCTCGACGAGCTGACTCCGGACATCGCCGACGGCACACACCCGCGCGACCTTTCTGAGGGGCAGCGGCTCGGGTTGGCATTGGCCGTGCAGCTCACCCCCGCCCCGGCGGTGCTCTTGCTCGACGAACCCACCCGGGGGCTCGACGAGACCGCCAAACGACGGCTCACGGCGGTGCTCGCCGAGCTGGCCGCCGGTGGCCGGGTGATCGCGGTTGCCACCCACGACGTGGAGTTCGTCGCCGGCTTGGCCGACCGGGTGATCGTGATGGCGCTCGGCGAGGTGGTCGCCGACGGCCCGACGGCCGACGTCGTCCTGGCCTCGCCGGTGTACGCGCCCCAGGTCGCCAAGGTGCTCCAGCCCGACCCGTGGCTGACCGTCGCCGAGGTGGCCACAGCGATCGGACCGCCGGCATGAGCCGGGCGTTGCGGGTGCGCGGCTCGTCGGCGCTGATCCTGGCGGTCGCAACGGCAGCCGGGCTGATGATGTTCCTGTGGCCGCTGTTCGTCACGGTGTCGGACAACGGCGAACATGCGCGTGACGCGCCGCTGGTGTTCGCGTTGATCCTGCCGGTGGTGATCGCGGTCGTCGTCGCCGAGCTCAACAGCGGGGGGCTCGACGTCAAAGCACTGGCGATGCTCGGATTGCTCGGCGGCGTCGGTGCCGCGCTGCGCCCGCTCGGCGCGGGTACAGCGGGAATCGAAACTGTGTTCTTCCTGCTCGTGCTCGCCGGGCGGGTCTACGGAGCCGGGTTCGGCTTCGTCCTCGGGGTCGTCACGCTGTTCACGTCGGCGTTGCTGACCGGCGGCGTCGGCCCGTGGCTGCCGTTCCAGATGCTCGGCGCGGCATGGGTGGGGCTCGGGGCCGGCCTGCTGCCGCGCGCCCGCGGGCGTGCCGAGATCGTGTTGCTCGCGGCCTACGGCGCGTTCGCCGCGTACGCGTTCGGGTTCCTGCTGAACATGTGGTTCTGGCCGTTCGCGGCCGGCACGTTCACCGGCGACGGATCGAACCCCGGGTTGCAGTTCGTGCCCGGCGACCCGGTGTGGCAGAACCTGCGGAGATTCTTCTGGTTCACCGTGGCGACGTCCACCTGGGGCTGGGACACGGGCCGGGCGATCACCAACGTCGTCGCCGTGTCGGCGCTCGGTCGTCCGGTGCTGGCGGCCCTACGACGCGCCGAGCGCAAGGCCCGCTTCGACCGCGAGGTGCGCTTCACCGACGGTGGCGACGGAGGCGACGCGGGCCGCGGGGGATACGACGCTTCGCTGACGTAGGGTCCCGTGGGTGCGTGTCGGCATCACCGGAGCCTCGGGCCTGATCGGGACCGCGCTGGTTGCCCGGCTGGGCGAGCGCGGCGACGACGCGGTGCCGATCGTGCGGCGCGCGCCGGCGGCCGGTGAGATTGGCTGGAATCCTGGTGAGGGCCGTCTCGAGCCGAGTGATCTGACCGGTCTCGACGCGGTCGTCAACCTGGCCGGCGCCGGCATCGGCGATCACCGCTGGACCGACCGGTACCGGCGCGAGCTGATCGACAGCCGCACGGTGGGAACAACCTTGTTGGCCGAGTCGATGGCGCAAGCACTGCAAACAGGCGGCCCGACTACGTTGATCAACGCCTCGGCGGTCGGCTACTACGGCGACCGTGGTGACGAACTGCTGACCGAATCGTCGTCCCCGGGCACGGGCTTTCTCAGCGAGATCTGTGTGGCGTGGGAAGCCGCCACTGCGCCAGCCGTTGCCGTGGGTATCCGCGTGGCGAAGATCCGCACCGGAATCGTGCTCAGTGCGCGTGGCGGAGCGTTGCCCAAGATGCTCCCGCTGTTCAAGCTGGGGCTGGGCGGACGGTTCGGCAGTGGACGCCAATGGATGAGTTGGATTTCGCTCGACGATGAGATCGCCGCGATCGAGCACCTGCTCGATACCCCGGCTTCCGGAGCCCTCAACCTCGTGGCACCCAACCCGGTGACCAACCAGCAGTTCGCCGGCACACTTGGCTCGGCGCTCCGGCGCCCGTCGGTGCTGCCGGCTCCGGCCTTCGCCCCACGCCTGCTGCTGGGCCGTCAACGAGCCGACGCGCTCTTGTTCGACGGCCAACGCGTGGCACCGCAGGCCCTGCTGGCGAGCGGGTTTGCCTTCCGGCATCCCACGCTCGACGAGGCGCTGCGCTCGGTACTCCGCCGCTGACTTCTACCGAGCGGGTGGTGTTGCGGGGGACGGCTCGGCCCGGCGTGTCGGTTGGCGGGCGATGAACCACACACCTACCGCTCCGGCTGCCAGGACCACAGCGCGGATCCACCACGACGGGATGAACCAGCAACTCACGCCGACGCTGACGGCGAGCATGCCGATCGCCCACTGCTTGGCGCGGCGCGGCATACCGAGCCCGGCCCGGTAGTCGCGCACCGCCGGCCCAATCCGCGGCAGGCCGAGCACCCAGGCCTCGAGCCTCGGGCTCGAACGGGTGAAGCAGGCCGCAGCGAGGATGAAGAAGATCGTCGTCGGTAAGCCGGGGACCACGATGCCGACACCACCGAGGGCGACACAGGCCAGCCCGCCGGCGAGCCACAGCAACCGAATCATGTGAGCCGATCCATCGTGGCTGCATCATGCCAGCCGAGTTGCCGTCGCAGGACCCCGCCGGTGCTCAGCAATGCTTTGCGTCCAAGCGCCACGCAGGCTGTGTTCCACGAACGGTGCACCGAAGCGAACGTCGACGCGACCGCCGTGGCCTGGGGCAACGCCGACGGGCGACCGCAGCGATCGGTTTCAGGCTAGAAAACCGGAGGTGCGAGTGGTCAGCCTGGTGCCGTCGGCAACCGAGACACTCGCCGCGTGGGGCGTCGAGCCGGTCGCCTGCACGCGGTTCTGCGAGCGCCCCGACCTGCCCCACGTCGGTGGCACGAAGAACCCCGACGTCCCCGCGATCGCTGCCCTGCGGCCCGACGTGGTGGTGCTCGACCGACAGGAGAACCGTCGTGAGGACGCGGCCGCGCTCGACGCCGCGGGCATCCGCACCGTGGTGCTCGACGTCCGCTCGGTCGCCGGGTTGGCCGGTGAGCTGGAGACGCTGGCGCGTGCGGTTGGTGCACCCGAACCGACGGTCGTCGTGCCCGAGCTGGCGCCGCTCGGCGTCCGCGCGGTGGTGCCGATCTGGCGCCGCCCGTGGATGACGATCGGTGCCGATACGTACGGGTCGGCGGTGCTCGCTGTGCTCGGGGTTGTCAACGTGTATGCCGACGCGAGGGTGGACTACCCCGAGTTCACCCTGGCCGACGCAGCCGCCCGCGGCGCCGATGTCGTGCTGGTGCCGTCCGAACCGTACGAGTTCACCGACGCCCACCTGGCCGAACTCGATGCCGTCGCCCCGGCGATACGGGTCGACGGGCAGGACCTGTTCTGGTGGGGCAGTCGCACCTCGGCCGCGATCGCCCGCCTGCACGCGGCGCTCGTGGCCGCCCGAGCGAGCTGACCCCGGCGTGACCAGCGATCGCACCAGCCGTACCCGACAGCGATCTCTTGCCGAGCCGACACTTCCAACATAGAGTGTTAAGTATGCCTACCGCTCGACCTCGTCTCGCATGGCGACGTCGGGGTCACCACGACGCGGTGGTGTCGGTGTGAACGTCCCTGCGCTCGTCGACGCCAGCGACTGGCCGCTCGTGACGGTCGTCGGCGAGGGGTGCCAAACCGCCGAGGACGCACGGGTGGCGCTCGCCGAACTGACTGCCCTGTTGCGGCGGGCCGACGCCAACGGCGAACGGGTCGGGCTGGTGTTCGACACCGACCGGCTCGATCGGGCCGCGACCGGGGTCGTGCGACGGTGGGCGGCCGACAACGCGGCGACGCTCGCGGCGGTCGTCGCCGGAGCGGCATCGGTGGTCGCCGCGCCGGCGGTCGCCGCCGGCCGGGCGCTGATCGAACAGGAAGCAGCGATGTACCCGTTCCCCGCCTGGTGTGCCGGATCGGCAGACGAGTGCAGGGCGTGGGTCCGCGGCATGCTCGCCGACGGTGCCCAGGGTGACGACTGACAGGTGGCTGGGGTGGTCAGTGGGATGGGGGAGTGGTGAGCAGGGCGTCGATAACGGCGCCAGCCACGATCCAGGCGCGCGTTGCCTCGCGATCGCCGGCCCGGGGCAACGACGGCAGCTGACTGTCAAATATTCTTGACTTTCTCTCCGGAACCCCCTACGTTCCATCTATCAAACATTTTTGACAGATTTCCCGACCGACAGGAGAGCCGGCATGCCGTTCCAGGAGAAGAGCGCGATCGTGATGACCGCGATCCTGATCGTCGTGTACGGCGCCTACTTCGCGCTGCTCGGGCTGTTGCTGGGCCGGCTGCCCGCCGACGAGATCCCCTACCAGCCGTTGCTGATCGTGGCCGTGGTCCCGCTGGCGGTCCTCGCCGCCTTCAGCCACATCATTCTCGCCTTGCTCAACCCGAAGGAGGCGAACGCCAACGACGAGCGCGACCGCCTGATCACACTGCGCGCCGAACGAATCGGTGGCTACATCCTCGCGGTGGGCGTGTTCACCGGCATCACGCTGGCGATGGTCGAGGTGGCCTGGCTGTACATCGCCAACGCCTTGATGCTGGCATGGGTGTTGGCCGAAGTCACCGAGGGCACCACCAAGGTCGTCCTCTACCGCCGGGGGACCTGATCGTGGCGAAGCCGACACTGGTCACCAACCGGATCCGTGCCCTGCGGATCCAGGCCGGCGAGATGTCACAAGGCGAACTCGCCGACCGGGTCGGTGTCACCCGCCAGACGGTGAACGCGATCGAGCAGGGCAAGTACTCCCCCTCGCTCGAGGTCGCTTTCAAGATCGCCAGGGTCTTCGACGCCCCCCTCGAAGACGTGTTCCAGTACCCCGGTGGGTAGTGATCGGTGACGACCCGTAGGTGGGTGGCTACGTCACGTTGGTGGCCGCTGCGGCGATCCGCGCGAGGCAGGTGGGGCAGAGGCAGCCGTCGTGAACCTGGGCGAGGTCGAGCAGCGCTCGTTCGGGCACGTCGACGCCGACGCACCAGCACGGGCAGCCAGGTTGGGCGGCGCTACAGCCGAACTCCGCGCCGCAGGCCGGGCACGTCTCGCGACCCGGAGTGTGCGGCACGGCGTCCACGGTTCAGCCTTCCCGAGATCCGGCCAGATACCCCGCCAATGCGGCGCTGTTGGCCTCGCGCACGGCGGCGTTCACGCGCTGGCGTTCGAGGATCTGCTCGAGTGTCTTGACGGCCTGTTCGATCGGGTGCTCGGAGAAGAACCCGGCCGAGTCGGCCACCTGCTCGGGCCGGTCGAGCAGTTTTACCGTCTCGATCATCCGCACGATCGTGTTCCGCGGGAAGCGCTGGTTGGTGTCGGCCCAGTGGCGGCGTACGAACGTCCACGCCTGGGCGCCGTGCTTGCGGTTGCCGATGCACAGGCGCAGTAGGAACGGCGCGTTCTGCGACTTGACCTGATCGCTCAACGCCAGCTCGCAGGTGCGTTGCATCAGCTCGGCCGAGTCGAACTCGGCGAGCGCGTAGAGATGCCGCAACTGCTCCTGGGGCGTGGCCCCGTGGATCGCACGAGCGAGCATCCGCTCGTAGTCGTCGGCATCGCCGGTGGCCGCGACCACGCTGGTCGCGGCGGCGGCCAGCTCGGCGTCGACCGCGGCGGGGTCGGCCTCCCAGGCCGCGTAGTAGCCGACGGCGCGCTCGCGCGCGTCGGCGTCGCCGCCCTGCACCGCCAGCAGGCCGAGCAGCAACCCGCGCAGCTTGGCGGTGAGGTCGAGTTCGCCGTCGACCGGCTCGCCGAGTGACACCAACGCGGGGCCGGCTAGCGCGGCGACGCGGGCCTGGAACCCGGCCAGCGCGGCCGTGGCCGTGCCGTCGGGGTTCGTGTCGTCGACGAGGCGTCGCACGCCGCGCAGGCCGATCGCGATCGACTGCCAGACGCCGTACTCGCGCTCGTCGGCGAAACGGCTCACCAGCTCGAGGTAGGCGGTGGCGTCGAGCGCCCCGGCGACCACCGCGTTCCAGGCGTCGTCGACGACGTTATAGCGCTCGAGCGTGGCCATTCCGGCGAACACGTCAGGGGTGAGCAGCTCGCGCAGCTCGGTCGAGTAGTCGACGCGGTAGAACCCGTGGCCCCCGGCGTTGACGACGACCGGCCCACCAGCGTACGGCACCCGCAGTTCGGGCCCGTCAAGGAGGTACGACGCGGTGCCCGACGATGTCCGGACGGCGACGGGTATCGCCCACACCGTGGCGTCGGAGGCCTCGGCGTCGAAGGCGAAGCGCCGCTGCGACAACACGAGCTCGGTGCCGTCGGCCGTCAGGCCGACCGAGACCAACGGATAGCCGGGCTGCCAGATCCACGAGTCCATGATCCGCCGGACCGGCGCGCCCCCGCCGGACAGTTGGGTGGTGTGCTCGATCGCGTCCCACAGGTCGCTCGTCTCGGTGTTCCCGTACGCGTGGGTGCGCAGGTAGTGGCTGACGCCCGCCCGGAACTGCTCGGGCCCGAGATGTTGTTCGAGCATTCGCAGCAGGGCCCCGCCCTTCTGGTACGTCAGCACGTCGAACATGCCCTCGGCGTCGGCCGGCGAGCGGACCTCGAACTCGACCGGTCGGGTCGACGACAGCGAGTCGGTCTCGAACGCGACGCTGCGCTCGAGCCCGAACGTCACCCAACGCTGCCACTCGGGGCGGAACGCCTCGCAAGCGGCGATTTCCATGAACGTGGCGAACGCCTCGTTCAACCAGATGCCGTTCCACCATCCCATCGTGACCAGGTCGCCGAACCACATGTGGGCCAGCTCGTGGGCGACCACGTCGGCGACCAGCTGCCGCTCGGCCTGTGTGGCCGTGGCCGGGTCGACCAGCAGCAGGCTCTCGCGGAACGTGATACACCCGAGGTTCTCCATGGCCCCGGCGGCGAAGTCGGGAAGCGCCAGCAGCTCCACCTTGTCGCCCGGGTACTCGATGCCGTAGTACTCCTGGAACCAGCGCAACGCGAACGCACCGATCTCGAGCCCGAAATCGGTGAGTCCTTCCTTGCCGGGCACGTGCACCAGCCGCAGCGGGATGCCGTCGACGTCGACCCAGTCGGTCGCGACCAGCGGCCCCACCACCACGGCGACCAGGTACGAACTCATCACCATCGTGTCGGCGAACGTGACCGCGACCTTGCCGTCGCCGCGGTCGGTGCGCGACACCTCGCGGCCGTTCGACACCGCCAGCAAGCTGCCACCCGCAGCATCTCCCTCGATCGCCCCATCGATGACGAGGGTGACCGCGAACACGGCCTTGAAATCGGGTTCGTCCCAGCACGGGAACGCTCGCCGGCAGTCGGTGGACTGCATCTGGCTGGTGGCGATCACGTGCTCGTTGCCGTCGGGATCCTTGAACGTGCTGCGGTACCAGCCGCGCAGCATGTCGTTGAGTACGCCGTCGAACTCGATGTCGACGACGTGGTCGCCGGCGGGGATGACGTTACTGCCCGGTTCGTTGCTGCCCGGCTCGCTGTCGCCGGGGGTGATGAACAGGCGCTCGGACTCGTCGTCGAGCCGCCACTGGGCGTCGACCCCGTCGATCCGGCAGGCGTGCACGGTCAGTTCGGCGACGTTGAGCACCAGCTCGGCGACGTCGTCGGCAGCCGTCACCACGATGTGGACGTCGCCTCGGAACGTGGCCCCGGCCAGGTCGGGCTCCAACTCGATCTCGTAGCGGCTGGGCACCACCAAGCGCGGCAGACGGTACGGGTCGAGCGGGGGTGAGGTCACGACGGAAGTCACCCGCCCGAGCGTAGTCCCGTGCCAGAGGGGTGCTGCCGGGGGTAGCTGCGTGGTCCCGCCGGTCGGCTTGGGCCCGTAAGCCGCTAGCGTGCAGCGCCTGTGAAGCCGGGGGACGAGTCGCGCTACGACGTGATCGGCATTGGCAACGCTCTCGTCGACGTCATCTCGCACGTCGACGACGCGTTTCTCGATGCTCACGGCATGGTCAAGGGCTGGATGGACCTGATCGACACCGACCGTGCGGTGGCGATCTACGACGCGCTCGGGGCCGCGGTGGAGATGAGCGGCGGGTCGGCTGCCAACACCGTCGTCGGCGTCGCCAGCTTCCGCGGGCGGGGGGCCTACATCGGCAAGGTGTCGGGCGACGACCTCGGCGACGTGTTCGCTCACGACCTGCTGGCGGTCGGGGTGCAGTTCCACGCCGGGGGACGCGAGCACCCCGAGCCCACCGGGCGTTGCATGATCTGCGTCACCCCCGACGCCGAGCGAACCATGAACACGTATCTCGGGGCGTCGAGCCTGCTGTCGACCGCCGACGTCGACCTCGCCGCGGTGGCCGACGCCAAGGTGCTGTACATGGAGGGCTACCTGTTCGACCGCGACGACGCCAAGGCGGCGTTCCGCGCCGCGGCCGGCGTGGCTCACGAGGCCGGCCGGATGGTGTCGCTCACGCTGTCCGACTCGTTCTGCGTCGAGCGCCACCGCGACGACTTCCTCGCGCTCGTCTCCGACCAGGTCGACCTGCTGTTCGGCAACGAGTCGGAACTGATCGCGCTCTACCAGACCGAGACACTCGACGAGGCGATCGCCGAGGCTCGCCGGCACACCCCGGTGGTTGCCTGCACGGTGGGGGCGCGCGGCTCGCTGGTGGTGACCCCCGACGAGCTGATGATGTCGCCGGCCGTGCCAGTGCGCCGGGTGATCGACACCACCGGGGCCGGCGACCTGTACGCGGCCGGCTTCCTGCACGGCATCACCACGGGCCGCGGCCTGGCCGAGTGCGCCCAACTCGGAGCGATCGCCGCGGCCGAGGTGATCAGCCACGTCGGCCCCCGCCCGCTGGTCGAACTGCACACCCTGCTGAGCTGATGGACCACTCCCCGGCTCGGATCAGCGCGACGGTCGCGCGTCGGGCCGCGGTGCCGCGCTGGGCCGCCGGGTTAGCCGTGGTGGCTGGTGTCTTGGCGACGTCGGCCGGGGCGTGCCAACGCAAGCAACCCGAGCCCACCCCCGCTCCCGCCGAGCTCGGCGCTCGCAGCCTTCCTGAGGGGGCAGCCACGACCGGCCTCGACGCGACGTACGCGGTGCTTACCGCCACCGACCGGGGCGAGTGCTTCCACCTCGTCCGGCTGGCCGCCGACGGTACCGCCGACACCGGGCAGGGCTGCTCGCCCGACGGGGTGACCGCGGTGCTGGCCGCCGAGGTGACGTGGACGGGGGAACCACGCACCGGCGACTACGCGTGGCGGGCCGGCGAGTTGACGGTGCGCGTCGTCGGCTGGGACCCACTGGCCGAGCAGTTCGAACTCACCGAGTACGCGGCCACCTACTGCGGCGAGACCCTCGTCGTCGAGAACAGCACCTACGCCCTGGCCTCGGGCGCCACCCCACCCGACGCCACCCCCTGCACCGACTGACGCTGCGCGCCCACTCGACCGGTGGGTGGTTGTTGTCTCGCCAGGCACTCGACGACGGTGGCTCGGCCGCCGGTGGTCGAGTGGCGCACCCGCGGCGGAGCCGCCACTCCGGTGATCGAGACCTGGTGCGCGCACCGAGTCTCGGTACGGGTGCTGCGTGCCCATTCGGCCGGCGGGTGGTCTGCGCGCCGCGTCCCGGGCGCGGTTCTCGGTTGCCTACGCTGGGCCGGTGACGACTGACTTCGAACGCATCCGCGAGGTGGCCGAGCGGTGGCGGGCGGCCGAGCCCGACGACGACCTGCGGGCTGAGCTGTCCGAGTTGTTGGCCGGGCCGCCCGACGTACTCGCCGCCCGGTTCACCGGGCGATTGCAGTTCGGCACGGCCGGGCTGCGTGCCGAGGTCGGCGCGGGGCCGTTGCGGATCAACCGGCTGGTGGCCCGCCAAGCCGCGGCCGGGCTGGGTGAGTACCTGCTCGACACGGTGCCGGAGGCGGCTGACGCGGGGGTGCTGATCGGCTACGACGCACGCCGCAAGAGCGACACCTGCGCGGCCGACACCGCGCGGGCGTTGGCAGCGATGGGCATCCGCGCCTACCTGTTCGACCAGCGCGTCCCCACCCCGCTCGTGTCGTGGGGCGTCACCGAAGTCGGTGCCGCGGCGGGTGTGGTGGTCACCGCCTCGCACAACCCACCGGCCGACAACGGCTACAAGGTGTTCCTCGGCGACGGCAGCCAGATCGTCACGCCGCACGACACGCTGATCTCCGAGCGGATCGACCGCTTCGACCCGACCACGGTGGCGCTTGCCGCCCTCAACGACCCGCTGATCGTGATGGTTGGCGACGAGTTGATCGAGGCATACCTGGCTGCCGTGCCGTCGGTACGGCGAGCCTCGTCAGTTGCCGGTGTCACCGTCGCCTACACCGCGCTGCACGGCGTGGGCGGTGCCATGATCGAGCGTGCGTTCGCGGTCGCCGGGCTGCCCGCACCGGTGGTGGTCGGCGCCCAACACGAACCCGACGGAAGCTTCCCCACGGTGGCGTTCCCGAACCCCGAGGAGCCGGGGGCGATGGATCTGCTGTTCGAACTGGCCGCCGCGTCGGGCGCCGCGGTGGCGCTGGCCAACGACCCCGACGCCGACCGGCTCGGGGTGGCGATCCCGCAGGCTGATGGGGGATGGCGGCGGCTGGGCGGCGACGAGATCGGCTGGCTGCTCGCCGAGTACATCCTCACGAGCGGCGACGGTGACACCGACGCGGCCGACCGGCTGGTGGTGACGACGCTGGTGTCGTCGGGCCTGCTGGCGAAGATGGCCGCCGCTCGGGGGATCGAGGCGGTCGAGACCTTCACCGGGTTCAAGTGGGTCGCCCACGAGATCCGCAAGCGGCCCACCAAGCGGTTCGTGTTCGGGTACGAGCAAGCGCTCGGGTACCTGGTCGCCGAGCGGCCACGCGACAAGGACGGCATCACCGCCGCTGTGCTGTTCGCCGAAATCGCCGCGGTCGCCGCCGAGCGGGGCATCACGTTGCAGCAGTGGCTCGACGCGATCGGCGACCGATACGGCCACCATCGCCTGGCCGATCGTTCGGTGCGCATGTCGCCCGCCGAGGGCACCGCCGCGGTCGGCGTGCTCCGCGCCGCGCCCCCGTCCGAGGTGGGTGGCCGGCCGGTGGTCGCGGTCGAGGACTACCCCGAAGCCAACCTGCTGCGGCTCGAACTCGAGGGCGATGCGGGCAACACCATCCGGGTGCAGGTGCGCCCGAGCGGCACCGAACCCAAGGTCAAGCTGTACGGCGAGGCCGTCGGCGAGGACCCCGGCCCGTTTCTCGACGCACTGGCGGCGATGCTCGGCTAGCGACAATGCCCCCAGTTTGCTGCGTGCTCCCGGTGGTTTCGACAGGCTCAACCACCTGGTCAGCGCCTACGCCCGGTGGTTGAGCCTGTCGAAACCACCTACCTAACTGGCCGGTTCGTAGAGGACGAAGCGGGTGTTGCGCCATACCTCGCGCCAGGCGGGGTCGGCCGCGATCTGCTCGGCGACCTTGTCGTCGTCGGCGTTGGTCGGTTCGGTGACGAGCAGGGCGATCGCGAGCGACGGTGGTACCGGTCGGTAGTCGTCGACCTGGACGGACGGGCGTTCGGTGAGCAGCCCCATCGAGCGGGCCTTGGGGCTGGCAACCACGTCGTCGGGCCCGGTCAGCTGGCGCACGGCGGCGAACATCTCCTGGGCGACCGGGTGCTGGGCACCCCACTCGATGCTGCCCGCGTCCAAGATCCGCTCGGTGTTGCGCAGGCGTACCCGCGCGTCGCGACCGTTGGCGAACACGATGCCGCCGAGCGCCAGCGACACCAGCAGCGCCGGGACCACCAGGCCGACCCGGGCGAAGCGCTGCACCGGCACCCGCGCCAACCACGCCAGCGCGGCCGCACCCAGCAACGTCAACACCGGGGCCACGGTGGCGAAGTAGCGGTCGAGCGAGGCCTGGGCGCTCGCTCCGATCACGAACGCAGCAGCCGCGTAAGCAGCGAGGTGGGCGTCTCGCCGGGCGCGTACCGACACGGCTAGCACCAGCCCGAGCACCGCCAGGCTGACCCACACGCCGATCGCCACGGTGGCCCAACCGGTGTGACCGAACAGCGTCGGCTCGGCTACTTGGGGCCGCTTGAACCCGGCAATTTCGAGCACGTGGTCGACGTTGCGATCCCACCGGCGCCACGTGTTGCGGATGGTGTTGCCCTCGTAGTTGGGCACGATCACGCTCGGTAGGGCGACCTTGACGGCGAGCGTGACCGCGGCCGCGCAGAGGTGGGGGAGCACGACACGGCCGGCGAGCCGCGCCAGCCGTCGGGTGTCGCCCCACGGGAGGGAACGTCGATCGGCGAGGAGTGCGGCGAGCTGTGCCACGCCGATCGCGGCGATCATCGCCAGGCCCTCGCGGCGGACCTCGAACACGAACGCCGCCCACACGCCGAGTACGGCCAGCGGCCACGCCCGGCGGGTGACGTCGAGCAGCCGCTCACGCCGGACGAGCAGGTCGAGCCCGGCCAGGCCGACCGCTGCCGAGGCCAGGAACACCCACTCCGACTGGATCAGCTCACCCCACGACAGCAGCACCGGTGTCATCGCCACGGCCGGCACGCCGACGAGTGCGACCACAACGCCGAGGCGCGGGCGGGCGAGGGCGAACCAAGCGCATGCGAACACGAGCGCCGCGACCACCTGCACGATCGCCAGATCGTCGACGCCCGAGCCGACGAACGGGATCGCCACTGCCAGCGCCAGCGGGAATCCCCACGGGTACAGCGGTGGACTGAACGGTGCCCCCGACGAGTGCGTCACCGTGAACTCGTTGGCCCGGGCCACGTCGCCCGGGTCGAGGTGCAACAGCCCTTCGGCCTGGCGGATGTACAACGCCCAGTCGTCGCCCCACCAGTGCCCCGGCCGTTGAGAGCCGAGCATCACCGCCGCGATCGCGGCGACGACCAGCGCCAACCCCAACCCGGGAGCGAACGGAGCGATCCGTACGCCAGCACGACGAAACACGCCATGCCGGGCCGCCACGGGTCCAGCATCGCCATCGGTTCTCGTGGTTGCGACCGGCTCAACCACGTCGGTCAGCGTCTGCTGAGGTGGTTGAGCTTGTCGAAACCACCGGGCTCGACGAAACGTGCTACGCCGTCGGTACGTCTCTGACGAGGCCCGTTCGGGCTCGACCGGGTCACCCGGCTCGGGACGTTCAGCCACCGGTGCCGAACTGCCGGTCGCCCGCGTCCCCCAGGCCGGGGACGATGAACGCATGCTCGTTGAGGTGGTCGTCGATCGCCGCGGTGACGACGTGCAGGTCGAGGTTGGCGTCGCGTAGGCGCTGGATGCCTTCGGGCGCCGCCAACGCGCACACCACGGTGATCGTGCCGGTGGCTCCGCGGGCGTGCAGCAACTCGACCGTGTGGACCAGCGAGCCACCGGTGGCGAGCATCGGGTCGACGACGATGACCGGCCGGTTGGCGAGCGACTCGGGCAGGCGGTTCACGTACGGCTTGGGCTGGAACGTCTCTTCGTCGCGGGCGATGCCGACGAACCCGACGTCGGCGTTCGGCATCAACTCCTGGGCGGCGTGCACGAAGCCGAGGCCGGCCCGTAGGATCGGCACGATCACCGGCTGTACGGCGAGCCGCTTGGTGGGGGCGGTGGTGATCGGCGTCTCGACCGTGCCCTCGACGGTTCGCAGCGACCGGGTTGCCTCGGCGAGCAGCAAGGTGCCGATTCGTTCGAGGTTCGGCCGGAACAGGGCGTTCGGCGTGGTCTTGTCGCGAATGCGGGCGAGCGAGTCGGTCACCAGGGGGTGGTCGACGAGGGTGACGGTGACAGGCATCGGAGTCTCCGGGATCGTGGCGGTGCAGTCGAGGCGGCGTGAGCGGGTGGGAGCCGAGGGATCAGATCGTGCCGAGTGCGTGCTCGGCGTTGAGCAGGGCGTAACGCGGCTTGATCAGGCCGTTGATGACCCGCAGCCGCTCGGGGAACGGGGCGAACGCCGACTTCATCGCGTTCAGCGTGAGCCACTCGAAGTCGTCGAGGCCCCATCCGAAGGCGTGGTGCAGTTGGATCATCTCGTTGCTCATCGACGTGTCACTCATCAACCGGTTGTCGGTGTTCAGCGTGACCCGGAAGCGCAGCCGTCGGAGCAGGCCGATCGGGTGTTCGGCGATCGACGCGCACACGCCGGTGTTGACGTTCGACGTGGGGCACAGTTCGAGACAGATTCGCCGGTCGCGGACGTAGGCAGCCAGGCGGCCGAGTTGATCGGCTCCTGGCTCGCCGGTGATGTCGTCGACGATCCGTACGCCGTGCCCCAGCCGAGCCGCGCCGCAGTACTGCACCGCCTCCCAGATCGACGGGAGGCCGAACGCCTCGCCGGCGTGGATGGTCGAGTGGAAGTTCTCGCGCATCACGTACTGGAACGCGTCGAGGTGCCGGGTGGGTGGGTAGCCGGCCTCGGCGCCGGCGATGTCGAACCCGACCACGCCGCGGTCGCGGTTGGCGACGGCCAGCTCGGCGATCTCGACCGAGCGTGCGGCGGTGCGCATCGCCGAGCAGATCGTGCCGATCGTGAGGTCGGTGCCGTTGCTGCCGGCTTCGAAGCCGGTGAGGATCGCGTCGAGCACCTCTTGCAGGGTCAGCCCGGCGCGCAGGCACAGCTCGGGGGCCATCCGCACCTCGGCGTACACCACACCATCGGCGGCGAGGTCTTGGGCGCACTCGAAGGCGACCCGCTCGATCGCGTCCTTGTGCTGCATCACGCCGACCGTGTGGGCGAACGTCTCGAGGTAGAGCACCAAGTCGTTGCGCTTGGCGCCCCGGTTGAACCACTTGGCCAGCTCGGCGACGTCGGTGGTGGGCAGCTCGTGATAGCCGTGCTCGGCTGCCAGCTCGACCACGGTCGCCGGGCGCACCCCACCGTCGAGATGGTCGTGCAGGAGCACCTTCGGTGCCCGCCGGATCAGGTCCTCGATCATCGGGACGAAGCTACCCCGGATCCAGGGGCCTGACGGCTCGGTGGGTTGGGGCTAGGGGGTGCCGAGGAGCGTCCGTAGCGATCGAGGGGGTACGTAGCCTGGACCACATGGACACCGAGACGTCGGCAGGGTCGCCGGGCAACGATCCGGGAGAACGGGAACTCACCATCCTCGGGGCCACGGTCCGCGGACCGGTGGACCATGTCGAGGTGTTTCCGGCACCCGCGCACGTCACCGTCGTACGCTTCTCGACCGACGAGCTGACCTCGGTGTGCCCGGTCACCCAGCAGCCCGACCTGGCACACCTCGTGATCGAGTTCGAGCCCGACCAGTGGTGCGTCGAGTCGAAGAGCCTCAAGCTGTACCTGTGGGGCTTCCGCGACCGGGCGGTGTTCGCCGAGGCGCTGGCAGCCGAGATCGCCGGCGAGATCATGGCCACCGCCCAGCCACGCTGGGTCAAGGTGACGTTGACCCAGCGCCCCCGCGGCGGCATCGAGGTAGAAGCCATCGCCGAACTGAACCGGTAACGCCAGCGCGTGCTGCCGGTGGTCGCCGGTTCAGCGAAGCGGCCCCGTCACTCCCAGGGCCAGGTACAGATGCCGTGGGGGTGCCCGTGGTCGCGGGAGTCCCACTCGTTGTAGGTGCCTCCGGCGAGGCGGCAGGCCGCGCCGAGGATGGTGCAGATGACCGCTCCCTCGCACGTCGTCGACTCCTGCCGCCCGGGCTCGGGGGCTTTGAAGTCGTCGACCTGGGGTGGCGGCGTGTCGTGGCGGGCGGCCAGGTCATCGCCGGCAAAGGCCGGTGCGCCGGCCATGAGGCTGGCGGCCCCGATGACGAGTGCGGTGAGTGTGCGGATCATGATCTTCCTCCTGGGTCGTCGGGCGGCGGATCCACCCTCCGACGATCCAGAGCCGCAAGCCGCCTCGACCTCGCGACTTTCGGTGAGCGGGCGGCCGATGCTGTTACCACCGGGAGCGGGTAGATGTCGTCAGGGGCGATGGTCGGAGTTGGGTGGCCAGCCGCCGTAGGGGACGGTGAGGATCTCGAGGAAGTGGCCGCTCGGGTCGCACCAGTACACGCCGCGGCCACCGTCGTTGTGGTTGATCGCGTTGGTCTGGCCGAAGTGAGGCTCGGGGTAGTGCTCGATGCCCCGCTCGACGATGCGCCCGTAGATCGCGTCGAAGTCGTCCTCGGTGACGAGGAACGCGTAGTGCTGCGGGTGGACCTCGTCACCGTCACCGACCTGGGCGAAGTCGAACGTCGCGCCGTGTTCGACCGGCACGGCGAGGAAGGGACCGAACCGTTGCGGGGCGGGCAGGCCCATCATCTCGCTGAAGAACGTGGCCGACTCGTGCGCGTCGCGGGCGTGAACGATCGTGTGGTTGAACGCAACCGGCATGCCCACAGTTTCCCGCGTTCGGCCGCGAGTTGCATCCGGCGCTCGGTGGTTTCGACAGGCTCAACCACCTTGGGTGGGGTTCAACCACCTTGGTGGGCGGCGAACCAGGGGTGGACGTGGTCGCGGATGATCTGTTGGCGGGTGGCGTAGGGGGCGAAGCCCGACTCGATCGCGTTCACCACCAGCCGCTCGGTTTCGGCGGAGGTGAGGCCGAACGTGGTGACGACGCGGTCCAACTCGCTGGATGGGCGCACGTCGCTCATCAGCCGGTTGTCGGTGTTGACGCCGACGTTCAACCCGGCCCGTAGGAACGCCGCGATCGGGTGCTGCTCGAACGACTCGACCGCGCCGACGTGCACGTGGCAGGTGGGTGCCATCTCGAGATGCACCTGGCGGTCGAGCACGTACTGGGCGAGCGGGCCGAGCCCGACCACCTCGCGGTCGGCGCCCGAGCCGGCCCACTCGATGTCGGCCTGGAGGCGTACGCCGTGGCCGACCCGGTGGGCGCCCTGCGCCAGCGCGTCGTCGATCAGCTCCAGGTCGGGCGGCTCGGACGCGTGCAGCGTGACGTTGAGGTGGCGCGCCCGGGCGAACGCCAGCGCGTCGGCGTGCAGCGACGGTGGGAACCCGGTCTCGGCGCCGGCGAGGTCGAACGCGACCACCTTGTCGTCGCGCTCGCGCAGCCGGTCGACGAGCTGGGCGATTTCGAGTGCACGGTGCTCGGTACGCATCGCACACAGGATCGCGAACATCGAGATGGGGGAGCGGGCGTCACGCTCGCCACGTCGGAACCCCGCCGTCACCGCCTCGACGACGGCTTCGAGCGCCAGCCCGCCGGCCTGGTGCAGTTCGGGCGCGAAGCGCACCTCGGCGTAGACGACCCCGTCGGCGGCGAGGTCGAGCGTGGCCTCGTAGGCGACCCGCTCGACGTGGTCGGCGGTTTGCATCACGGCGAGCGTGTGCTCGAACGTGGCGAGGTACTGGAGCAGGTCGTTCGTGGCCGCCCCGCGGGTGAACCAGGCCTGGAGCGCGGCCTCGTCACGCTCGGGCAACGCCCACCCGATCGAGTCGGCCAACTCGAGCACGGTGGCGATCCGGAGGCCGCCGTCGAGGTGGTCGTGCAGCAGCGCCTTCGGCGCGGCAACCGCGTCGACTACCGTCAGCGCCGGCGCGGTGGTTCCGACAGGCTCAACCACCTGTTGGTCAGTGCCCGCCTCGCCGGTACGGCACGCCGGCCGCCCGTGGTGGTCGGAGGTGTTGGGCGGCGAAGATCAGTACCAGCAGCACCAGCACGTACGGCATCGTGTTCGGCAGCCAGGCCGCCGCCGAGTCGGTCAGGAGATACCAGATCAGCGATGCCACACCGAGCAGGAGCGCCAGCAGGGTGAGGCCGCCGCCCTGCCCGCCGATCCCGCGGATCATCCGCATGTACGAGCCGGTGGGCGTGTTCAGGTCGGCGGCCGGAACGTCGGGTGTGCGTTCGTCGTCGCGGCCGCGCCACAGCATGAACGCGGTGACGAACAAGCCAATCGCCACCACCGCCAGCAGTGCCCGGGTGGCGACGCCGCTCCCGCGGGAATCGAAGTCGATCAGGGCCAAGCCGAACGGGTAGCTGAACAGCAGTGAGCCGACCAGGATGCCGACCGCTCGCCAGTTGCCGAAGATCAAGGCGGCCAGGCCGATGAAGCCGCGGCCGACCGTCTGGCCACCGCGATACAGGCCCGACAGTTCGATCGCGATGTACGCGCCAGCCATCCCGGCGAACGCCCCGCTGATCATCACCGCGAGGTACTTGTGCCGGTATACGCCGATGCCGAGCGACTCGCCAGCCGTGGGGTTCTCGCCGCAGATGCGGATGCGCAGGCCCACCCGGGTGCGGTGGAGGATGAACGCCGACAGCGGCACGAACAGCAGCCCGATCAGCGTGAACCAACGCAGGTTGGCGACGAAGCCGAGCAACAGGTCGGCCGTGTCGGAGATGAAGAAGATCCGTTGATTCCGGATGGACTCGAGCGTGTCGGAGACGCCCCGGATGGTGAACGACCCAGCGCTGCGGACGCGCGGTGACTGCGACACCGAGCCACCCTGCATGTTGCCGAACACGCGCTCGGACAGGTACCGCGCGAGGCCGGGCGCCAAGATGTTGATGGCCACCCCGGACACGATCTGGTCGACGCCGAACGACACGGTGGCGATCGCGTGCAGCAGCCCGCCGAGCGCACCGCCGATGAACCCGGTGACGAGGCCCCACCACGGCGAGCCGAACTGGAGCGCGCCCCACGCCCCACACCAGGTACCGAGGATCATCATGCCTTCGAGGCCGATGTTGACGACGCCCGAGCGCTCGGCGAACAGGCCGCCGAGGCCGGCGAGCAGGATCGGGATCGACCAGCGCAGCATCGCGCTCGACGTGCCGGACGCGGTCAGCAAGGACGTGTCGCTGACCTGCTGTACGGCTGACAAGACGAGCATGCCCAGCGCCGCCAGGATCGCCCACCGGGCCCACGCCGGCAGCTCGCTGAACCGCGCCGTCCAGCTGCTGGACCCCCGACCCGGTGCGACTGGTGTGGCCATGGTGGTGCTCACGCCGGTACCCCCGTCATCTGCGCTGCTCGGCGCACTTCGTCACGCTGGCGGACCCGGCTGACGACCTGGTACGCGATCACCGCCACCAGCAAGATCGTCGCCTGCATGATCACGACGATCTCGCGCGACGCCAGGCGATTCACCTGCAACACCGCTGCCGACGAATCGAGGAACCCGAACAGCAGGGCGGCGAACGCCATACCGGCTGCCGAGTTGCGGCCCAGCAGGGCGACCGCGATACCGGCGAAGCCGAGCCCCTGTACGAAGCCTTGGTCGTAGGCGTGCGTGCCGGAGAGGATCTGTGGCATACCGACCAGGCCGGCGACGATGCCACCGCCGATCATCGCCGCCAGCACCATCCGCTTGGGCGGCACGCCTCCGGCCTTGGCGGCGGTGGCGTTCATACCGCTGGCGCGGATGTCGAAACCGAACCGGCTGCGGTTGAGCACGACGTGGTAGATGATGCCGACGACGACGGCGATCACCAGCACGCCGGTCAGGCGGCGACCGCGCGTGATGTCGCGGGTGAACAGTTCGAGCCAGCTGTTGAGGTTGGGGAGGTGGCTCGACGCCGGCAGCGGGCTGGTGCCCTGGTTGGTGGCCCGCGGGTCGGAGATCACCTTCGGCAGCAGGGCCGCGACCAGCCCGCCGACGGCGATGAAGTTGAGCATGATCGTGGAGATCACCTCGTTGACGCCGCGGGTGACTTTCAGCAGGCCGGCCAGGCCGGCCCAGGCCGCCCCGACCGCCATCGCCACCAGCAAGATGATGGTGATGTTGATCGGGCCCCACAGGTCGAGTTCGGCGCCGACCACGGCGGCGAGGAACGCGGCGAGGACATACTGACCCTCGACGCCGATGTTGAACAGGTTCATCCGGAACCCGATCGCGCAGGCCACCGCCGACAGGTACAGCGGGGTGGCCCGGTTGAGCATGTCGACGATCGACTCGAGCTTGGTGCCGTTCGTGATCATCGTCTTGAACGTCTGGAGCGCGTCCGAGCCCGACACCTCGAGCACGATCGCCGAGATCACGAGGGCGACGACCGCGCTGACCACGGGCGCGGCCAGCGACAGCACGATCCGCCGGGCTGTGGCGCCGTTCATCGGGCGCTCCGTGATTCCTCGAGCGCGGATTCCTCGAGTGCGGCGCCGGTCATGTAGCTGCCGAGTGCACGTGGTGTGACTTCGGACGGGTCGAGCGTCGCCACGAGACGCCCGTGGAACATCACGACGATCGTGTCGGACAGGCCGATCAACTCGTCGAGGTCGGCCGACACGAGCAGCGTGGCGAGGCCATCGGCTCGGGCGGCCCGGATCGCGCCCCACACGTCGGCCTGGGCGCCGACGTCGATGCCGCGGGTGGGGTGGGCGGCGATCAGCAGCACCGGGTTGGACGTCATCTCACGGCCGATGATGAGCTTCTGCTGGTTGCCACCCGACAGCGCCCGGGCGCTCACCTCGACGCCTGGCGAGCGCACGTCGAATTCCTCGCGGATCTCCTCGGTGCGTTGCCGCGCCCCGCGCCGGTCGAGCCAGAACCCCCGCGAGAACGGCCGCTTGGTCTGGTGGCCGAGCGCCGCGTTCTCCCACAGCGTGGCGTCGAGCAGCAAGCCCTCGGCGTGGCGGTCTTGCGGCACGTAGGCCAGCCCGGCTTCGCGGCGCGACCGCACCGACCAGCGGGTGATGTCGTCGCCGAGCAGGCGAATCCGGCCGAGTGCGGCCGAGCCGGTGCCGACGATCGCGTCGATCAGCTCCGACTGGCCGTTGCCCTCGATGCCGGCGATGCCGAGTACCTCACCCCGGTGCACCGTCAGCGACACGTCGTCGACGACGGTGCGTCCGTCGCTGTCGCGCACGGTCATACCGCTGATCTCGAGCGCGACCTCGTCGGTGACGGTCGATTCGCCCGTCTCGGGCGAGGGCAACTCGGAGCCGACCATCAGTTCGGCGAGGTCGGCCGCGCTGACGTCGGCGGCATCGACCGTGGTGACGGTCTTGCCGCGGCGGATGACGGTGATCCGGTCGGCGATCTCGAGCACTTCCTGGAGTTTGTGGTCGATGAAGATGATCGTGGCCCCCCCGGCCTGGAGTTCGCGCAGGTTGCGGAACAGCTCCTCGACCTCCTGGGGCACCAGCACCGCAGTCGGCTCGTCGAGGATCAGGATCTTGGCGCCCCGGTAGAGCACCTTGATGATCTCGACCCGCTGCTTCTCGCCGACCTCGAGGGTCTCGACCAGGTCGTGCGGGTCGACCGACAGGCCGTACGCCACGCCGACCTCGCGGAGGTGGTTCTCGGCTCGGGCGACGTCGATCACGCCGAACCGGGTGGGTTCCGAGCCGAGGATGACGTTCTCGAGCACCGTCATCTGCTCGGCCAGCATGAAGTGCTGGTGCACCATGCCGATGCCCGCTTCGATCGCGTCGGTGGGCGAGCCGAAGTGGACCTCTTGTCCGTCGATCAGCATCGTGCCCTCGTCGGCGGGTTGCATGCCGTACAGGATCTTCATCAGGGTCGACTTGCCGGCCCCATTCTCGCCGCAGATCGCGTGGATCTCGCCGGGCTCGACGCGCAGGTTGACGTCGTCGTTGGCCACGACGCCGGGGAACCGTTTGGTGATACCGATCAGTTCGATCGCGGCCGTCATGCAGAGTCTCCGGGTCCGGGGCTAGGTACGAAAAACGACGAAGCGGAGGCGAACATAGCTCACCTCCGCTTCGCCGGATGTCGATGTGGGCCGGAACCCGGCCCACATCTCAGGGAATCAGCCGCCCGGCGTCGTCGGCACCTCGATGGTGCCGGCGATGATCTGGGCCTTGTAGTCCTCGATCGTGGCAATCTGGTCGGCGGTCAGGAAGTCACCCGACGTCGAGTACCCCACGCCGTCGACCGACAGGTCGTAGACCGTGTTGCCGGCGGTGAACTCGCCGTCCTGCTGGGCCTTGGTGATCTCGAACACGGCCACGCCGACCTGCTTGAGCATCGACGTGAGGATGTACTCCTGCACGTTGGCGTCAGCGGTGTTGTACTGGTCGGAGTCGACACCGATCGCCCACACCTTGCTGCCCGACGACTCGGAGTACTCGGCCGCGGCCTCGAACAGGCCGGCACCCGAGCCACCCGCTGCGTGGTACACCACGTCGGCACCCTGGCCGTACATCGCCAGTGCGATCTCGCGGCCCCGGTCGGGGGCGACGAAGCCGTCGAAGTCGGGAGCCTGCGTGATGTACTGCGAGATGATCGTGATGTCCGGGTTGACGGCATGCACGCCGGCCTCGAAGCCGGCCTCGAACTTCTCGATCAGGCCGAAGCCACCCACGCCGCCGATGAAGCCGACAGTGTCGGTTTCGGTGTTGAGCGCGGCGGCCACACCGACCAGGAACGAGCCCTGCTCCTCGGCGAACGTCAGGCCGGCGCAGTTGTCGCACCGCGGCGCCGGCGGGTCGGCGGCGAAGTCGAGCATCCCGTCGTCGATGACGGCGAAGTTGACGTCGGGGTTCTCGGCGGCGGTGGCGGCGACGTCGTCGGCGAAGAGGAAGCCGACGCCGATCACGAGCGCGCTCTGGTCGGCCTGGAGCTGGAGCAGCTCGGCCCGGTCCGACCCGTCGGCGTTCGGCTCGGCCTCGCTGAACGTGATGCCCAGCTCGGTCTCGGCACGGTCGATGCCTTCGGCAGCCGAGTCGTTGAACGACTGGTCGCCACGGCCACCGATGTCGTAGGTGAGGCCGACGTTGAACGACTCGCCGCTCGGCTCTTCAGGTGGGTCGGTCGCTTCAGGGGCCGGGTCGGTCGCCTCGGGGGCCGGGTCGGTGGCCGCCGGGGGGCTGGTGGTTCCTGCGTCGTCATCGTCGTCGCCGCCACAGGCCGCGAGTCCGAGCGCGGCGACGAGCGTCGCCGCGAGCACGCGCTTGGGATAGGTCATTCGCTCCCCCTTCATGGGAATCAGTTGTGGTGTCCACGTTGTTCACGTTGGACCGCACAGACTAACCGGTCCACACTTCCCGTATGTCACAGCTCGTGCTTACCGAGGTCACCGACGGCGTCGCCACGTTGACCCTCAACAATCCCGACTCGCGCAACACGATGACCGCCCCGATGGTCACCGCGATCATCGAGGCGATGGATGCGATCGAAGCCGACGAGTCGGCCGGCGCGGTCGTCGTCACCGGGGCCGGCTCGGCGTTCTGCGCGGGGGCCGACCTCGGCAACCTCAAGGAGGCAACTCGCGAGAGCCTCGCCCACATCTACGAAGGCTTCCTGCGGATCGCCCGCAGCCCGCTGCCCACGGTGGCCGCGGTCAATGGTGCCGCGGTCGGGGCGGGCATGAACCTGGCGCTCGGCTGCGACGTGCGCCTGGCCGCCCGGCGCGCCAAGTTCGACACGCGCTTCCTCCAGATCGGCCTGCACCCCGGGGGCGGGCACACGTGGATGCAGCGCCGCATCGTCGGCCCGCAGGCGGCGATGGCCGCGGTGGTGTTCGGCCAGGTGCTCGACGGCGCCGAGGCCGAACGGGTCGGCCTCGCCTACAAGTGCGTCGCCGACGACGAATTGGCCACGTTCGCCCACGAGTTCGCCCGCGGCGCGGCCTCGGCACCGCGCGAGCTGGCGATCGTCACCAAGCAGACGATCGCCGACATGGCAGATGTCGATTCGCACCCCGATGCCGTACAGCGCGAGTTCGACCCGCAACTCTGGACCACCCAGCAGCCGTGGTTCGCCGAGCGGATCGCCGCCCTCCAGGCCAAGATCTCGCGCCGTCCCTGACACGCGGTGCAGGCGGGCGCGATCAGCGAACTGCGGGTGAACGCAAGGTGTTCCAGAAATCGCGCGGAAATGTCACCGGCATTGCTGGACCCGGCACCGCGGGGGAGGGGTAACGTTGGCCAACGGAGGAGCACTTCCGCCGTTGAACACGCGTTGCGAAGCAGCGTGCGAAGCGAAGCAACTTCCTATCAGCACCTTCCCACACCAGGAGGTAGCCGTTATGAGCCAGCGACATCGCACCACTGAGGTGCCCTTGCCGCCCAAGCAGGAACTCCGAGCCCACGCCCACAGCGAGCGGCACCGGATCCACGTCGAGCTCAGTCAAGTGGCCCAGACTGTGTCTGCCGGCTACGACGCCGAGGACGTGCACGAACCCGGCCCGGCCTGGGTTCCGGTCCACCACCGCGACGCGGAAGTCGCCAAGGCCAAGGTCGCCAAGGCCAACGGGCGCGGCCGCCGGCACTGGAAGACCAAGATGTGGAAGCGGCGCACGCTGATGCGCCAAGCTCGCGCCGAGGCCTTCCGCCTCGCCGGCGAGTAGGGCCCCTGCGGGAGAGATCCGCTAGGCCAGCCAGTTGTCGACGAGTTGGGTGCGGCGGAGCACCCACTCTTCGACGGTGATGCCGTAGCGCACGTGGTCTTCCCACTCGCCGGCAATCTCCAGGTACCGCACGGCGACGCCTTCTTCGCGGATGTCGAGCTTGTCCATGACTCGGCGGCTGTTGGTGTTGCGGGGCACGATGCAGATCTCGAGGCGATGCAGGCTCAACTGCTCGAACGCGTACCGCATCGCCGCCACCACACCTTCGGCCACGTAGCCGTTGCCGGCGTGGCGCTGGTCGACCCAGTAGCCCACCGTGGCCGACTGCAGTGCGCCGCGCACCACGTTGTTGAGGTTGATCTCGCCCATCAGCCGCAGGCCTGCGTCGGTGTCGAGGAACAGCCCGAACGGGTACGCGTGATCGGTGGTGCGTTCGCGTTCGCGGGCGGCGCAGCGTGCTTCGTAGGCGTGGCGGTCGCGGGTGGGGTCGGGTAGCGACGCCGGGCGCTGTGGCTCCCACGGCAGCAGCCAGCGTTCGTTGTGCACGCGCACCTCACGCCACGCGTCGAAGTCGCTCGGCATCAGCGGCCGCAGCACGACGCGCTTGCCGCGGAGTTTGGGCTGCGGGTGACGGCGTAGCGAGCCTGACGGGTGCCGGAGGGCCACGCCCGTCACTCCGCTTCCCCGGCCAGCAGCGTGACCGCCGGCAGGTCGCGGTGGCGCATCACGGCGACGACGATCACACAGGTGGCGACGATCGTGTCCACGTGATGCGACGGTAGTCCGGGATTGGCAGCACGGTCGGCAGCACGTTCGGTGGCAACCAACCGGAACACCTCCTCGGCCGCCTGGCGGGTGAACTCGACCGATCCTTCCGGATGCTCGTGGCCGACCTCGAGGCGCGCCAAGGCGGTAGCTGCCGGGCCACCGATCGTGACCTGCGTCAGCTGCGCCCACTCGGGATGTTCGCGTTCGACATCGTCGAGGTGGTCGGTGATCGTGCCGAGCGCGTTGGTCAGGTCGGCCGCCCACGGTGGGTCGTGCTTGGCCAGCCAGGCGGCTGTCAGATTGGCCGGCCCCCACGGCACGCCGGCGGTGGCCCCGGACGGCAGCGTCACCTGTAGGCGCTCGGGCTCGATCGTCAGCACGGGTGCCGGTGCCTGGGCAGGGCGCTCGTCGACGTGCTCGGCGATCCAACGCCCGATCGGGTCGTCGCCGCCGGCGAGGTACCAGGCCCAGTGCGCGTGGAGACACTTCACCCCGGTGCGCGTACCCCCGACGCCACCGCTCGGCCGCGGCCCGGTGTGATCGGCGGGAAGCTCGCGATCGCGCTCGGCCGCGTAGCGGTCGTGGGCGGCGGCGAGTTCGATCGGGTCGACCGCGGCCTCGGCGGCGTCGACGCCGCCATCGGCTTCCAGGCGTCCGATCCGGCGGTTCTCGGCCGGGCTGATCAGCCAGTAGCGGGTTGGCATCGGCGTGCCGTCGTCGAGCAGCGGCGCGTTGCGCAGCACCACCGGGTCGCCGTCGGCGTCGCGCACGACGACCTCGTAACGGCCCTGCGGCCGCCTACCCAGCAACTCCGCGACCCGAGCCTTGTCGTCCACGCACTACCTGCCGACCGAGCCGCACCCGGTGATTGAGCGATACCTGCCGATTGAGCGACATCTGGTGATTGAGCTTGTCGAAATCACCGCCGCGCAGGGCCCGGTGGTAACGACCGGCTCGACCACCGATCGGTTCACTTGCGCTTGCGCAAGATCAGCAACAGCACGAGCAGGGCGGCGACGACGGGTCCGAGCCGCTTGATCAGGGCCGGCCCGGCAAGCTCGGCCATGTCGATCGGCTCGGCTGCCGGGCCGTCGATCTTGCGGACCGCCGGGGCAGGGGTTGCGTCGTCGGCCGGCGCGGTTGGTGCCGGTTCAGCGGCGTCGTCGGCCTTGGCTTCGGCGGCGGCCTCGGTGGGCGGTGCGGTGGCCTGCTCATCGAGCATCGCGTTGAGGTTGTCGGCGAACTGATCCATCAGCTTCTTCGACACGTCGCCCATGATCCCGCGCCCGAACTGGGCGACCTTGCCGGTGATCATCAAGTCGGTCGTGACCGTGGCCCGCGTGCTGGTGGGTGACAGTGCCTCGGCGGCAGCCGAGATCGTGGCCTCGGCGTTGCCGCGGCCACCGGTGTCGCGACCCTTCGCCTTCATCGTTGCCGTGTGGGCCTCGTCGTCGCGCTCGACGATCACGGCTTCGCCCTTGAACTGGGCAGTGATCGCGCCGAGCTTGACCTTCACGGTGCCGCGGTGAATCTCGCCCTCGATCTCGTCGAGCTGAGCGCCCGGCATGCACGGTGCGATCTGTTCGAGGTCGCAGATGATCGGCCAGGCCTCCTCGATCGGTCGATTCACGATGAATTCGTTGACGAGTTGCTCTGCCATCGTTGCTCCAGCCGGGTGAGGTCTTCGAGACGGTCGACATCGTCGGCCGACCCTGGGCAGGGTACCCGTTCCACCAGGTCGGGCCGTAGACGAATCAGGTCGCGGGCGCCGTGGTCGCCGTCGCCGGCGAGCAGCGGCCACACCGACCGGTGCAGGCGCACCGGGTTGCGTGGGGCGTCGTGGCCCGAGTCGGCGTACGTGGCAACCGCGATCGGCGACGGGCTGGCGGCGACACGCTGCCACGCCTCGGAAGTGACCAGGGGCTGATCGGCGAGCCCGACCACGATCGCCTCGGCGCCGCGCCGGGTGGCTTCGGCGACCGCCGCCTGCAGCGAGGTCGCCTGGCCCTCGGCCCATCGTGGATTGGGAACGGCAACGACACCGTCAGGAAGGTCGAGCGGTACGGCGCCGAGCACCACCAGCACGCGCCCGACCGCGCTCGCCGTGGCTGCCGCCAGCGCGTGCTCGGCGACGGTGCGCCCGTCGGGTAGCGGGCTGACGAGCTTGTGGTGCGCACCGACGAAACGGCTGCCGGCACCGGCTGCGAGCACGACCGCGAGCGTCGTCGGGGCGGGCCCCGAGGGCGAATCGGCGGGTGGTGTGACCCAGGACACAGCGCCATCTTGCCGGGTGGCGTGACCGGGGGTGACGCGAGCTCGTCGGGATCATGACGAGACGTTGACGAAATTTCTTCGGTTCGATGACGATTGTTACGGTCGTATGACGGTAGTTTGTCGCATCGCCGGGAGGACGGACCACCGTCAGCCCGCGGGAGGACTTCAGGGATGACCCGACACAGCACCACCCCGTCAGCGCGCGCGCCGCACCGCGGTAGCGTCATCAAGCGACTCGTCGCCGCGGTTGCGGTCGGTGGGTCGACGCTGGCGGTGATGGTCGCTCCGGCGGGCCTGGTCTCGGCCGAACGAGCCGCTACCACCTCCGAGGCGATCGCCCGTCGCTCCCAGCATGCGCTCGACTCGCTGGCGAAGTGGGAGGCCGACCGCATGCCCACCGACTACGTGCGGTACGTCCGCACCCGCGACGGCGTCGCCGAGATGATCGCCCATGAACTCGGCTTGGAGCGCAGCGACGTGCGCGACGAGTTCGCCACACCGGCGCTGGTGAACCAACACGCTGCCCTGGCCGCGCTGACGCAACTCGGCGTCGCCTACCGCACCCGCGCTTCCAACCCGGGGGTCGGGTTCGACTGCTCGGGCCTGACGTCGTTCGCCTACGCCACGGCCGGGGTGACGGTGCCGCGGAGTTCGGGCGACCAGCTCCGTGCCTCCGATCGGGTACCCCGCGAGGAGGCCGAGGTTGGCGATCTCGTGCACTACCCGGGCCACGTCGGCATCTACCTCGGCGGCGACATTTACGTGCACTCGCCCGAACCCGGCCGCCACGTCGAGATCGTCGTCATGCCCAGCCGCTCGCTCTCCTTCGGCGACCTCACGCTCTGACGATTGGCGTTCAAGCGCCACGCAGGCTGGGTTCCGCTACAGCTTCGGGGAGACCACCGGCCCAGGTGGTTGAGCTTGTCGAAACCACCGGTGCTGTGCGATCCAGGCGGTTTCGACAGGCTCAACCACCTTGCGTGTTACTGGTGGATGGGGCCTTGGGCGTCGCGGAGTGAGGGGGCGTCGCGGCCGGTGCGGCGGGCGATGATCTCGGCGCAGATCGAGATCGCTGTCTCTTCCGGCGTGCGTGCCCCGAGGTCGAGGCCGATCGGCGACATCAGCCGCGCCAGTTCCGCGGGGTCGGACACGCCCGCCTCGGCCAGCCGGTCGAGCCGGTGCTGGTGCGTCTTGCGGCTGCCCATCACGCCGATGTAGCCCACGCGCGTCGCCAGCGCGCCCTGCACGGCGGGCACGTCGAACTTGGGGTCGTGGGTGAGGATGCACACGGCGTCGCGCGGGCCCAGCCCGTCGCCGCGTTCGGTGAACATCGGTCCGGGCCAGGTGACGCGGACCTCGTCGGCCATCGGGAACCGGCGTCGGGTGGCGAAGATCTCGCGGGCATCGCACACGGTGACCCGGTAGCCGAGGATCTTGGCGACCCGGGCGAGCGCAGCCGTGAAGTCGACCGCGCCGAAGATCCACATTTGCGGTGGTGGCGCCCACGTCTCGACGAACACTCGCACGATCGGTGTGTCGAGCAGGTCTTCGGGGGTGGTCTCGCCGCCGGGGCCGTAGTGCCGGACGCCCGATCGCCCAGCTTCGAGTTCGGCCAGCGCGTCGCGGGCGGCGACCCGGTCGAGTTCGGCGTCGCCGAGCGTGCCCGCGACCGTGCTGGTCTCGGGGCCGGCCTGTACCAGCAGCTTCGAGCCGACATGGGGGCCGTCGATCACCGTCACCAGCGCGACCGGTTGATCGGCCCGCAACGCAGCCGCAAGCTGCTGGTAGAGGTTCACCAGTCGAGTTCCTCGACGAACAGCCGGATCGTGCCGCCGCACGTGAGCCCGACCGCGAACGCTTCGTCGTCGCTGTAGCCGAACGTGATGACGCTCGGCCGGCGCTCACCGGCCAGCACCGCCAGCGCCTCGGTCACGACCGCGCCCTCGACGCAGCCGCCGCTGACGCTGCCAATCACCTCGCCGGCGTCGTTGACGGCCATCGCAGCACCGGGTTCGCGTGGGCCCGAGCCGTCGGTGTCGACCACCCGGGCGACGGCCACCCGGCGCCCGCTCGATCGCCAGCGGTCGATGTCGTCGAGCAGATCCTTCACGCCACCCAGTGTGCCCCACCGAAACCGTCGCGGCCACTTGTCTACAAGTTGTACGGTCGGGAGCGTGGAGATCGTGATGGCGCCGGTCGGATTCGTGCGCGGCGGGCGTGACCGGCCGATCGACGTCCTGCCGGTGCTCGTACCTACCGTTGGCTACGACGAGATCTCGGCGGCGAGGCGTTCGATCGCGGCCAGCGAGTGACCCTCGACGAACGCGTCGATGTGGGGGAGCGCGGCGGCCATGCCGCGCGCCAGCGGGGCGTAGCCCGGCGTGACCTTGAGCGGGTTGACCCAGATCACCTTGTGGGCCACGCGATGCAGCCGCTCCATCTGCTCACCGAGCAGCGCCGGGTCGCCGCGATCCCAGCCGTCGGAGAGGAACACGACGATCGCCCCGCGGGCCATGCCGCGCTGGCCCCATTCGTCGTTGAACGCCTGGAGGCCCTTGCCGAGCCGTGTGCCGCCGCCGAAGTCGAGCATCCGTTCCGTCGCCCGCCGGAGTGCCTCGTCGGGGTCGCGGGTGGACAAGTCGCGGGTGAGCCGGGTGAGCCGCGTGCCGAGCGCGAACGCCTCGACCTTCTGGCGCCCCACCACCGCCGCGTGCACGAACCGCAAGAGAGCCCGGGCGTACGACTGCATCGAGCCGCTGACGTCGAGCAACAGCACCAAGCGTCGGTGGCGTGTGCGGCGTTCGAGGTGGTGACGGCGGATCGGTTCGCCGCCGGCGCGCAGCGCGGCCCGGACGGTGCGGCGCAGGTCGGGCCGGGTGGTGCGCGATGCGGTCGGCCCGAGCCGCAGTGACCGGCGCGGCGAACCGACGAGGCGCAGGCGCGCCATCAGCTGCTGGGCCTCGGCGAGTTCGCTGGGGGAGTAGTCGGCGAAGTCCTTGTGGCGCAGCACCTCGGCGGCGCTGAACCGCAACTGGATCACGTCGTCGTCGGGTTCGTCGGCGTCGGGGTCACCCGCACCACCGCCCTCGTCGTCGGTGTCGATCGCCAGCGTCAGCGACTGGGTCTCCGGTTCGAGTGTCTCCAGTGAGCCGGCCATCCAACCGTCCCAGAACGCTCGGAACGCGCCGTCGTAGGCGTCGGCGTCCTCAGGGCGTTGGACGAGCGTCGCCCGCCCGGCCCAATAGGCATGCTCGCGCTCATCGAGCCCGAGCGCGGCGAGGGCCTCGGAGAACGCGATCGTCGCGCTGATCGGCACGCTCAACCCCGTGCCGCGCAACACCCGCGTGAACGCCACGGCGATCTGCCCGGCGTCGTTCACGGTCACGTCGGGTGGGCGCGCTGGGTGGCGGCCTTGAGCAGGTCGGCGAGGCCGTGGGCCTCGACTCGCTGATGGTCCTCGCGGTACTTCAGCACGGCGCCGAGCGTCACCGCCACCGAGCGCTCGTCGAGTTCGGTGACACCCAACCGGCCGAGTGCGGTGGCCCAGTCGATCGTCTCGGCGACGCCCGGCGGCTTGTACAGGTTGAGCTCGCGCATCGCCGCGACCGCGGCGGCGACCTCGCGCGCCAGCCCGGCCGACACCTCGGGAACCCGCAGGCGCACGATCTCGACCTCGCGGTCGAAGGCCGGGTGGTCGACCCAGTGGTACAGGCAACGACGCTTGAGCGCGTCGTGGACGTCGCGGGTGCGGTTCGAGGTGAGCACGACCACCGGCGGGGTGGTCGCCCGGAATACGCCCAGCTCGGGCACGGTGATCTGGTAGTCGGAGAGCACTTCCAGCAGGTACGCCTCGAACTCGTCGTCGGCTCGGTCGACCTCGTCGATCAGCAACACCGGTGGCGGACCGTCGCCGTGCCCGATCGCCCGGAGCAGCGGCCGCTTCACGAGGAACCGCTCCTGGTACAGGTCGGCTTCGAGTTGGTCGGCGGTGTGCCCGGCCGTTTCGCCGGTCGCCTCGGCAGCACGGAGGTGCAACAGCTGGCGGGCGTAGTCCCAGTCGTAGACGGCCTGCGCGGCGTCGATGCCCTCGTAGCACTGGAGGCGGATCAGCTCGCCGCCGGTCATTGTTGCCAACACCTTGGCCAACTCGGTCTTGCCGACGCCGGCCTCGCCTTCCAGCAACAGGGGCCGGCGGAGTTGCAGCGCGAGGAACACCGCGGTGGCCAGCCCGTCGTCGGGGAGGTAGCCGTGACGGCTGAGGTCGGCGCTGATCGAACCTGGGGTCATCGTCAGCGAACGCTACCCGCCGCGCCCGCGGTGCTCCCGCGGGGCCTCGTGTCCCGCTCGCCATACCGTGAACCCGACGGCGATACTCGCGCGATGGCGTACATCTCCGGGCGCGTCGTCCACGACGCCGACGCGCACATCATGGAAACCCCGTTCTGGTTGCGCGACCACGCCGACCCCGACGTGCGCGAGCGGATCGCGCTGCCGAAGTACACGAACGAGTTGAAGCAGGTCGCGGCGATTCCGGGGGCGCCCACCCAGGCCGAGGTCGACGAGGTGTTCGCCACGCTCGCCGCGCGGCACCACTCCGACGAGTTCGCCGCCGCCGAAGAGGCCGAGGTGATGAACCGCAAGAACTTCGCCGCGCTCGGCGCGTTCCTGCCCGAGGACCGGGTGCGGGCGCTGGAGTACATCGGCGTCGACAGCCAGCTGCTGTTCAACACGTTCCACAACCGGCTGCTGCGCGACTGGGAACATTCGGGCGACCTCGACCTCGCCTACGGCGCGGCGCGGGCACACAACCGGGGGATGGTCGAGTTCTGCGCGGCCGACGCCCGACTGCTACCCACCTGCTACGTGCCGCTCGCCGACTTCGACCGGGCTTCGGCGATGGCGAGGGAGGCGATCGCGATGGGAGCCGCGGCGCTGCTGGTGCAGAACGGCTGCCCGGCCGGGCACTCGCCCTCGCATATCGGGCTCGACCCGGTGTGGCGCCAGGCCGAGGAGGCCGGCATCCCGATCGTGTTCCACGTCGGGGGCACGGGCGACCTGCTCGACCGGCACTACTTCGACAACGGCCTGCCGGTGCCGCCCGACTTCCACGGCGGCAACGAGAACTTCCGGTCGGTCGACTACATGGCGATCCCGTACCAGCCTCAGCAGACATTGGCCACGCTGATCTTCGACGGTGTGCTGGAACGCTTCCCGAATCTCAAGTTCGGCGCGATCGAGCTCGGGGCGAGTTGGGTGCCGAGCTGGGTCAAGCAGATGGAGTCGGCGATCGAGGCGTTCGCCCGCCACGAGGAGCGGCTGCGCAACTTGAGCCTGCGTCCCACCGAGTACGTGCAGCGGCAGGTGCGGGTGACGCCGTATCCGACCGAGGACGTCGGCTGGATCACCGCCCAGGTCGGCCCGGACGTGCTCTTGTTCAGCACCGACTTTCCCCACGTGGAGGGCGGCCGCCGCCCGTTCGAACGCTTCGAGCACACCCTCGGCGATGCCCCCGAACACATCCGCCAACGCTTCTACTGCGACAACTTCCTCGACCTCATGGGCCCGAACGGATAGTGCCAAGAGGGTCGGCGGATAAGTGACGACGCTCGTCGAGTGGCGCACCCGCTCCTCCGTTGTATCGAGACGACGGCCCGCGCACCAATGGTCTCGATACACCGGCTGCGCCGGCACTCGACCACCGGGTCGAGCCGCCTATCCTCTTGGCGCTATCCGTTCGCCTCCTCCAACGCCCGGCGCACCAACACCTTGGCGAGGTGTTGGCGGTACTCGACCGATGCGTTGAGGTCGGGTTGGGGGTCGGCCTCGGCGTTGGCGGCTTCGGCGGCTTCGGCGGCTGACGCGCCGTTGGCAAGGGCGGCCGTGACGCTGGAGGCGAGGATGGGGGTGCTGCCCATGTTCACCAGGGCGACGCCGTTGGCGCACGCGGCGACGCCGACGATCGCCCAGTCCTGGGCGCGGCGGTTGAATTTCTGGAAGCTCCAGCCGCCCGACTGCTTGGGTACGCGGACCTCGGTGAGCATCTCGTCGGGTTCGAGCACCGACGTGAGGAACCCCTGGTAGAAGTCGGCGGCGGCGATTTCGCGGGTGCCGTTCGGGCCCTGGGCGACGTACGTGGCCCCGAGCGCGAGCGTGGTGGCCGGCAGGTCGGACGCCGGGTCGGCGTGGGCGATCGTGCCGCCGAGCGTGCCCCGGTGGCGCACCTGCGGGTCGCCGACGTGGCCGGCCGCGTGGGCCAGCAGCGGTACCTCGGCCTTGAGCAGCTCGGACGTCTCGACGTCCATGTGGCGGGTCAGCGCACCGATCGCCACGTGGTCGCCGGCGTCGCGGATGTACGACAGGTCGGACACCCGGCCGATGTCGACGAGCACCGACGGCTGGGCCAGGCGCAGCTTCATCAGCGGCAGCAGGCTGTGCCCGCCGGCGAGGAACTTGGCATCCTCGCCGTGCTGCCCGATCAGGCTGATTGCCTCCTCGGCCGAGCCGGCGCGGACGTAGTCGAAAGCGGCGGGGATCATGGGTTGCTCTCCTGGTTTGAGGTGGCGGCCTGGATGGCGTTCCAGACGTTGAGTGGGCTGGCGGGCATCGGCACATCGTGCACGCCGAGCCCCGAGAGTGCGTCGACCACACCGTTGATGATGCACGGTGCGGCACCGATCGTGCCGGCTTCGCCGACGCCCTTGACCCCGAGCTGATTGGTGGGGGAGGGCGTGACGGTGTGGCCGGTGGTGATCGACGGTACGTCGGCTGCCGAGGGCACGAGGTACTCGGCGAGCGTGGAGGTCTGGAGGTTGCCGTCGGTGTCGTAGACGGCCTCTTCGAACAGCGCCTGGGCGAGACCCTGCACGACGCCGCCGTGCACTTGGCCGTCGACGATCAGCGGGTTGACCTGCACGCCGCAGTCGTCGACCGCCACGTACTGGAGTACCTCGACCTGGCCGGTCTCGACATCGATTTCGACCGCGCACATGTGCGTGCCGAACGGCCACGAGAAGTTCGGTGGGTCGTAGTGCGTGTGACCCTCGAGGTTCGGTTCCAGCCCGTCGGGCAGGTTGTGTGCGGTGAAGGCCTCGAAGGCCACCGCGGCGAGCGGCATCTCCTTGCCGGGGGTGCCCTTGACCCGGAACGTCGCCTCGACGTATTCGAGGTCTTCCGGCGCGGCTTCGAGCTGGTGGGCGGCGATCTGGCGGGCCTTGTCGATCACCACGTCGCATGCCTGGGCGATCGCGACACCCCCGACCGGGAGCGACCGCGACCCGTACGTGTCGAGACCGTACGGGGCGATTGCCGTGTCGGAGTGGAGCACGTCGACGTCGGCCGGGTCGACGCCGAGCTTCTCGGCCACGATCATCGACCACGCGGTCTCGTGGCCCTGCCCGTGCGGCGCCGTGCCGGTGACCACCTGCACCTTCGACGTGGGCAGCACGCGCACGGTGGCGGCCTCCCAGCCGCCGGCCGAATAGTTCAGCGAAGCGAGCACCCGCGAGGGCGCCAGGCCGCACATCTCGAAGTAGGTCGACACGCCGATGCCGAGCCGCTTGCGTGCGCCCGGCACGTTCTGCGCGGCCTGCTTGGCCCGCAGCCCCTCGTAGTCGAGCATGCCGGCCGCCTTGGTGGCCGCCGCGTCGTGGTCGCCCGAGTCGTAGACCAACCCGGTGAACGCCTCGTACGGGTACTTGTCGGTGGCGATGAAGTTGCGCCGCCGCAGCTCGAGCGGGTCGATGCCCATCTGTGCTGCCAACGAGTCCATCGAACGCTCGATCGCGTACGTGGCCTCGGGGCGGCCGGCGCCGCGGTAGGCGTCGGTGGGCACCATGTTCGTGAACACCGAGGTGCACGAGAAGTCGTACGCCTTGGGCAGCTCGTACACGCCGGCGTACAGGAACGCTCCGAGCAGTGGCACGCCGGGGGCCACGAGCTGGAGGTAGCCGCCCATGTCGCCGATCAGGCGCACCCGCATCGCGGTCAACTTGCCCTGCTCGTCGGCCGCCAGCTCGATGTGCTGGATCTGGCCGCGCCCGTGGATGGTCGACATCGACCCTTCCGAGCGCTCCTCGGTCCAGCGCACCGGCAGCTTGTGCTTGCGGGCCAGCGCCACGCACAACAGCTCCTCGGCGTACACGTTGAGCTTCGAGCCGAACCCGCCGCCCACCGCCGGGGCGACGACGCGCATCTGGTGCTCGGGAATGCCGAGCGTGAGCGCGGTCATGATCTTCAGGATGTGCGGGATCTGGGTGGCCGAGTAGAGCGTCATGTCGCCGCCGAACGGCTGCGGCACGGCAGCTACCGCCCGCGGCTCCATCGCCGCCGGGATCAGGCGCTGCTGCACGAACCGTTCCTTGACCGTGTAGGCCGCGGCGGCGAACGCGGCATCGACCGCGCCCGGTGTCTCCTCGATCAGCAGCGGCCAGGTGTACGACTGGTTGGTGCCCAATTCCGGGTGGATCACGACCCGGTCGGTGAGCGCGTCCTCGAGGTCGGTGACCGCCTCGTGGGGCGTGTACTCGACCTGCACCCGCTCGGCCGCGTCGACCGCGGCGGTGGCCGAGGTGGCCAGCACGACGGCCACGCCGTCGCCCGCGTACACCGCCCGCGACACGGCGACGGGGTAGTGCGCCGGGTTCTTCATGTCGGGCGTGACCGGCCACGCGCACGGCATCGGTGCCGCCCACAAGTCGACCAGGTCGGCGCCCGAGTAGGCGGCGACCACACCGGGCATCGCCAGTGCGCCCGACACGTCGACCGAGTCGATCGTGGCGTGGGCGTACGGGCTGCGCACGACCGCCAGGTGCAGCGCACCGGGAATCGGCAGGTCGGCGGTGTACTTGGCCTCGCCGGTGAGCAGGGCCGGATCTTCCTTGCGGAGCATCCGTGTCCCCAACACGGTGCGCTCCGGAACTTCGGTGATCGTCATGTCAGGACCCCCATCCCGTCAATGTCGAATGATGTCGGGTACGTCGGTGGCAGGTCAGGCGTTGGCCGCGGCCAGCACTGCCTGGACGATGTTGTGGTAGCCGGTGCAGCGGCACAGGTTGCCCTCGAGCCCGATCCGCACGTCGTGCTCGGTCGGGTGCGGGTTTTCCTTGAGCAGGCTGGTGGCGGCCATGACCATGCCGGGCGTGCAGTAGCCGCACTGGAGGCCGTGATTCTCCATGAACGCCTGCTGCATCGGGTGCAGCGTGCCGTCGGCATCGGCAAGGCCCTCGATCGTGACGACATCTTGCCCGTCGGCCTGGGCGGCGAGCACGGTGCAGCTCTTCACCGCTTCGCCGTTGAGATGCAACGAGCACGCGCCGCACGACGACGTGTCGCAGCCGATGTTGGTACCGGTGAGGCCGACGGCCTCGCGGATGTACTGCACCAGTAGCGTGCGCGGTTCGACGTCGTGCGTGTGCGTGACGCCGTTGACGGTGACGCTGATCTCCACGTGGGCTCCCCTCATCTGACGGATGTGACGGGGCGATAGTCAGCAGCTGACGTTTGCCCCGTTTCGCGGCTCGCGCCCCCGCCAGGCGGCGGGAGCGCGAGTCATTCGTAGCACGAAACCGGTGGTCGTGGCGACAGGAGCGACGCCGCTACGTCTCGCCGACGGGCAGCGTGATCTCGGTGCCGGGGGCGATCGGGGTGATCACTGCGGTGACGTCGGCGGGTTGCTCGCTGGTCGTGCCATCGGGGTGGGTGGTGACCGTCGTGCTGCTGAGCCGCAGGGAGGTGATACGGCCATCGGCGAGTTGGAACTCGACCGTCGCATCACTGGCCAGCCCGAGCCTGGCCGCGGGGTAGCGGGCGGTGATGGTGGCCGCCTCGGCGGTACCGACGATCGCGACCTCCAGCGGATCGCGCAGTTGGCCCACCGGGTCGGACAGGCCTTGTGTGCCGTCGAGCTGTTGCCACGCTCCGTCGGCGAGTGCCCAGGCCGCCTCGGCAGTCACCACGTACTCGGTGCCGGTGCCGCCCGACGTGATCGTCATGCGGGTGGAACCGGCGATGTGGTCGCCCTCGGCGATGACCGCCGGCCGCCCGGCCACGGTGGCGGTGGTGGTGAAGTGGTATCCCGTGTTCAGCGCATCGAGGGCGGTGGCCAACGCCACCACCGCGTCGAGCGGCACGGTGGTGGGTGGTGGTGCCGGCGTGGTCGGGAGCATGGTCGGGGAGGAGGTCGGCGTCGTGGGCGCGGTGGCCACGGGTGTCGGCTCGGGGATGTCCCGCAGCGCGGCCTGTGCGGCGGCCGCGGCGGGTGCCGGAAGCTCCGGGTCGATGCCGGCCGTCGCCGCGCCGGGTGAGCATCCGGCCACGGCCAGGGCGGAGACGGCGCCACCGCCCGCGAGGGCGACCCAGGCCGCGGTGCGGGCGGCCAGTCGGGTGATGTGACGCATGGGGTCTCCTCGGCGTGGGCGTTGGCGTCCGCCACGTCGAATCTTTGCCTGCACAACGGCGCCCGTGCACCACGCTGCGCGTCAGAATCAGCGCGATAACTACCGGCAGGTGTCAAATCTCGCCAGAACGAGTCAAGCCCGTTTCAGCGCTCCGAGTTCAGCGCAGTGCGCCGCCTCAGAGCAGGGAGGCGATGTCGCCCGCGATCAGGTACCCGAGGAACCCGATCACGACCGTGCCGAGCGCAGTGTAGTGCCAGCGCTTCGAGTGGTCGGCCCGCCAGAAACGGCGCATCGACAGCACGATGCACACGATCGCGACGATACTGATCGGTAGGCCGATCGCGGGGCCGACGCCCGTGGCAACCCCGATTGCCGGGAGCACGAACGGGAACACGAGGTACATCAGGATGCACCGCACGGCGGCGACCATGATCGAGGTCTGGAACGCCTTGCGGGCCTCACCGGCCGATGCTTTGGGCCCGTCGGCGGGCAGCCACAGCAGGCGCCGCATGAACCGGTCGGCGGGTGAGCGCACCATCGGCGGTTCGGCCGCGATGCCCGAATGATCGACCGGGCAGACCCCTCGGGCCGAGCCGGAGGATGGGGCGTCGGGTTGCACGGCGGTCATCGGCCGCTCACTCTACGGGCCACTGGTACGGCTGGCGCACCAAAGCGAGCAGCTCGGCGGGCGAGTCGGCGAGCGCCACGGCGCCGGCGCTGAGTAGTTCGTCGGGCGACCCGTAGCCCCACGTGACGCCGATGCAGGGAATGCCGTGGTGGTGGGCGCCGTGGACGTCGTGGTCGCGGTCGCCGACCATGATGACGTGGTCGAACAGGTCGGGGTCGGCGTGGATGCCGAGCTGGTGCAGGGCGTGGTCGATCACCTGGGCCTTGTTGCGCCGCTCCGACGTGAGCGTGGCGCCAGCGCGGACCTCGAACCGGTCGGTGATGCCGAAGTAGTCGAGGATGGGGAAGGCGGTCACCTCGGGCTTGGCGGTGGCCACCGACAGCGACAAGCCGGCCGCGGCGAGCCCGTCGAGCATGTCGAGCACGCCGTCGTAGAGCGTGTTCTCGAACGCCCCGATCGTCTCGTAGCGCGAACGGTAGGTGTCGATCACCCGTTCCAGGGCGTCGTCGGGCACCCCGATGCTGGGCAGCCCGAGCTCGAACGGCGGGCCGATCACCGAGCGCACCTGCTCGTCGGTGGGAATCCGGAACCCTTCCTCGCCGAACGCCCACACCAGCGAATTGCGGATGCCAGGTTCGGAGTCGGAGAGCGTGCCGTCGAGGTCGAGCAGCACATGGGTCCGGGCCATGTCGTTCACGCAGCCAGCAAGCTATCCGCCGCGCCGCAACCGGTCATCATTCCCCTGTGACCGACCTTGCTTCCTGGGTCCGTGGTTCTAGCGACCGGAGGATGGTCACGAGGTGAAGCCCGCGTGGAAGTAGAAGGTGGGTTCGCCCTGCGTGTACTGCACGCCGAGTAGCGCCACCAGGTCCGTGGCCCGCAGCGGCCCATCGGTCGCGTAGTAGATCGGCTCGGCGAGCAGCGTGGGCGCGTCGGCGTGGGTGTACAGGAGTTCGCCGATGTTCCTGGGGGCATCGTCAGCGCACAGGTCGTTGCTGTCGACGAAACCGGTTGACGGTGTGTCGGCGATCGCTGTGGCGACGTGCTCCGGTGTGACGGTGGGCAGCAGCGGTTCGACCAGTGTCGCGTAGTCCGCGGTGTAGGCCTCGAAGAGGTCGCGCAGATCTGCGCCCGTGGCCTGCTTCAACTCCGGCACTTCGAAGCATCGAAAGCCTTGCACGACGACGTTGGTGGTGGCGTCGAGCGGGAGGTCGAGATCGAGGTGCCACGACGGGTCGAGGTTCATCTCGGATGGTTGCATGTACTCGCACCCATCAGGCAGGGCCGAACACCATTCGAGGCGTTGCACGCGAACCGGCAGGGCGCCGGGTCGTTGCGGCGACCACGGTTCCAGCACCGACGCCACGTAGTAGCCGTCAGCCGGCGTTTGGCCGTTGGCCGGCGCTGGCGGAGACGGTGCTTCACCGTCCCAGTTGCCGGAGTACCCCAGCCAGGTGGCTCCGGGTTCGAACGAGCTCGGCGTCCAGCGGGCTGCGGCCGCGTCGGGGTTGCCGCCGAAGTCGGCGAGTGCGAGTTGCAGCCGTGTGCCGTCTTGGTGGGCGAGCACGGTTCCCCAGACGTCACTGGCGACGATGTGCCAGCCATCGGGGAGCGACCACCATGTCGCCGACCCGTCAGGGCGCATCTCCGCGACCACCCACATCGTCGCCTCCCCGAAGTCCTGACCCGGAGCGGCATCGGGTCCGATGTGCGTCCAGTACAGACCGCGGCCGTCAGGCCCGGCAGCGACCAGCGAGTCGTCCACGTACGGGTTGGCCCGGTTGCTAGCCGCTTCGACGACGAGTGACCACGACACGCCGGTCGACGAGCGCACGATGCCACCGGCGTTCGATCCGCTGGGCAGGGGGCTGCTCAGTGTGAACCAGTCCGGTGGCGGATCCATCGAGATCGGCTCGCCCTCCACGTTCACGTACGGGGTGGGCGACGTCAGGTCGATGCGGTCGGGGCGCCGATCAGCCACCCCCGACTCGGAGTGCCCGAAGCTCGACCGCGGATACTCGAGAAAGCGGTTGACGTTCTGCGGGGTCGAGGCGACGACGGTGCCTGTGTTCGTCCCCGACAGCGCCACCGCGACCACCGCGAAGTCCTCCAACGAGTCCCCTGGCAGGCTTGCGTAGGCCACGTCGCCCGGGCCGTAGGCGATGATCCAGGTGCCGGGTGGCCCGTCGATCGACCGGGTCTGGCCGTCGAATCCGACGACGTCGATGCGGGCTGGCCCGAGGTCGCCGTAGTTCGACGAACTGACCGCAACCCCGAAGTCGCCGATGGCTGCGCTGTAGTTGCCGACGAGCGGGTCGGGTACCGAGATCGACCCGAGCGGCCGGATCGCGAGCTCCGGTGGTGGGCTGAGGTAGCTGACGCGGGAGTTGTGCGGTGGGTGCTCGGGCGCGGTCGTCGACGATGGAGCGCCGTCGGTGGGCGGGGGCACCGTCGTCTCGTTCGGGGCGGCTGGCTCGGTGGTGGCCGGGGCCACGGCGGTAGTAGGTGAGACGGTGTCGGTCCAGACCGTCTCACCGGGCGCGCTGGCCGCGATCACGCCGACCACGATCGCGGCGACCACGCCGACTCCGGCCACTGCGACGGTGGCAGTGCGCGCGGCTCGTCGGCGGCGCCCGCCACGGGTGACGCGATCGATCGCGGTTTGCGAGGGTGGTCGTCGGAGTTCGGCGCCGGCAACCCGCGCGATGCGGTCGACCGGGTCGCCGCTGGGGTCGTGGGTGTCGTCGTGGCTCACGTCACACCCCCAACTCGTCGGCGAGCATCGCGCGGGAACGGGTGAGGTCGCTGCGGACGGTTCCCTCGGGAACGCCGAGTATCTGGGCCACGTCGGCGACCGGGTGGTCGCCCGCGTAGTACAGCGTGACCACCGAGCGGGGCCGCTCGGGAAGCTTGCGGACGGCATCCCAAAACGCGAGCGACTCGACCGACGGGCCAGAGGCGCTCGGCTCGAACCGACGCTGGCTGGCCAGGAAGCGCTCGCGGGTTCGCCGCCGCCGCCACCAACTGCGACACAGGTTGATCAGCACACGGTGGCACCACCCGCCTGGCCGCTCCAGTTCCCGCACGCTTCGCCAGTTGAGGAATGCCTTGATCATCGCGTCGTGCACGAGATCTTCGCCGTCGTCACCCGACAGGGCCGTTGCCACGGCGATCATGCCGGGGTACTCGCGGCGGTACATCGCCTCGAAGTCGTTGGCACGGACGGTGACGTGGGCGTCGGTGGGCATGTGATGTCGGTGCTCGGGCGGACTCGCCGCCGGAGCGGGTTGCAGGTTGATCGTGGCATGCATCACCCCTACACATGCACGACCACCCCGCCGCGCTGCAACGAGCATCCATGTTCTTCCGCCACGACGCCTGGGTCGGTTGCCGGCCGGGGCCGTCGAAGGACCGATCGGCGCGGCCGGTCAGCGTTGCGTATGCCTCGGTGGTTTCGACAAGCTCAACCACCTGAGGGTGGGGGCGGTCCGGTTGACCGACCTCGACACGGTGGACCGGGCTGGGTCAGTTTTGGGAGGACTGGATGGCGGCCCAGACCTTTTGGGGGGTGCAGGGCATGTCGATGTGCTGGACGCCGTAGGGGGCCAGCGCGTCCATCACGGCTGAATGGATCGCCGGGGTGGAGCCGATCGTGCCCGATTCGCCGATGCCCTTGGCCCCGAGCGGGTTGACGAACGTGGGCGTCTCCATCGGGATCCGCTCGATATGCGGGAGCAGGTCGGCGGTGATGATGCCGTAGTCGGCGAAGTTCGACGTGATCGGGTTGCCGTCAGCGTCGTAACGCACCTCTTCCCACAGCGCCTGCGCGGCGCCCTGGGCGATGCCGCCGTGCACTTGGCCGTTCACCAGCATCGGGTTGACGATCGTGCCGGCGTCGTCGCAGGCGACGTGACGGATGTGGCGCACCTCGCCGGTCTCGGTGTCGACCTCGACCACGGCGACGTGCGACCCGAACGGGTAGGTGGGCATCGCCGCCTGGAACAGGTGCTCTTCGGTGAGCTCGTCGGGGTCGGCGGCGGCGCCGAGGTCGGCCCAGGTCTTGGCGACTGCGGGCGTGCCGGCGACGTGGAACGCGCCGGTGGCGACGTCGAGCACCACGTCGGCGACGTCGGCTTCGAGCAGCCGGGCGGCGAGTTGCTTGGCCTTGTCGACCAGGCCCACCGCGGCGTGGTGCACGGCGACACCACCCTGCTGGAGCGAGCGCGACCCCATCGTGCCGGTGCCGATCGGCGTGAGGTCGGTGTCGCCCCACACGAGCGTGAAGTCCTCGATCGAGATGCCGGTCTGGGCGCTGGCGATCGACGACCAGGCGGTGTCGTGGCCCTGGCCGTGCGGGCTGGTGCCGGTGTAGATCGTGCCGGTGCCGTCGGGGTGGACGACGATCTTGGCGTTCTCGTTCATCGGCGGCACACCACCGGTGATCTCGACGTAGACGCTGACGCCGATGCCGAGCTGCTTGACATCGCCCGACTCGCGCCGGGCGGCCTGCTCGGCGCGCAGGGCGGCATAGTCGGCAGCTTCGAGCGCCTTGTCGAGCGAGGCCTCGTAGTCGCCGACGTCGTACGTCTGGCCCGACTGGGTGGAGTGCGGCTCGGTGAACTTGGGGATCAGGTTCTTGCGACGCACCTCGACCGGGTCGAGCCCGGTCTCTTTGGCGAACAGGTCCATCGCCCGCTCGGCCGCAGCGGTGGCCTCGGGTCGCCCGGCGCCGCGGTAGGCGACCACCGCGTTCGTGTTCGTGACCACCGAGTAGCAGTGCGTTTCGATGTTGGGGATGTCGTACACGGCCGATGCCATGCCCCGCGTGAACAGCGAGCCGAGGATGGTGCCGATCTCGCAGAACCCGCCCGAGTCCTGGGTGAGCTCCAACCGCAGGTGCGTCACCTTGCCGTCGCGCGTGCCGCCGACGGTGATGTGCTGGAGCTGGCTGCGGCCGTGGCCGAGGTTCATCATCGACTCGCTGCGCGTCTCGCGGAAGCGCACCGGGCGCCCGGCCGCGCGGGCGAGCACACCGAGCAACAGTTCCTCGGAGTAGACGCCGATCTTGGCGCCGAACCCGCCGCCGACGTCGGGCGTCATCACACGGACCTGCTCGGCGGGCACGCCGGCGGCTCCGGCGATGCCGTCCTTCGCGCCCTGCACGTGCTGGCTCGACACCCACACCAGCAGGCGCTCGGCGTCGCCGTCACGAACCCACGCGGCGGCGCCGGCGCGTGGCTCGAGCGGGCACGGGGCCACGCGCTGGTTGAGCACCGTCTCCGACACGACCACCTCGCAGCCCTCGAACCACTCGGGGCCGGTGTTGTCGCTGCCGCCGAGGAAGTTCGAGTCGAACACGACGTTGCTGCCGGCGGCCTCGTAGATCAGCGTGTCGGATGCCATCGCCTGCTGCACCGTGGTGAGCGCGGGCAACGGGTCGATGTCGATCAGTACTGCCTCGGCGGCGTCGACCGCCTGGGTGTACGTGTCGGCCACCACGGCGACCACCGGTTCGCCCACCCAGCGCACCTTGTCGCTGGCGAGCAACGTGCGGGCGACCGCGGGGTTGAAGCCCGACGGCGTGGGCGTCAGTTCGAGGTCGGCCGCGGTGTACACGCCGACCACGCCCGGGAACGCCTTGGCGTCGTCGGCGTCGATCGACACGATCGTGCCGTGGGCGACGGGCGAGCGGGCGAACACCACCCACCCGGCCCCGTCGAGCCGGGCGTCGCTGAAGTCGTCCATGTACACCCCACCGGTGGTGAGGAACTTCGGGTCTTCCTTGCGGAGCACCTTCTCGCCGAGCACGCTGCCTGCCATAGCGGCGCACCTTAGAGCTTGCGGGCGCAGCGGTGCGTACGCAGCGCCGGGTCGTGGTTTCGACAGGCTCAACCACCGGGGGCAGGTGGTGGTGGTGTCAGCCGCCGGAGGGAGCGACCGTGGATTCTGCGGCGCGGAGCGCGTGGATGCGCGTCACCAGGCTGTACGGCCAACCGGTGGGGAGCACGGTGGGCACCGTGCCGGCGTCGACCACCGACGTGCGCTGTTCGCCGGCCTGCACGTACCCGAGTTCTTCGCGGGCGGCCTCGCGGACCCCATCGGCCGTGCGCGCCCGGGCGACCTCGGCCTTGAGGTCGGCCACCACCGCCTCGAGCCGTTCGAGTTGGCTGGTGCGGGCGGCGATCTGGCTGTCTTGGGCGAAGTAGTTGCGCACGGGAATCACGAACAGCGCGGCGCCCAACGCCCCGGCGACCAGCACCGCGGCGACGCCGAGCGCGAGCGTGGTGCGTTTGCCCGTGGCCAGGCGGCGATCGACGGCGAGCGGGCTGGTGGCATCGCCCACTCGCGACCGGCCACGGTCGGAAGCTGCCGGCCGCTTGGCGGGCCGGCGGACCGAACTGGCAGCACCACCCTGACCCCCACGACGCCGCGGCCGGTCGCCGGGCGACGTTCCGTGGGATCGGTTGCGCACGTCGGTCACGCTCGTCAGTCTGCCAGCGCGAACCGTCCGGCTGGCGGCATGCCCCGAGCCGCCCCGGTTCGGTAGCCTCGGCCGACGTGACCCGCCGCGTCCCCAGCGTTCCCCTCGCCCTGCTCACGCTGTCCGCCCTCGTCGGCCTGGGCGGGTGCGCGACGTTCACCAACGTCGACCGGGTGGCCTCGGTGAACGGCACCGACATCGGCCGTTCCGAGTTTGAGGCGATGACGGTCGACTACTTCGCCCACCCCGAGCTGTTCGGCACCACTCCGCCGGCCGACGGGCGCGGCTCGGCCGACAACCTGCGCGCGTTACTGGCGATCGTCACCCAGGCGCGCCTGTTGCACGAGGTGGCCGACGCCGATCAGCTCGCCGACGCCAAGCAGGCTGCGCTCGAGGCCCTGCCCGAGGGCGACCCGGTGCTCGAGATGTCGCCCGAGATGCAGAACCTGTACAGCGACCTCGCCGCTCGCCAGACCGTGCTCGGCGGCGTCGCTGCGCCCAGCTCGGCGGAACTGGAACGGCGCTACGTCGAATCGCCCGCATCGGCGGGGGTGCTCTGCGTCCGCCACATCCTCGTCGATACCGAGGCCGAGGCCCGCCAGGCGTCGCGGCGGCTCGCCGACGGCGAAGATTTCGCCACGCTCGCGGCCGAGGTGTCGCTCGACACCGTCACCGGGGCCGACGGTGGTGCGGTGCCGGGGAGCATGGGCCCGTGCTGGACGCTCGGCGAAGCGTTCCAAGGACTGGTGCCCGAGTTCGTGCACCATGCGCGGGCGCTGTCGGGCCTGGCCCCGAGCGCCCCGTTCGAGACGCAGTACGGCTGGCACATCGTGGCGTCGTTGCCGTGGAGCGAGGTCGGCGAGGCGGTCGCCGCCATCCACGCGCCCGGCAGCACGGGCGACGTGCAATACGTGGCCGCCCTGTTCACCGCCGACGTCGAGGTCGACCCCGCCTACGGCGTGTGGGACTCGGGCACGGTCGAGATCGTGCCGATCGGGTGACCCCGCGCATCACCGTCGTCGGGCTCGGTCCGGGCGGGGTGGGCCACGTCACGGCCGAGACGCTGGCGGCGATCGAGGCGACGCCGGCCCCGCAGCGGTTCCTGCGCACAGCGCGCCACCCGTCGGCGCATCTGGTACCGGGCGCGATGTCGTTCGACTCGGTGTACGAGGTGGCCGACACGTTTGCCGACGTGTACGCCGAGATCGCCGAGCGGCTGGTCGCCGCGGCCACCGAGCACGGTCATGTGCTGTACGCGGTACCCGGCTCGCCGCTGGTACTCGAACGCACGGTGGCCGCGCTGCGTACCGACGGTCGGGTCGCGGTCGACGTGCTGCCGGCGCTGTCGTTTCTCGACGTGGCGTGGGCTCGCCTCGGCGTCGACCCGGTCGAGGCCGGTGTCCGCCTGGTCGACGGGCACGAGTTCGCCACCGCCGCGGCCGGTGTCACCGGTGCCGTGCTGGTAGCCCACACGCACGCCAACTGGGTGCTGTCCGATATCAAGCTGGCCGTCGACGACGCCGCGCTCGACGGTGGCGGCGAGCTCGACGCCACGCCGGTGGTGCTGCTGCACCACCTCGGCACCGACGACGAGCAGATCGTCCACACGACGTGGGCCGAGATGGACCGGGCGCTCGAAGCCGATCACCTCACCGCGCTGTACATCCCCGCGCTCGGCGTGCCCGTGGCCGCCGGCTACGCCCGCTTCCACCAGCTCGCCCGCACGCTGCGCGAGCGCTGCCCGTGGGACATCGAGCAGACCCACCAGTCGCTGGTGCCCTACCTGATCGAGGAGACCTACGAGGTGGTCGACGCGATCCACGCGCTGACCGATGGTGGCGACGACCACGACCTGATCGAGGAACTCGGCGACCTGCTCTACCAGATCGAGTTCCACGCCACGATCGCCGAGCAAGAGGGCCGCTTCACGATCGCCGACGTCACCCAGGGCATCCACGACAAGCTCGTGCGACGCCACCCGCACGTGTTCGCCGATACGCAGGCCGACGACTCCGGCACCGTGCTCGCCAACTGGGACGCGATCAAGCGCCAGGAGAAGGCCGACGCGGGGAAGCAACGCACGTCGGTGTTCGACGGCATCCCCGGCTCGCTCCCAGCCCTCAACTACGCCCACAAGGTCCAGCACAAGGCCGCCAAGCTGGGGTTCGACTGGCCCGACGTCGACGGGGCCGTACCGAAGATCGCCGAGGAGACCGGCGAGCTACTCGAGGCCGCCACCGGCGGCGACCCCGGCGCGGTGGTCGACGAGGCCGGCGACCTGCTGTTCGCCGTGGTCAACGTGCTGCGGCACCTCGGCGTCGACCCCGAGTCGGCTCTGCGGGCAGCCACGAACAAGTTCCGCACCCGGTTCGAGCAGGTCGAACAACTCGCCACCGAGCGAGGCATCGACCTCCACTCAAGCGACCTCGCCACCCTCGACACCCTCTGGGACGAGGTCAAGGCGCGGTAGCCGTCGCGCAGTCGCGGTCGTCTCGATACAACGCAGTGGCGGCTACGCCGCGAGTGCGCCACTCGACGACCTTGGCCCAAGGTGGTCGAGTGCCGCCGCCAGGCGGTGTATCGAGACCACACCCCGAAGGGTCAGAGGCCGACTTGGGTGAGGACGCTTTCGCCGAAGCGGTGGCGGAGCTCGTAGCGGTGCTGGGTGCCCTCTTCGAGCGCCCGGCCGGCCTCGGTGAACGCCAGCGCGGCGAGAATCTGGATCAGTGCGGCGATCAGCACCAGCGCTCCCTCACGACCCCAGCCGCTGAGTTCGGTCGTGCGGTCGATCGTCGACAACGCGCCCGAAACCTGGAGCACGACGACGAAACCGAGCGACATCACGAAGGCGACCCGCCCGGGGCGGTGGCGTGCCTCGGCCGCGTCGGCCAGACGCTCGAAGGCCAGCAGCGGCAGGGCCAGGAACACGGCCTGGAGGGCGATGCCGCCGACGATGCCGACCCAGTCGCGCTCGTCCAGCCCGGGGCCGACCAGTTCGCGGCCGACGAACCACGTTCCGCCGACGGCGACCGCGACCGACAGCGCGGCCACGATCGGATTGCGCCGGCGGCCGGTGGAGCGACACACGTTCAGCGCGGCGACCGCGAACCACACCACGGCGACCGGCGCGGCGGCGAGTGCCACGTACCGTTCGATGTTGGCCAGGTAGTCCCACACGTCCCACAGGCGCTCGGTTTGCGAGGCCAGCAGGCCGGACGTGCGCTCCTGGCGCCAGGCCATCAACAACAACAGCGAGCCGGCGGCGGTCAGTAGGCACAGCGCCGACAGCAGCATGGCCAGCACCAGCCGGACATGGGCGACCACCGCGTACGGCGGCCGGGACGCCGCGTCGACCGAGCGTGCCAGCCGGTCACGCAGCGAGCGGCGTTGGGCTTCCTCCTGCTCGGTGCGGATGGGTTCACCGAGCGGCACGGGAAGCGCCCGCGTCGGTTCGGGCGCGTCCTGGTCGGCCTCGGTGCGCGGAGCGGTCTGAACGGCCACGCCGGTTCATCGTCGCCCTCACAGCCTGGCTTGAGCCACAACGAGGGTAATTCCCGATTCGCCGCCCGGTCGTGTTCCGTACCGTGGGCGACGTGAGCAAGTCGAGCGGTTCAGTGTTGGTGTGTTTCACCGTGGTGCTGGCCGCGTGCAGCGGCCCGACCGGGTCGGGCCTCAGCGAACCCGACCCGACCAGTCCGACGAGTCCGTCCAGCCCGACCGGCCCCACTGGGTCCGACGCCGAGGCGCCTGGCCCGGTGGTGAGCGTGCCGCCGGCCGCGGCGCCGGCATGCGAGCACGCCGGCCCGGGCACCGAGTACGTGGTCGGGCCGGGGCAGGCGTACGCGGCGATCGGCGACGTGCCGTGGGCGGGGCTGACGGCGGGCGATACCGTCCGCATCTTCTGGCGTGACGAGCCGTACCGCGAGAAGTTCCTCGTCCAAGGGCAGGGCACCGAGCAGGCGCCGATCGTCGTGTGCGGTGTGGCCGGCCCGGCTGGGCAGCTCCCCGTGATCGATGGCGAGGGGGCCACCACCAGCGCGGCGATGGGCTACGCCACCGTGCAGGGTCAGGCCCGGGGCCTGATCCACATCAGCCTGGGCGACGACGACGAGTGGGGGCACAAGCCCAGCCACATCGTCATCCAGGGCCTCCACGTCCGCAACGCGTCGCACCGCTACGAGTACGCCGGGTCGGACGGGGCGGCGGCGCCGTACTTCGAGAACGCGGCCGGCATCTTCGTCGAGCGCGGCGAGCACATCACGGTGCGCGGCGTGGAACTCGAGTCGAACGGCAACGGCTTGTTCGTCGCCTCGGGCGGCTCGGAAGAGGTGCGCTCGCGTGACATCGTCCTCGAGCACTCGTACGTGTACGGCAACGGCACCACCGACGTCAGCCGCGACCGGCACCACAACATCTACACCGAGGCCGACGGGATGGTGTTCCAGTTCAACGAGATCGGGCCGCTCGCGCCCGGCGCGCTCGGCGCCGCGCTGAAGGACCGCTCGGCGGGCACGGTGGTGCGCTACAACCGGATCACCGGCGGCTCCCGGTCGCTCGACCTGGTCGAAGCCCAGGACTCGGCGGAACTCGCGCTCGCCGACCCCGACTACCGCACCACGCTTGTGTACGGCAACGTCTTCGTCAACGACGCAGAGGCGCACGGGCCGCTCCTCAGCAACATGTTCCATTACGGCGGTGACAGCGGCCTGTTCGACACGTACCGGAAGGGCACGCTGTACTTCGTGCACAACACGGTGGTGGTGCGCGCCGACCAGGAGGGCGACGACGACGAGACGGGTGTCGGGCGGTGGAACACGGCGTTGTTCGACCTCGACACGCCCGACGAGACGGCCGTGGTGACCGGCAACGTGTTCCACGTCCGCTCGGTTACCCCTGGCGCCGCCCCCGCCCAGGCCGCGTGGGGGCGTTTCACCGGCACGCTGCGGCTGGGGCCCAACTGGGCCTCGCCGGGCCTGATCGAGTGGCGCAACCCCGACGACGCCCTGGGCGGCACGATCGACGGGCTCGACGCAGTGCTCTCCAACGTCGAGAACGCGCCGGGATTCGTCGACGAGCCCGGTGGTGACTTCGCGCCGGCGGCCGGCAGCCCGCTGGTCGACGCCGCGTCCGAGTTGCCCGCCGAACTCGCCGGGCTGGGTGTAGTGATCGACCGTGAGTACGCCGGCTCGGCCACCGGACGCGCACGGACGACCGTCGGGGCGCCCGACCTCGGCGCCTTCGAGTCGACCGGCACGGCGCCGGGTGGGCAGGGCCCCACCAGCACGACGCTTGTTCCGGCGAGCACCGGAACCGACGTTGGCGGAACGGCGAGCGCCGGGCCGCTTCCCGACGACGCCCCGGCGTACGCCGGCAAGGGACCGATCGGCAACGACAACGGCGAGCGGTACGAGTGCGGGGCCGGCGTGCGCTGCGTCGGTGGTGACGGCGACTATTCGTCGATCAACGCGGCGATCGGCGACGCGGCCGCCGGTGACGTTGTCCAGGTCGCCGGGGGCACCTACCGCGAGAACGTTGCGCTCGGTTCGTTCGCCGACCTCGACCCCCGGCACCTGACGCTGCTCGGCGGGTTCGCCGCCGACTTCGCCAGCCGCGACGCGGCCGCCTACCCGACCGTGATCGACGGCGGAGGGGTCGACCCGGCCGTGCAGCTCCACGTCGTGTCGGCCGGCACGACCGTGCTCGACGGGTTCGTGCTCACCGGCGGCGTCGGCCTGGGCACCGACTGGGAAGACGGCGAGGGCGGCGGTGGCGGTGTGCACGCCCAGCAGCACGGTGGCGGCGAACTGGTGATCTCGCACAACGAGGTGTTCGGCAACCGCACCCGCGAGCTCGCCGACGGCGCCCGCGGTGGCGGCATCCAAGCGTTCGCTGCCGACTGGGACGGCGGCGCACCCACCGTCCGCATCGAGCACAACCACATCCACGACAACGAGGCCGGCCGGGGCGCAGGCATCGAGGTCCGCGGGCGCGCGGCGGTGCTCGTCAACAACCTGGTCGAACGCAACCTCGCCCACAGCGACCACGGCGGCGGCGTGTACCTGTCGGCGCTCGCCAACACGGTCACCGACAACATCGTGCGCGCCAACGTGATCGGGGTCACGGCCGGCTACGGCTGGGGTGGCGGGATCTTCATCGGTGGGGTGCCGGCCACGCTGGCCGGCAACGTCGTCACCGACAACTACGCCCCGTCGATGGGCTCGGGCGTGTTCTGGGACGAGGGTGCCACCGGCACGATGACCGGCGACCTGGTGGTGGCCAACCGTTGCTCGAGCGACGCCCGTTCGGGTGCGGCGATCTACGTCGACGGTGGCGAGCCCGGCCCATCGCGCGTCGTCGCCGAGCGCCTCACGGTCGTCGGGCACGCCTGTGCCGACCTTCCCGACGGTGGGGCGATCCTGCTGGAAGGCGGGTCGACGATCGATATCACCGCGTCGATCCTGTGGGGCAACGGCCGCGACGTGCTCGCCGTCGCCGGCGAGACGTTCTCGATCTCCAACTCCACCACCAGCGTCGACGCCGACCCGCAGTTCCGCGACCCCGCGGTAGGCGACTACGCCCTCCAACCCGGCAGCCCCGCCACCGGCCAGGGCGCCGCTCCGTAGGGGCCTCAGCGATTAGGCGGTGACGGTCGTCGAGTGGCGCACCCGCGGCGCAGCCGCCACTGCGTTGTATCGAGACGTGGTGCGCGCGCCAATGGTCTCGATACACCGGCTGCGCCGGCACTCGACCACCGGGGCCGAGCCGCCTATTCGCGCAGCCTCGTCGTCACTACAGGCCGGTTCGGTCGCCCCACTACGGTGGCGGGCATATGAGCGACATCGTGTTCGTGCAAGGGCGGGAAATCCTCGACTCGCGAGGCAACCCCACCGTCGAAGTCGAGGTCGTCCTCGACTCGGGCGCCCGCGGCCGGGCCGCGGTGCCGAGCGGGGCGTCCACCGGCGAGCACGAAGCGGTCGAGCTGCGCGACGGTGGCGAGCGGTACCTCGGGAAGGGTGTCGCGACCGCGGTCGGGTTCGTCAACGGCGAGATCGCCGGTGTGCTGGACGGCCTCGACGCGTGCGACCAGCGCGCGGTCGACCGTGAGCTGCTCGACCTCGACGGCACCCCGAACAAGGCCCGGATCGGTGCCAACGCGATCCTCGGCACGTCGCTGGCGGTCGCCCGGGCCGCCGCCGACGAGGTCGGCCTGCCGCTGTACCGCTACGTCGGTGGGGCCAACGCGCACGTGCTGCCGGTGCCGATGATGAACGTGCTCAACGGTGGGGTGCACGCCGACAACTCGGTCGACTTCCAGGAGTTCATGATCATGCCGGTCGGCGCGCCGTCGTTTCGCGAGGCACTGCGCTGGGGCACCGAGACGTACCACACGTTGAAGAAGATCCTCCACGGCAAGGGCCTGTCGACCGCGGTGGGCGACGAGGGCGGGTTCGCCCCCGACCTGCCGAACAACGAGGAGGCGATCGTGCTGCTGCTCCAGGCGATCGAGCAGGCCGGGTTCACGCCGGGTGACGAGATCGCGATCGCGCTCGACCCGGCGGTCAGCGAGCTGTACCGCGACGGCGCGTATCACCTCGACGGCGAAGGCAAGGTGTTGTCGTCCGACGAACTGGTCGCTCTGTGGACGCGGCTCGTCGACACCTATCCGATCGTGTCGATCGAGGACGGCATGCAGGAGGACGACTGGGACGGCTGGAAGGCGCTGACCGACGCGGTGGGCGACCGGGTCCAGCTCGTCGGCGACGACCTGTTCGTCACCAACGTTACCCGCCTCCAGATGGGCATCGATCGCCGCACGGCCAACTCGATCCTCGTCAAGGTCAACCAGATCGGCTCGCTCAGCGAGACCCTCGACACGGTCGCCCTCGCCCACACCCATGCCTACACGGCCGTGATGTCGCACCGGTCGGGTGAAACCGAAGACACCACCATCGCCGACCTGGCGGTGGCCACCAACTGCGGCCAGATCAAGACCGGCGCCCCGGCCCGCTCCGACCGGGTCGCCAAGTACAACCAACTCCTCCGGATCGAAGCCGAACTCGGCGAGGCCGCGGCGTATCGCGGCAAGGCCGCCCTCGGCCCGCGAGGTGGTTGAGCCTGTCGCCGCCGCCACCGCCGACGGTTTCGTCGTATCGGCCGCTCACCAAGCTGCTGCACTGGGCGACGGCTGTGGCGATGACGGCACAGTTCGTGGTCGGCTACGTGATGGACGCCGATGGCCGTGGGCGCGGGCGGGGACGCGGACGCGGCCGCAGCGATGAGTCGGGACGGGGGCGCGGGCGTGGTCGCGGCGGCGACTACGACCTCGGTGACAACCGACTGCTCGCGGCCCACGTCGTGCTCGGGGTGACGATCCTGGTGCTCGCCGTGGTCCGGCTGGCATGGCGCCGGCACGCGAGCCTGCCACCGTGGGCTCCGCAGCTGTCGGCCTGGCAGCGCACGCTCGCCCATTGGAATGAACGCGTGCTCTATGCGCTGCTGATCGTGATCCCGGCCACCGGGTTGTGGCTGGTGTTGGTGAGCGACGACGCGGTGGCGCTCCACGTCGGCGCCCACGTCGCCTTCTTCGTCGCCCTCATCGCCCACGTCGGTCTGGTGCTCACCCGCCGCCTGCTCCCGCGCATGGTCTGACACTCAACCACCTGGGGGGAAGAGTTCCTGGAGGAAGGTCACCAGGAACTCGGCGGCGTCGCGGCCGCGGGGGAGTGGCACCACGAGTTGCCGGGCGTCTTCTTTGTGCTTGGCGCCCCGTGACAGGCGCTTGAGGCGGGTTTCTTCGGACAGCTTGAGCGTCACCGGGGTGAGCCGGGCGTCGGCGCTGGTGATCTGGAGGTCGGTGATGCCGAGCCGGTGGCACTCGGCGCGCAGGCGCCCGACCGTCAGCAGCGCTTCGGCAGCGGCCGGCAGCGGGCCGTAGCGGTCCTGCCACTCGGCGCGGATGTCGTCGACCTCGGACTGGGTGGTCACCGCCGCCAGGCGTCGGTACGCCTCCAGCCGCGACTCCTCCTTCGCCACGTAGTCGGCGGGCAAGAACGCGTCGGTCGGCACGTCGAGCTTGAGCTCGGCCGGCTGCTTGAGCGGCTCGCCCTTCATCTCGGCCACGGCTTCCATCACCATCTGGCAGTACAGGTCGTAGCCCACGTCGGCGATGTGGCCCGACTGGGCCTGGCCGAGCAGGTTGCCGGCGCCGCGGATCTCGAGGTCGCGCATGGCGATCTTGAAGCCCGAGCCCAGCTCGGTCGCCTCGCCGATGGTCTTCAGGCGCTCGTACGCCTCTTCGGTGAGCACGCGGTCTTGCGGGTGGAACAGGTATGCGTACGCCCGCGACCCCGAGCGTCCTACCCGTCCGCGCAGCTGGTGCAGCTGGCCCAACCCCAGCAGGTCGGAACGCTCGACCACCAGCGTGTTCACGGTGGGCATGTCGATGCCCGACTCGATGATGGTGGTGCAGACGAGCACGTCGTACTCGCCTTCCCAGAAGTCGATCACGACCTGTTCCAGGCTGGCCTCGTCCATCTGCCCGTGGGCGACCGCGATCCGGGCCTCGGGTACGAGCTGGCGCAGCCGCGCGGCGGCGGTGTCGATCGAACGCACCCGATTGTGCACCCAGAACACCTGGCCCTCGCGCAATAGCTCGCGGCGGATCGCCTCGACCGCGACGCGCTCGTCGTACTCGCCGACGTAGGTGAGGATCGGCTGGCGTTCGGCGGGCGGGGTTTGCAGCAGCGACAGGTCGCGGATGCCCACCAGCGACATCTCCAGCGTGCGCGGGATGGGGGTGGCCGAAAGGGTGAGCACGTCGACGTTCGTCTTGAGCGCCTTGATCTGCTCCTTGTGGCCCACGCCGAAACGCTGCTCCTCGTCGACGACGAGCAGGCCGAGGTCCTTGAACTTGACGTCGTTGGCGAGCAGGCGGTGGGTTCCGATCACGCAGTCGACATCGCCGGCCGCGACCGCTTCGAGCACCTTGCGGGCCTGAGCCGCGGTGAGGAACCGCGACAGCACCTCGACCCGGATGGGGTAGCCGGCGAACCGGTCGGCGAACGTGTTGCCGTGCTGGGTGGCCAGCAGCGTGGTGGGGGCCAGCACGGCGACTTGCTTGCCGTCCTGAATCGCCTTGAACGCGGCCCGGATCGAGATCTCGGTCTTGCCGAACCCGACGTCGCCGCACACCAGGCGGTCCATCGGGTAGGCGCGCTCCATGTCGTCTTTGATGTCGATGATCGCCTGGCGCTGGTCGGGCGTCTCGACGAACGGGAAGGCGTCCTCCATCTCGTGCTGCCATGGCGTGTCGGGTCCGAACGCGTGGCCCGCCGCGTTGACGCGCTGCTGATACAACACCACGAGTTCCTGGGCGATTTCGCGCACCGCCGACCGCACCCGGCCCTTGGCCTTGGCGAAGTCGGAGCCGCCGAGTCGGTTCAGCGTCGGTGCCTCGCCGCCCACGTACTGGCGCAGGGTGTCGATCTGGTCGGACGGCACGTACAGCTTGTCGCCGCCCTTGTAGGCGACCAGCAGGTAGTCGCGCTCGACCCCGCCGATGGTGCGCTTGACCATCCCCTCGTACTTGCCGACGCCGTGTACGTGGTGCACCACGTAGTTGCCGGATTTGAGGTCTTCGAACGTGGTGGTGCCCTGGCGCGTCCGCGGGCGCGCGGCGCGGTGGGTGCGGCGCCGTCCGGTGAGGTCGGACTCGGCGACCACGGCGACCTTGGCGTTCGGGAACGAAGCGCCACGGTGCAGTGGGGCGACCTGGATCGTGGGGCGCTTGTTCCCTGGCTCGCCGCCCACCCGCAGGTCGAGGTCGTGGTCGAGCAGGATCTCGTGCAGCCGTGTGGCCGACCCCTCGCCGTCGGCGGCGACCACCACGGTGTAGCCCTCGGCGATCAACTGCTTGAGCCGGACGGTCAGTCCGGTCCCGTCACCGCCGACCGGCCCCCACCCGGTGGCGTGGACGACGGGCGTGTCGGGCGAATCGGGCGTCGAGTCGATCGTCCAGAAGGCGCGACCCCCGGTGGTGGCCGACGCCAGCAGCTGATCGGGTTCGGCGTGCAGTCGGGGGTGTCTCGATACACCGCCTGCGGCGGCACTCGACAACCGGGGGTCGGCATCCCATCCCCAGGTGGTTGCCAGCGCGCGTGCCAGGTCGGCTTCCTCGGCGAGCAGATCGCTGGCCCGGTCGCGCATTCGGCGCGGCTCGACCAGGATCACCTTGGCCGTGGCGGGCAGCACGTCGGTGATCAACGTGTCGTCGTCCACCAGCCCTCCGCCGATCAACCAGGGCACCCACGACTCCATGCCGTCGAAGTGGGCACCTTCGGCGAGCCGTTCCCACTGCTCGCGTCCCCAGGGCTCTTCGCCGACCAACTCGGCCGCACGGGCACGGACCTCGTCGGTGGGGATCAGCTCGCGGGCCGGGAACACCCGGGCCTCGGCCAGGTCGGCCAGCGAGCGCTGGTCGTTGACGCCGAACGTGGTCAGCCGGTCGACCTCGTCGCCCCACAGGTCGATGCGGATCGGGGCGTCGGCCGTCGATGGGTACACGTCGACGATCGAGCCGCGCCGGGCGAACTCGCCGCGGTGTTCGACCAGTTCCTCGCGCCGATAGCCGTACTCGACGAGCTGAGCGGCGAGCCGGTCGGGGTCGATCACCGCACCCGGGGTGACGATGATCGGCTCGACGTCGGCGGCGCCCGGGCCGAGCTTCTGGAGCAGCGCGCGCACGCCGGCGACGACGATCTTCGGCGGGGTGGCCGAGCGCAGTCGCCAGAGAACTTCGAGTCGCTGGCCCATCGTCTCGACGGCGGGGGAAACGCGCTCGAACGGCAGCGTCTCCCAGGCCGGGAAGTGGGCGACGTGTTCGGCGCCCACGTACTGGCACAGGTCGTCGTAGAGCTGGCCGGCCATCGCCCCGGTGGGGGTGGCGACCACGAGCGGGGCGTGGTTCGACAGGTGCGCGAGGGCGGCGATCGCCAGCGGCCGGGCGACGTCGTTGACCGCCAGCCGGGCCGACGGGTCGCTCAGGGCGCGCACCAGGCCGGGTTCGTCGCGCAGGAGTGGGGGGAGATGGTGGAGTGTCACGGGCGTGTGTGGAACCGCTGCATCGCCACCTCGATTCCCTCGCCGACGATCGCTTCGACCGCGTCGGCGGCGACCTGCACGGCGAAATCGAGCAGCTCGCGGTCGCGCTTGGGCACCCGGCTGAGCACGTGCCCGGCGCCGTGTTCCTTGCTGGGCGGCTTGCCGACCCCGACCCTCACACGGAGGTAGTCCTGGGTGTGCAGGTGCTGGGTGATCGAGCGCAACCCGTTGTGCCCGGCCAGCCCGCCGCCCTCTTTGAGCTTGACCACACCGGGCTCGAGGTCGAGTTCGTCGTGCACGATCACGATCCGGGCGGGGTCGTCGAAGCTGTAGTAATCGGCGAGCTTGCGCACGGCGATGCCCGACTCGTTCATGTAGGTGGTGGGCACGGCGAGCAGCATCGACGGGGTCCGGGCGACGCGCGCCTGCTGCTTGCTGAGACCGAGGCTGAGATGCGCCCGCTCGGCGAGCAACTCGACCGCTTCGGCGCCCACGTTGTGGCGCGTTCGCTCGTACTGCTTACCCGGGTTACCGAGCCCGACGACCAGCCAGCCAACCGGGGTGGTCGACGGTGTTGCTGGTTCCGAGCGTCGTCGAAATGAAACCACCGGGTGCCGTGGCCTGGCCTTGGCCGCTACTCGGCGGCGTCGTCGGCCGCGGCGTCGCCGCCCTCGGCGGCAGCCTCGCCGTCGCCGTCTTCGGCACCTTCGGCACCTTCGCCCTCGGCGACACTGCCACGCGTGATCAGCACGGTGACGACCGCCAGGTCGGGCTCGGCGGTGGGCACGACGCCGTCGGGCAGGGTGATGTCGCCGAGCGTGATGACGGTGTCGATCGTCATCTCGGTGATGTCGATGACGATCTCGTCGGGGATGTTGCGCGGCGTGGTGCGGACCTCGATGCTGTCGACCGCCGGGTCGACCAGGCCGCCGTTCGCCTGCACTTCCTTGGCCTCGCCCTCGAGGCGCACCGGGATCGCGATGGTGATCTCTTCGTTGAGGTTCACCTGCTGGAAGTCGACGTGCTGCACGGTGCGCTTGACGGGGTGACGCTGGAGGTCCTTGACGATCGCCGGGTACACGGTGCCGTCGACGGTGAGGTCGACCACGGTGTTCAGGCCGGCCGGGCCGGACAGGGCGATGCGCAGGTCGCGGCGGGCGACCTGGACGGACAGCGGGCTCATCCCGTGGCCGTAGACGACCGCGGGGATCGCGTCCTCACGGCGCATGCGGCGGGCGTTGGCGCTCCCGGTGGAGCGGCCGGTTTCGGCGATCAGGACAGTCGACATAGCGGCGTCCGATGCTACCGGGTCAGCTGAGGTTTTCTCCGTGGAAGATCTCGCTGACGCTGGTGTCGTCGAACACGGCGCTCAGCGCTTCGGCGATGATCGGGGCGATCGAGAGCACTTCGATCTGCGGGATCTGCTTGTCGGACGGCAGCGGAAGCGTGTTGGTGAGCACGATGCGGGCGATCGGGCTGTTCTTCAGGCGGTCGACCGCCGGGCCCGACAGCACGCCGTGGGTGGCCATCGCCCACACCTCGGTGGCGCCGCGGGCGAGCAGGATCTCGGCCGCCGACACGATCGTGCCGCCGGTGTCGATCATGTCATCGGTGACGATGCACAGGCGCCCGGCGACGTCGCCGATGACCTCTTTGGCCTCGACCACGTTGGCCTTGCCCTTCGGGCGCCGCTTGTAGATGAAGGCGATGTCGGCTTCGCAGTCGGCGAGGTGCTGGGCCATCCGCTCGGCGACCTTGATGCGGCCTGAGTCGGGCGACACGATCACCGGGGCCGTCGGCGCGTGGTCGCGCACGTACTGCTCGAGCACGGGGGCGGCGACGAGATGGTCGACGGGGCCGTCGAAGAAGCCCTGGATCTGGCCCGAGTGCAGGTCGATCGAGATCATCCGTTTGGCGCCCGCGGCCTGGAACATGTTGGCGACCAGGCGGGCGGTGATCGGCTCGCGGCCCTCGGCCTTGCGGTCTTGGCGGGCGTAGCCGTAGAAGGGACATACCGCGGTGACCCGCTTGGCCGAGCCGCGGTAAGCCGCGTCGACCATCGTCAACTGCTCCATGATCGAGTCGTTGACCGACATGTCGTTGTGGCCGTAGTGGCTCTGCATGATGAACACGTCGGCGCCGCGCACCGACTCACCGAACCGGGGCCGGATCTCGCCGTTGGCGAACTGCACGATGTTGACGTCGCCGAGCCGGGTGTCGAGGTGCTCGGCCACCTCCTCGGCGAGCTCGGGGTGGGTCCGTCCCGAGTAGAGCGCCAGCTTCTTGGTGGTGACCTTCTCCATGGGGGGGATCCGCGTCCTCGTGTCAGGTGGGTGTAGGTGCAGTGTAGAACGGGCCGGTCGTCAGGCCCGCAGGCACCGCCGAACCGGGGGCCAGCGAGGCGAACGGGCCTACGGTGGCGTCGGTGCCGATCTCGGCGTCGTGGCCGACGGTGTGGCGCACCGAGCTGCCGGCACCGACCACGCACGAGTCGAGTTGGGTGTGCGGGCCGAGGTCGGTGTCGTTGCCGACGACCGTGTCGCCTTGGAGGATGGTGCCCGGGTAGATCGTGACGTCGCGGCCGAGCCGCACGGTGACGTCGATGAACGTCTGGCGCGGGTCGAGCATCGTCACCCCGTTGAGCAGCCAGTGCCGGTTCGTGCGGTTGCGCAGCTCGCGCTCGGCGAGGGCCAGTTGCCACCGATCGTTGACGCCCTGGGTCTCGGTGTCGGGGGCCTCGACGGTGCCTACCCGGTGGCCCATCTCGGCCAGCCCGGCGACGACGTCGGTGAGGTACAGCTCGCCCTGGGCGTTGTTCGGGGTGAGGTTGCGCAGCGCCGGGCCGAGCAGGTCGCGGCGGAACGCGTAGATGCTGGTGCAGACCTCGTCGACCGCCAGCTCGTCGGGGCTCGCGTCGCGCTGTTCGACCACGCGCAGCACGCGCCCGTCGCGGTGGCGGACGATGCGCCCGTAACCGGTGGGGTCGTCGAGCCGGCTGGTCACCAGCGTCGCCGCGTTGCCGCTGGCGACGTGGGCGGCGACGAGTGCGTCGAGCGTGTCGGCGGTGAGCAGCGGGGTGTCGCCGGGCACCACCACCACGTGGGCGTCGTCGGCGTAGTCGTCGCCACCGATCGCGCTCAGGCCGCACGCCGCGGCGTCGCCGGTGCCGGCCTGGCGAACCTGTTCGGCGAACGTGACGTTGGCCCACGCCGGGGCCAACTCGACGACCTTCTTGGTGACCTGCTCGGCGCCGTGGCCGACCACCACCGCGGTGCGGTCGGGGGCGACCTTCTCGAGCGCGTGGATGACGTGCAGCACCATCGGCCGCCCGCAGATCCGGTGCAGTGGCTTGGGGCGGTCGGAGCGCATCCGGGTACCCGCTCCGGCGGCGAGGACGATCGCGGTGATCACAGTTCCGGGGAGAGGATTCGAACCCCTATACGCGGCACCAAAAACCGCTGTCCTACCATTGAACGACCCCGGAGAGGGTTATCGCTCACCGTAGCGGCGCCAACCCCCCACCGGACGCCCGATTCCGATGGTCGACCACCGTTGCGGGGTGCTGCGGGCGACGAGATTGGGCAGTGGGAATGGTGTGATGGGGATGAGCCGGTAGCGTGGCGGACCTTATGGGTTCGTTGATCAAGAAGCGTCGTAAGCGGATGCGCAAGAAGAAGCACAAGAAGCTCCTCCGGCGCACCCGTCACCAGCGTCGCAAATAACGCTTCAGATCGTCCGCGCGACGATCACGTCGGCGCCCTCGCTGCCGAGCTCCCGTTGGGAGATCGACGCGAGGGCTTCTTCGTGTTCGCCCAGCACGAACCACGTCGCCCCGCTGCCCGCCAGGCGCGGCCGCACGCCGCACGCCTCGCCGATTCGCTCGCACCAGTGCTGCATCTCCGGATACAGGTTGACGGCGGCCGGCTCGAGGTCGTTCGGCCCGCTGGCGGTCGGCCCGCCGAGGTGGTCCCAGGCTGCGTACACCGCCGGGGTCGACACGCGCAGCGGCGGGATGACGAGCGTGATCGTCCGCGGCTCGGGCGGGAGCGGGTCGATGATCTCGCCGATGCCGCGGACCCGCGCCCGCCCGCCGGCCAGGCAGTAGGCGACGTCGGCGCCGAGCGTGGCGGCCAGCACGAGCGCCTGGGGCGTCGGCGCCCAGCCGGCCCACCGCAGCGCGGCCGCGGCGTCGCTCGAACCGCCACCGAGCCCACCCCCGTGAGGAATCTGCTTGACCAGTTCGACGCGCGCCGGCCGGCCCGCCAGGTCGAGCGCGCGGGCGACCAGGTTCGTATCGTCGAGCGGCACGCCCGCTGCGTACGGCCCGCTGGCGGCCAGCGAGGTGTGCTCGGCCGGGTGGATCGTGAGCCGGTCGTGGAGGTCGAGGCTGACCATCTCGGCATCGATCAGGTGATAGCCGTCGGCGCGCACGCCGGTGACCTTGAGCGACAGCGTCAGCTTGGCGGGGGCGACGACGGTGGTGCTGGGGCCAGCCATCGGGCTCACACCGCTCCACTCGTGGCGAGTACGCGGGTCAGCGCGACCCAGGCCGGCAAGCCGAGCTGTTCGGGCCGGGCCTCGGGCGACACGCCGGCTGCCGTGAACTGGTCGTTGGTGACCAACGTGGCGAGCGAGCGTCGGAGCATCTTGCGACGCTGACCGAACGCAGTGCGCACCAGGGTGAACAGCAGGTGCTGCTCGCCCGGGCCGAACCCGGTGGGTTGTGGGCCACGCTCGATCCGCACCAGCGCCGACTCGACGTTGGGTCGGGGCACGAACACCGAGGCCGGCACGTCGCCCACCAACCGGGCGGTGCCCCAGTAGGCGACCTTGACGCTGACCGCGCCGTACGCCTTTGAACCGGGGGCGGCGGCGAACCGCTGGGCGACCTCCTTCTGCACCATCACCAACATCTTGCCGATCGCCGGCACGTCGTCGAGCAGATCGGCGACGAGTGGCGTGGCGATGTTGTACGGCAAGTTGGCGACGAGCGTCCAGCGGTCGTGCCCGGCGAGTACGGCGCTCCAGTCGAGCGCGGTGGCGTCGCCCTCGACGACCTGCACGTTGGGGTGTACCGCGACCACGTCGCGCAGCACCGGCACGATGCCGCGGTCGACCTCGACAGCGGTGACCTCGGCGCCGGTTTCGGCGAGTGCCAGCGTGAGCGAGCCGAGCCCGGCACCGATCTCGACGACCCGGTCACCCGGCCCCACCTCGGCCAGGCCGGCGATTCGCCGAACGGTGTTCGGATCGGCGACGAAGTTCTGACCGAGATCGCGGCGGGGCGCCAACGCACGGTCGCCGCCGGCGTCGAGCAGTTCGTGGATGCGTGTGCGCGAGTGCGTCACGCACCCATTCCTACCAGGACACCTCGACCGGAACGGGGGCCTGGGTGATGTCGGCGATCTGCGCGAAGGCCTCGAAGTGCATCATCACGTCGGCCTGCTGCTGGCCGGCGACCGCCGCCACCTGGCACTTGATCTTGCGGCCGTTGTCGAGGTTGGTGACCGTCACCTCGGTGCCCATCCGAAGCTTGGGGACGATGCATGTCGTGACCCGGTCGATCGTGCTCGAGAACGAGGCCGACCCGGTCAACACGTCGCGTTGGCGGGGCACCTTGATCATGGGGACGTCGTTGGCCCCGGGGGCGACCGTGCCGCCCAGGTAGCCGCCGGGGGTGGTGCCGAGCACGTTGGCCACCGTGTCGGCGTGAGAACCGCCCTCTGCTGCCGCTTGCGACTCGTCGGCGCCGGCTGCGCCCGATGCTGCCGCTGCGGAGGCGGAGGCCGGGTCGACCGGCTGGGTGGCGCCCGGCACGGCGACCGGCGACCACATCGTGGTGGGGGTCGGCGATTCGGCGTTCGAGTCGGCGCGGCCGAACAGGAATACGCCCGGCACCGCGATCGCGGTGACGGCGACGGCGACGAACACGCGTCGGCGTTGGGCGAAGTCGGGGTCCATCAGGTGGCGGGGCGGGTAGCGGGGTGCCGGGCGGGCCCGGCGGTGCTCAAACGCTACCCAGTGCGAACGCGCGGTGGGCGTTGCCCGTTGTCACAGCCGCGAACTCGGCGAGCGGCGTGTCGCGCAGATCGGCGAGGAACTGGGCCGTGTGGGTCACGTAGGCCGGCTGGTTGGGCTTGCCCCGGAACGGCACCGGGGCGAGGTACGGGGCATCGGTTTCGACCAGCAGCCGATCGGCCGGGGTGGCGAGCACGGCGGCACGCAGGTCGTCGGCGTACTTGAACGTGGCGATGCCGCTGATGCTCAGGTAGGCGCCGATTGCCAGTGCCCGTTCGGCCTCGGCCGGCCCGCCGGTGAAGCAATGGAAGATCGTGCGTTCGGGCGCCCCCTCGGCGGCGAGCACGGCGAACGTGTCGTCCCAGGCGTCGCGGGTGTGGATCACCAAGGGTAGTTGCCGGGTATGGGCGATCGCGATCTGCTCGGCGAACGCGGTCCGCTGGACGTCGCGAGGGGAGTGGTCGTAGTAGTAGTCGAGCCCGCACTCGCCGACGGCGATGACGTGCCCGCCACCTGGGCCGTCGAACAGGTCGGCGATGCTGGCCACCCCTTGCACCGCATCGTGGGGGTGCAGGCCCACCGTGGCCCACACGTCGACGCCGTCGACGCCGTGCGTGGTCGCGGCTTCGATCGCGGCGAGGGAGGAGGGCCGGTCGCAGCCGACGGTGACCATCGCCGACACCCCGGCGTCGCGGGCTGCGGTGACGGCCCCCGCCAACCCGCCGGTCATGCGCGGATCGTGGACGTGGCAGTGCGAGTCGAACAGGCGTACATCGGTCGGCACAGGGCTAGTCTGCCGGGCAATGGGAGAGTTTCTCGACGCAACTCAGGTACACCAGGCCGGCGCCGGGCCAGGTGGCACGGTGCGGTACACCGCCGACATCGCCCCTGGCTGGGACATCGCCGGTAACGCCAACGGCGGCTACCTGATGGCGATCGCCGTGCGGGCGATGGCCGATGCGGTCGGGCGCCCGCCCCTGTCGGTCACCGCCCATTACCTCGCCCCTGGCCGGCCCGGCCCGGCCGAAGTACTCGTCGACGTGCACCGCGCCGGGCGCCGGATGGCGACGGTGGGGGCCACCGTGCGGGCGGCCGACGGTGAGCTGTTGCGCCTGCTCGGCACGTTCGCCGAGATGCGTGAGGAAGGCCCGGCCGTGGTCGACGCGCGCCCACCCGACCTGCCCCCGCTCGGTGAGTGCGTGCGGGTCACCCCGCCGGCCGAACTGTCGGGTTTCGGCGAGCGGGTCGAGATGCGGGTGCACCCCGACGACGCCGGGTTCCGGCTCGGGGCGCCGCGCGGCGTCGCCGAGGTGCGCGGGTGGTTCGAATTCACCGACGGTCAACCGGTCGACACATTCGGGCTGCTGGTCGCAGCCGACGCGTTCCCGCCGGTGATCTTCAACCGCAGCGAATTCCCGATTTCGTGGGCACCCACGCTCGAGCTCACCGTGCACCTCCGGGGCGTGCCCACCCCCGGTCCACTGCGCTGCCGGTTCTCCAGCCGGTTCATGCAGGCCGGCATGTTCGAAGAGGACGGCGAGGTGTGGGACGCCCACGGCACGCTGGTCGCCCAGTCGCGCCAGCTGGCCCTGATCCCGCGCCGCTGACCGCGCCTGCCGACCCCCTAACCTCCGGGGCGTGAGCGAGTACGTGAACGTCGCGTCAGCCGGGCCGAGTGCCGCGTTCTTCGACCTCGACCGGACGCTGATCGCCGGATCGTCGGTGTTCGCGCTGGCAGCGGCCGCCCGGTCGCAGAAGCTGTTGCCGACGCGTGAACTCGCCCGCGACGCGCTCGGGGCGGCGGCGTTCAAACTGTTCGGCGCAGCCAAGGACGGCGCGGCCGACCGGGCCCGGGCGCGCATTCTGGGGTTCACCAAAGGCGTCCGCCAAGACGACCTGGTCGCGCTCAACGAGCAGGTGCTGCCGAGTCTGCTTGGCAAGATCCGGCCCGAGGCCCGCCGGCTGGTCGACCTGCACCGCCATGCCGGGCGGGCGACCTACATCGTGTCGGCCGCGCCGCAAGAGATCGTGGCCCCGCTCGCCAACGCGCTCGGCATGACCGGCGGCATCGGCACGCAGGGCGAGGTGGTCGACGGGGTGTACACGGGCGAGTTGGCCGGGCCGTTCTGCTACGGGCCGGGCAAGGTCGACGCGATCGCCGAGATCGCCCGCTGGGACGGGCTCAACCTGGCGTTGTGCTACGCGTACAGCGACAGCCACAGCGACCTGCCGATGCTGACCGAGGTGGGGCACCCGGTGGCGGTCAACCCCGACAAGGAACTGGAACGGCACGCCCGCCGGCACGGCTGGCCGATCGTGATCTTCAGCCAGCGCACCAAGACCGTGATCCGCCGCACCGCCGCCGGGCTGGCCACCACCGGGGTTGCCGTCGGCGGGTTCGCGGCCGGGCTCGAACTCGGCAAACGCCGCGGTTAGAGGTCGTCCGGGCTGTCGGTGGTTTGGGTGGTTTCGACAGGCTCAACCACCATTGAGGTGGTTGAGCCTGTCGAAACCACCGGGGTGACCGGGCGCTGCCGTCGGCGGCGGGCGATGACGACGCCTCCCGCCGCTACCAGGAGGATCAGGCTGTTGACGAGGCCCCACGGCAGGTGGCTGGTCGAGGCCGAGAACGGCACCGGCTCGTCGCCGCCGTCGACGCGGCCCTCGATGCGGTAGTCGCCGACGGCGGGTGCGGGCAGTTCGAACGTCAGCGTCACCGTGCGCTGATCGCCTGCGGCGAGGTCGAACGGAGGTGGGCTGTCGATCACGATCGAGGTGCCGAGGCCGCCGACCAGCCGGGCGCTGACCGTCACGTCGTCGAGCGTCACCGAGCCGTCGTTGCGGACCACGACCGTGGCCTGACGGCCCACATCGGCACCGAACCAGGCCGCGTAGCCCTCGTCGGCGACGACCTCGCTGGCGACCACGACGAGCCGGCGGGCCGGTGACGCAGGCGGCCGCTCGACCGTCGACTCGCTCGGGTCCACGCCGTCCAGCTCGATGGGAACCGTTGCTGTGGCGCCGCTGCGCACCTGTGAGACGCGCACGACGCACGGGCAGGCGGTGGGGGGCGCGACGACCGGCAGTTCGGCCCGGGCGGTGCCGTCGTCGGCGACCTGGACCGCGATCGCGCCGAGCTGGCTGCAATCGACCGACCCTTGCCGGGCGGCATTCCCGCACAGCTCGACCTGGGCGGGGCCTTGCGGCCAGCCGTCCAGCGTCACGGCAACCACATCGCCAACCGACGCCACGCCGGGCTCGATCCGTACGGCTTGCGTCGCGCCGTCGGGGGCTGTTGCCAGCAGCGGCAGTACGAGCGCGAGCGCCAGCCACGACGTGACCGACGTCGTCCCGGTCGCGGGCGTGGTGTCGTCGTCTTCCGGGATGTTGGGCTGGCGCTCAGCTTGCTGTGTGGTTGCGGTGGTTTCGACAGGCTCAACCACCTTGGTGTGACGGCGGCGCCAGAGGTACGCGGCGGCTGCTACGGCGACCAGGCAGAGCAGGCGCCACGGCACGGCCCACATCGAACTGCGGGCCTCGATCACGTCGGGTGCCGTGGCCTCGGTCTCCAGCGTCAGGGCGGCCGACAGGCGCCCGAACGCACGGACGTCGTCGATCGTCGTCGTGCCGGTGAACTCGCCGCCGGGCAACAGTTCGGGCAGGCTGGTGGGCTCGATCGTGTGGCGACTGAGCCCGAACGGCCCCTCGACCGCGAGCGATTGCGTTGCTGCCAGCCGCACGTTGCCGGTGTTGCGCACCGTGTAGGTGGCGACGACCGCCCCGCCGCTGCCGAGCACGCCCTCGGGCTCGAAGCGGGTGCTGAAGCTCGACACCACCAGCGCCGGCCGCAGCGGCCCGGCCACGCGTACGTACACCCGCGTGCCAACCCGGTTCTCGCGCAACAGCGACGTGCTGTCGGCGGCGGCGACACTGAAGTGGGCGGCGACGATGCCGCCCGCGTGATCGCCGGGCGAGGCGTTCGACGGGACGGCCACGCGGAACGGTACGTCGATGCTGCCACGGGCGGGCAACGCGACCTCGCCGGCGTCGAGCGCCACCCACGACCCGACGTCGACCGACTCGGACGCTGATGTCAACACGTCGAAGTCGCCGACCGGGGTGTTGAACGCGTCGTGGGCCGACACCTGGAGCGTCAGCGGTTGGTCGCCGAAGTTCGTGACCCGGACGGCATCGGCGATCTCGGTGCCGGGCGCGAGCTCGTACGAGAACGCCGGTCGAGTCGCCTCGCCGACCTCGGACGCGGGCTGGATCGACCAGGTGGCCGTCTCGCCGGGCGCGTCTTGGGCCGGGCCGGGCGACGCCGCGACTCGGGGGCCGGTAGCAAGGCCAAACGCCACGACCGCGGCGGTGGCGCAGAGCGCGGCACCGAACGCCCGGCGCGATCGGCCGGGCCGTGAGAGAGGTGTCCGCTTCAGCGGTGCCGCCCTCAGATCACCGTCAACGTCAGCACCGCGGTGTACGCGCCGGGGGTGACGTCGGTGGGTACCTGGAGTTGCAGGTCGGCACCCAGCTTGGCGGTGCCACGGCCGGCCCCGGCGGTGGCACTGGCGAGCGTGGCGCCGCCGATGCCGGCGCCCCCGGGCGCGACCTGGGGGCCGGGTTGCACCGTCTGGTTGGCCCCGGACTCGACCACCTTCGGCGTCCACCCCACGACGTTGCCCGACAGGGTCTGGGCGGTTCCCGTGAAGTTGGTGAGGTGGGCGGTGACGTTCCACCCTGGGTCGGTGAGCCGATTGTCGGTGACGGTGACGCCGGCCAGTTGCGCGCCGGCCACCAGGTGCCCGGCGTCGCCGGAGAGGGCGAGGCTGCCGAACGCGATCTGGTCGGCGCTGATGCTGATCGCCAACCCGCCGTCGTTGGGTACCACGACGACCAGTTCGACCTGATCGGACTGGCCGGCCGGCACCGACGGGGGCGGTGGGGGAGGTGCGACCGTCGTGGTGGTCGTCGTGCCGCCGCCACCACCGTTGCTGCCGAGCGACAGCGTGATCGTGACCGTGTCGAGCGCGTCGCCCGACGCGTAGAACGGGGCGAACACCGGCCCGCCCTGCGGGCTCAGGACGGCGGGGACGTTGGTGTAGGTGACCGAGTTGGCGGTGACGGCCGGCGTGACGCCGGCCAGGTTGAGGTTGGCGAGGACGACGTCGTCGTAGGTGACGATGTCGTTCTTCGTGACGGTGTCGGTGAACGGCCGGGCGGTGACGTCGGCGACGATGGTGCCGGAGCCGCCCGCCACCGACACGCGGACGTCGGAGATGTTGACCTCGAGAATGCCGTGGTGGCCGACGAAGTGGGCGCTGCCAGACGACGTGGCTGACGTGGTGGTGCCCTCGTGACTGCCGCCACCGACGGGGAACACGAACACGCCGTTGCCACCCTGCTGCGTCGCCGCCCCGCCGGCCGACACCGTGCCGGTTGCGATCGGGCCGACGATGTAGTTCCGGAAGCTCTCCTTGACGCCCCACGAGATCGTGCCGCCGACGACATCGCTGGCGTGGGCGGTGTGCCCGGAGGCAACCACACTGCTCGCGATCATGACCAGCGTGGCGGCCAGCCCACCCGCGAGGCGGCGCCGCCGCGTTGCGTCGGTCAAGTTCATGGACGTCTTCCCTTCGGAGCGTTCGCGGGGGCTGGTAGGCGTTCCTAACCTACGGTGATCGGCGGAAAAATGCCACACCGTGTGGCGTGCGATACACGCCACACGGTGCGAGCAGTAGGTCGGGGTCAGTCGGCCGCCGGGAACCAGCCGTTGACGTCGGCGATCAGGTCGACGTTGGCTTTGGAGAAGAAGCAGACTTCTCCGTCGGCCGACACGGGGGTGATCACGGCGTTGGGGTAGGCGCCGGGTTCGGCGGTGTAG
>Ga0182745_1000212_pt1 | contig 72656 bp, 64 predicted proteins | sample eDN3rd30CKraftBY_FD_128523 | JGI IMG/M metagenome (GOLD analysis project Ga0182745, IMG submission 128523) | Enriched backyard soil microbial communities from Emeryville, California, USA - eDNA 3rd pass 30_C Kraft BY (version 2) (version 2) | ecosystem: Environmental > Terrestrial > Soil >... | reverse complement strand
GGCCGCACGCTGGCGCGTAGGCGTTAAGATAGGGCGCGAGCATGGCATTTTAACGCATCGGCGCCAGCCGGCGGCCTCTCGGAGAGAGAGATGTGAGGCCGCACGCTGGCGCGTAGGCGTTAAGAGATGGCGCGAGCATGGCATTTTAACGCATCGGCGCTAGCCGGCGGCCTCTCGGAGAGAGAGATGGGAGGCCGCACGCTGGCGCGTTGGCGTTAAAATATGGCGCGAGCATGGCATTTTAACGCATCGGCGCTAGCCGGCGGCCTGTTGGAGAAAATGTGCAGGGCCGCACGCTGGCGCGTAGGCGTTAAGATAGGGCGCGAGCATGGCATTTTAACGCATCGGCGCCAGCCGGCGGCCGCTCGGCAAGATGTGTAGGGCCGCACGCTGGCGCGTGGGCGTTACGATGGGGCGTCAGGCCGATGAAGGGAGCGCATGCGAATTCTGTTTCTGCAAAAACGTCTGCTGTTTCCCGCGGATACCGGCGGCAAGATTCGCACGCTCAACGTTCTGAGGCATCTGGCTCAGTGGCACGATGTGACGTATCTGAGCAATTTGCTCGTAGCCGAACGGCCCTTTGTCCAGCCGATGCGTGAGTTAGGGCTGCGGCTCGAAAACATTCCTTGGCGCGAGCCTCCGCGGCGGAGCCTGCGGTTTGCAGCCAGTGCGGTGATTAACGTCGCATCGCGATACCCGCTGAACGTTGCCAAGGACTACGACCGCCGCCTGCGGGCGCGGGCGGCCGAGTTGCTGCAGCAAGAAGGTTACGATTTGCTGATCTGCGATTTTGTCCAGATGGCACGGAATGCGATCGGGCTGCCGGTACGATCGCTGCTGTTTCAACATAACGTGGAGGCGGAGATCTTTTCACGGTTGGCGCTGCGCCATCGCGGGCCGATGGCGATGTACCTTCGCCAGCAAGCAGCGAAGATGCAAGCGTTTGAGGGAGCGGCTGGACGGCGGTTTGATCGCGTGGTCGCGGTAAGCGAGCGCGATCGCCAACGATTCGAACAGATGTACGGCTGGCCGCACGTCCGCACGATCGATACCGCGGTTGACCTCAATTTTTTCCGCCCGCTCGACGGAAAAACGCGCGCGGATGATCAGGTCGTGTTCGTCGGCTCGATGGACTGGCCGCCCAACGTGGACGGCGTTACTCACTTTGTTCGACGCATCTGGCCGCAGGTGCGGAGCCAGGTGCCGACTGCAACCTTCACAATCGTGGGACGCAACCCGCCCCGGTCGGTGCAGGATCTGGATCACCATCCAGGGGTTCGAGTGACGGGCACCGTGACCGACATCCGGCCGTATCTGGCTCGTGCCTCCGTGGGAGTCGTGCCACTGTACAGCGGCGGCGGCACGCGGCTGAAGATCTTCGAGATGATGGCGATGCGCTGTCCGGTGGTCAGCACAGCGTTGGGAGCCGAAGGCTTGCGGCTGCAACCTGCAGAGCATCTGTTGCTGGCAGATGATGATGAAGCGTTTGCCAAAGCGGTGATTGGACTGTTGGAGGATCCGGTTCAGCGGGGTGGTTTGCGCGACCGAGCCTACCAACTCGTCCAACAGCAGTACTCGTCGGAGGCAGTCGCACGACAGTTTGAGCAAGTCTGCCAAGAAGCCGCGCGAGCTAACTGCCCGGGTCAGAACCCAGCGTGTGAGCGTGAAGGGCGATGAGCGGCTTGCTGGCCGTTGACCATGGACACCAAAATAGCCAGCCAGGTCTTGCGGCGCCCACGCACCTGCACAACGATTGAGGTCTTCCCCAGCAACATCCGGTGCTGATCCTTTCTTCTTGGCTCTGTTGGTCCTATGCACATCGCACTGCTTGGAGCGTCCGGTTATATCGGTAGTGGATTTGCCCAGCAGATCGAGGCACGTGGGCATCGGTTGACAACGATCGGGCGGCGAGACTGCGATCTCTATTCAGTCGATGCCTTGTCGCGATGCATTGCCGATGCGTCAGCAGACATCGTCATCAATTGTGCGGGTTACACCGGCAAACCGAATGTGGATGCGTGCGAGACCGATAAAGCCAATTGCCTGGCCGGTAATGCGACGCTGCCGGGCGTAATCGCAGAAGCCTGCGAGCGACTGGGGATTAGCTGGGGACACGTCTCGTCGGGCTGCATCTACACCGGCCGGCGGCCGGACGGAGGGGGATTCACCGAAGAAGACCCGCCAAACTTTTCCTTCCGCCAGAACAATTGCAGCTTTTATTCGGGAACCAAAGCGCTCGGCGAGGAGTTGCTCAGCGACAGTCCACGGGTTTATATCTGGCGCGTGCGGATTCCGTTTTCCAATGTCGACTCACCCCGCAACTATCTGACCAAGCTGATGCGGTACGACACGCTGCTGGAGGCGGAGAACAGTCTCTCGAACCTGGACGAGTTTCAAGCTGCGGCGTTGGACTGTTTTGAAAAGAACCTTCCCTATGGAATCTACAACCTGACTCAACCTGGCAGTGTGTGGACCTCCGAAGTGGTGGCTATGATCAAGGAAGCCGGACTGAGCGACAAGCAATTCCGCTTTTTCGACTCCGAAGACGAGTTCATGCAGCAAGCCGCCAAAACGCCGCGTTCCAACTGTGTCCTGGACTGCTCCAAAGCCCTCGCCGCAGGGCTCCGTTTGACGCCGGTGAAGGAAGCGATCCGGCGGGCCTTGGGCAGCTGGGCAGAGGGGCAGTAGGGCAGCGGGGCAGAAGGTTAAGAAGGTTAAGAAGGGCAGAGGGGCAGGGGGTGAGTTCTGATGGAGAAGCCGCATCGTCGCCTGGAGGTTTGGCAGTGGTCGATGGACCTCACCATGATGGTTTACGAATTAACGAAGGCGTTTCCTGCGGAAGAGAAGTTCGGTCTGATTTCCCAGATGCGGCGTGCGGCAGTCTCGATTGCTTCAAATATTGCCGAAGGCGCGGCCCGTCATTCCGCAACCGACTATGCCCGATTTTTGACCATGGCAATTGGATCACTATCAGAGCTGGATACCCAGCTTGAACTCGCTCGTCGGCTCGGCTACTGCAGTGATGACCGCTTTCGAGAGCTCGACGAAAAACAAGCCAGCATCAACCGCATGCTGATCGCATGAAGGAAAAGCGTCGTGAGGGGCAGTGGGTGAGTGGGGCACTGGGGCAGAAGGTAAGAAGGGCAGCGGGGCAAAAGGCGGGAGCGGCAGGTCTGTTCGCGACGCCGGATCGGCGCTTGGAGGTTTGGCAGTGGTCGATGGCACGCAGTCTGATTGACTTTCAAATTAGTTGATCTATTCATCGTTAAGGAAAAGCACTGAATCCTATCCCACGCATCACGATTTCTTCTGCCCTTCTGCCCCACTCCCCTTCTGCCCCACTCCCCTCTCACCCACTGCCCTCCCATGCGAAAAGGCATCATCCTCGCCGGCGGCTCCGGCTCGCGGCTGCATCCGATCACCCAGGCGATCAGCAAGCAACTGCTGCCGATCTACGATAAGCCGATGGTCTATTACCCGCTGTCGACGCTGATGTTGGCCGGCATTCGCGAAATCCTGGTGATCTCCACCCCCAATGACCTCCCGGGGTTTCAGCGGTTGCTGGGCGATGGGTCACGTTGGGGGGTCGAGTTCACTTATGCCGAGCAGCCTCGTCCGGAAGGCTTGGCGCAAGCCTTCATCATTGGGCGTGAGTTTATCGGCGACCACGCGGTTGCGTTGGTTCTCGGCGACAACTTGTTTTATGGACAGGGGTTTAGCAAACGGCTTGCGGCGGTATCGGCCGAATCGAGCGGAGCGACCATTTTTGGCTATCACGTGACCGACCCCGAGCGGTACGGAATTGTCGAGTTCGATCATGAGGGTCGAGTGATTTCCATCGAGGAAAAACCGGTCAAGCCGAAGTCCTCGTACGCGGTTCCTGGGCTCTACTTTTACGACAACCGCGTCGTCGACATCGCAGCGAAGCTTCGGCCGTCGGCACGTGGCGAGTTGGAAATCACCGATGTCAACGCGGAGTACCTCCGGCTCGGCGAGTTGCGGGTCGAGTTGCTTTCGCGCGGGTTCGCGTGGTTAGACACCGGCACGCGAGATTCGCTGCTGGACGCGTGCAACTTCGTCGCCGCGATCGAAAAACGTCAAGGGCTCAAGATCGGCTGCCCCGAAGAGATCGCGCAATTGATGGGCTTCATCAGTCCCGAGCAACTCCGCTCGCTCGGTGAATCGATGAACAACGACTATGGCCGCTACCTAGTTGGTTTGGCGACACAGACACCATCGGTCAACAGCTCCGCGGTCTCCGCTCGGAGTGGCGGGTCATGAGCGATGACAAAGACACACCCCCTGCCCGGCGTCGCCGGGTGCTGTTCATGGCCGAAGCGGTCACGCTAGCGCACGTCGCCCGACCGCATGCCCTTGCCAATGCCCTGCCAACGGAGGACTACGAGATCCTGTTCGCTTGCGATCCGCGATACAACGCGTTATTTGCGGACGCCCAGTACCGTCGCCAACCGATCCACAGCGTTTCCAGCGACCGGTTTCTCAAATCGCTGAGCAAGGGCTCGCCGCTGTATGACTTCAGGACGCTGCAGCGATATGTCGAGGAAGACCTCGCCGTCATCGACGCGTTCCGACCGGACGTGATCGTCGGTGATTTTCGGTTGTCCTTATCAGTCAGTGCCAGGCTGCGGGAGACGCCGTATATCGGGATCTCCAATGCGTACTGGAGTCCGCAAGCGGCGGTCCGTTTTGCCGCCCCTGATTTGCCGATGTCTCGCCTGCTGGGCCCGCGCATCGCCGATCTTGTTTTTCGGACCGTCAGACCCTTGGCGTTTGCAGTGCATGCCAGGCCGATCAACAGGCTTCGGCGTGCTTCAGGGCTGGCGCCACTGCGCAACGATATTCGCCATGCCTACACCGATGCAGACCTCGTCCTGTTTGCCGACGTCCCGGAACTGGTGGCATTGCGGCGGCAGACGCCGTGGTCGCAGTTCATCGGCCCCATTGGTTGGTCGCCCAGAATCGATCTGCCGTCATGGTGGGCACAGTTAGATCGCAGCCTGCCGACTGTCTACGTTACCTTGGGAAGCTCCGGAAATGCCCGCCTGCTGCCGCAATTACTAGCGGCTTTGTCACGACGTCCGCTCAATATCGCCGTCTCGACAGCGGGATCAAAGCTTGATTTTGACTGCCCTGCAAATGTATTTCTGGCCGATTACCTTCCTGGCGACACCTTCGCCTCGCTGGCTTCGATCGTCGTTTGCAATGGGGGTAGCCCGACGAGCCATCAAGGGCTACTGGCCGGCTGTCCCATCGTTGGCATCCCAGGCAATTTGGATCAAGTTTTAAACATGGCTGGCATCGAATCCGCCGGAGTCGGAGTCGCGGTGCGACCGTCGCTGCGGGCGGGCGAGGAGGCGGGGCTGGCTGTCGATCAAATGCTCGTCAATGCCAACGTCAAGGCGCGTGTGACCGAAGTTCAAGAATCAATGCAGCGACACTCCAGCAAGTTTGATCTCCGCCAAAACATCGAGCAGGTTATCCGTGGCTGCGGTACCGACCTGCAAGACTCCTCACGTTCTGCGGGTTGAAAGGCCGCTGACGTCGGTCCGGGGAGCATCATCGGCGGCCGCACCTCTCCGGGCAAGAAAACTTCAGTTTAATCCCAATCAAACGCTTGCTTTTTGACTGGCGCTCCGATAATCTACAGATCGGATTGTTGATTCGGCTGCGGCGTTCCGCATTGACTGCTCAACGGACTATGGCAAGCCACTCCACCTTTCTTCGATTAGCGCTGTTTTTTGCGATCACCATGCTTGGCTCGGTCGCGAACGCGGGAATCATTGATGCAGTGCCGTCTTGGCACACAGAGCGAGCTGGATTGGATGCGACGCAGGGCCTCACGGTGCCGAGCTTTGACTGGAACGACAGTTCGGACTGTTCACAATTCGATTCTGCTTCTTCTTGGGGTGTTGTCGGCGGACCAGGATCAACGCTCGATTTTTCCGCCATCCACGCCACTTGGTCTTACGTGACGACGTTGGCATTTCACGGATTGGTTTACGATCCGGGGCCGCGCTGGTCAGATTCGCCCTGTTACTCATTGCTGAAGGTGCCGCGGTCGTCGGATTGACGTTTCGCGATTCAAGAAGCTGAGCCCATGTCGGGTTCACTTCTGCACACCTTTTAGTTCTAGCAATGAGTTTCAAACAAATGTTTACACGTCTACATGCGCTCGCGCTCACAGCTCTGCTTGCCGCTACGGCAGGTTCACAGGCCGATGCGGCTGTGATTGGCTTCGACCCGCTGGGTGGGGCTTACGGTACCGTATCGATCGACAACTTCACCATGTCGGCCGGCAATGCGTTGGGCTACCAGGTGAACGCACCTGTTGGCAGCATCGCTCCTGGGACCGAGTTCGACCTGCTTTACCAGGCGGTCGTTGGGGCGGGCACCCTGGAGGGACAGAACCAGTATTTCACTCCCAATAACGAAATCACGGTGGTGGCTCGATTTCCGGAAGTCGTGACTTCGCTGACCCCCAACCTGACCGGCGGGTTCGACGCTAGCTTTGCGCTGGGCGGTACCGGGGACAACTACTTCCAAATGTACGCATCGGGTCGGAATTCGAGCAATTTGGCCGGAACGGGCTTCGATGACGGCGATCTGATTCTTGAAGGGCGGATCGTCCAGAGCACAGGTAGCTTCTCGACGACGACTGTTGGTGGCTCGCCAACTCTTTTCGACCAGTCTGGCGGAGACAACTACGGTGGATTTCAGACGCTACGAGGCAGCGGTGGATCGGTTGTCAGGGTGCAGATCACGGATTACGATCCGAATTACTTCGTCAGTGGTTTCGACGCCGATGCGCTGCTGAATTTCGCGCTGTTTTCCGGAAGCAACAACACCCCGTTCACAAATGTTAACCCATCACAACAGTTCGCATTCGCTGGCGTGACCCCAAACCGGGGAGCTGTTAATGGAGAAGGGGAGGACTTCCAGTTCCAAGCGGACGCCTCGGTCAGCTTCCAAGTGGTTCCGGAGCCGGGGAGCGTCGCAGTCTTTGCGACGTTGGGAATCATCGGTCTGGGCGGTGTAGTTCGTCGCCGCCGCAAGGCATAGTTGCCGTTCACGGCTAACGCAGCCCATTAGTCTTTAAGACGCAGCGAGGAGCTCGGCGAGAAAATCGCCGAGCTCTTTTTGTTGGCTGCCATGCTTGCTAGCTCTTCACCCTGAAACAGCAAGCTTGGTTCCGCAACGGCATGTTTTGCCACAGGCATACTGCCGCGGCACAGGCCTCAAGGTCGTTTTCGGCCCTCTCGTGCGCTGTTACAGCATCGCTTTATCACGGGAAGCAGCACGGCTCGCGCCGTAGCGTTAACGGCAGGGCGCCAGCCCCCGGCACGGCTATGCCGTAATTTTACCTGCATGAGAGCACTAGGAGCATTGGCATCGCCCCCAACAATCATCAACAACCGGACTTCCATCTTGAAAAGAGCTGCTTCGACGGAGCCCAGTGCGCCCGCGCTTGAGTCACCTTTAAAAAATTCAACTCCTGCGTCGCTTCTCGGGTTTGTCGGTCTGGACTGAGCTGAAATAGGCCGCCGATTTTTCAGGTCCGAGCCTCGCTAGGGGGTGGCGTAGCGGCTGCCATGCTCCCCGCCTGAGTCACCACATACTTGGCCATCTCGGTATCTGCATTCTCGAGCACGTCGATGAGCCGCTTACAGAACTTTGCAGCCTGCGCACCAGCCATCACCCGCCGATCGAAGTTCAGGGTCAGAACGAATGTCGGGCAGGGTACCACCTGCCCCTCCTTGACGACCGGTCGGTCCTTGACGACGCCAAATGACACCCCAAGGGGCCACGACCAAGTCGTGGCTACGACGTCGACACCGTATTTTGCGGGCGAACTGATCAATACTGCCCCGCCGCGGTAGCGGCAGTAAAGCTTGGGAATCCAGAGGGGCAACCGGATCAGGCGCTTTGATAACCACAGCGGAAGGCTGGTGATGATGCGACTATAGCTCCGCCATTGCTCATTGGTTTCGACATCCGAGTTAGCCAGGTTCCGCAGCCAAAATGTCATGTCGCTTAAGGATGCGGTATCGGCGTCTCTGAGCACATCGGCGAACGTTGCCACGTCTACCCCCGGAACATTGCGCTCACACGCTACGGCAATATCGCAGCGGTGAAACTTTTGGAGCCGCGTGCCGAAAAACGGAATCCAGGGAAGCGTCCAGATACGGCGGTTGGCATAGGGGAAGTCCCTCAACGCCAATGCGACTGCCTTAGCAACGAACGCGGTATACGAGGGACGGCTTGTCCCGCAGGCTGACCGGACCCGTTCGACTGCAGTTAAATCGATTTGGTGTAAAAAAGTGACAGTGTTGCCTGGCCGTATTTCATGTTCCACAATGGAACGATTGGCAGAATAGAAGCGATTCCTGGCTTCAATTTCATACGTCCTCTGTGTCATCGTTAATCCAATTGAGCTGAAAGTAGGTCTGTATAATAATGGTCAGGCGGCAATACTCTAGCTATTAAACTAGTGGCATTTTAACACTGCGAGGACACCGAAGAATCAGCGGCGGAACAAGACTGTTCCAATCTCAAACGCCCGGTTCGAGCGGAGGGAGGCGGAGCGAACCCAAATCTCATAATAGCAGAGGTTCGCACACTCATTCCGAGGTCGGATTCGAGCCTCTCAAAATCTCTCAACAATGTCTCAAGTGCGTCGCGACCGACCTGATCGACAATCTCCCGTTCTCCCTGCTCCTGTATATTGCGTAATACGCATAGAGACATCATCGGTTGAGCCGCGAATCCATCTTGCGTTAGCGCCAGCCAGGCACGCTGCCACAACCGGCCGACGCGAACCTGCCCAGCAGCGGAGCTATCCTCTGCACGAATCAGGCAGACACCCGTTGCACTATGGGCCAGCTTTTCGGCCACGCCGGCAAAGATGCGTCGGCCTCCTAATGGCCGTAGGATGATGTCCGGCACATACACCATTAGTCTAAGCAATTTTTGTTCAATACTGGAAACCTCCAGTGAGCCAAGTGAGAGCCCTGCATCAACTTCGGTGCTGACTGGCTGATCAAAACGAACTTTAGCGAGAAATGCATCGCGAATCGACTTGGTTCCCAGCATCAGAGCGTCCGCCCGAGCAATGAGCTTTGCCAGTCGGCCGAGTATCGACCGATCGACAATCCACGTTGCTTCAACTCCGGAAATCTGCCCCGTCGCTTCCTGAAGACGATTCAGTCCATCGGCTGGTATCGGTGTCGCATCATAGACACGCCGATTGGTTACACGCGCGCGAATTACTGGATCAATGGTGCCGGGAGTTGACGTCGGTTGAAGCTGGAGACGCATGTTGCCTGCCTTGCCTGCGTCTAATATTTCGTATGCCCACGAGTTCTTCTCCGCAGTCCGAATCATGTTCTCCACCGCCGCTCCGACCGCGATCCATGCCATCCGTTGTCCGGCATTCATCGGCGAGGGATCACGCGTGGGGTCAACCTCAACCGAGACCGTCCAGTGCTCCCGATCGACCGCAAATCGCCAGGGCTGCGTGTTGTCGCCAGACGGGGCTAGAGTTGCCGCTTCCAGTAGCGTGTCGATTGCCGATTGATTCATAGTGGTGCTGCGTGGGAGCGGGCTGGTGGCTTGTAACTGGTAAGTTCACTGGTCAGTAAGGCCGGGGGCTGGCGCCCTTCCGTTGACAATTTTACGCCACGGCGCGAGCCGTGCGGCCTCCCGCCCTACATCGATGCCGTAACAGACCACTAGCGACGAATCGATTGGCCGCGGCCGGTGCTACTTAGCGCTCGGTTGCCCGTAGCCGAGCTTGATCATCCGACTTCTCAGCACACTGCGTTTGAGCCGTTGAATCGGGTTGCGATTGCCCCACGGCATCCGGCCCTTTCGCAAGATACAGCGGTAGGCGTCGAACTGCGCGTAATAGGGTGCCGGCCGCAGCTCGCCGCGGCCCAGCAGGATCTTGACCGCTTCGGCGCCGACGACGCCGCTGCACAGCCGGCAGGCCGCAGCGACCGACGGGCCGCGCCCGCTTGCCTCGACGTAGGACAGGTCCATGTAAGGCAGGTGTGTGGCTCGCGGTGTCAGACCAACGAGAAATGACGAGAACAGATCGACCGGCTCCATCGCATCGTGCAAATCGAAGTAGTCGTCAAACTTCATTCCCTGCGGATCAAACAGTAGCCAGGCCGAACTGAATCCGATCGGTCCGGCAGTGAGCACCCAAATACCGCGTTGCTGCGCTTCGCGGAACAGCAAACGCCGGGTTTCGAAGGCGAAAAAATCGACTGAATCGACGACCAAGTCGACACCGTCGAGAAACGCCGCCACGTTATCCGGCGTGACAAATTCGGTCCAGGCATCGATCTGGGCGTCCGGGTTCACCGCGCGGGCGCTGGCCGCTAACACTTCTGCTTTCGCGTGGCCAATCGTGTCGACGGTCGCCCCGAATTGCCGATTGAAGTTTTTCGCTTCGAACGCGTCAGCATCGGCGACACGGAACTTGCCAATGCCCATCCGCGTCAGCGTCATCAGATGCAGGCCGCCGACCCCTCCCATCCCCGGAATCGCCACGCGGGTCGTCCGTAGTTTTTGCTGCTCCCGAGGGTTGATCAGTCCGAGATTGCGAGAGAATGCCTCCTCGTAACTCCAGGAGACGGTGGGCAGCGCGGCAGTCGATTCGGTGGACATTGCTTCTGACGCCTCCAGGCGAGAAGTGACGTGATTGCATCGCGAGCGAGATTCTACCGCAAAACCTGCCGACGCGTCGGCGCCGTTTGCGAAAGTTTACTGCTCGTGCTGTGTCACAGCCTGACGCTTGAAGCGGTGGCCGTACACGTCGCGTCAATTTTTCAGATTCCGTAGGGCCGCAGGCCCGGTATAGCCTCTACCGGGTCCAGAAGGGCCCTGGAACGGAGTGCATGTGTCGACCCTGCGGAGACGGATAGCCACGGGGGACTAGGCAATCCATGAAAGCCACGCGATCAATCGGCAAGCATCGGTAGCAAATCGCACAGCCCGTCGCAGACGGTCGGGCAGACACTTTTATTAGCATCTTGCCAGTAGTCCATGATGCTCAGACCGCATTCACAGGTGCGACTCTGATTATGAAACTCGTGAAAGTGCAAATTTCGTCTCAAGAATGCCTCATCCATCGGCAAGGCTGACTGATCCATCACGGCCTCGGTTCTCCGTTCCAAGTAAGGCGACTGCCGTGATCCGTTGTCGATGGCGTCGTCGCTGCGGAAAATGCTGAGCATCGGGAGAGTCCTTGAATCCAGGTCGTATCTCACCGGACGATGGAACGATCATGAGCTTTGATAAGCAACCAAAAGCATTTATCAGCAATCGATGTGCCAATCGAAAACTATTTTCCCGATCGCCGGACTCGCCGTGCCAGCAATCTGCCGGTGCCCAAAAACGAAGGACAATCGCATTCCCAATGTGCAGTCTTTGCTGTCAAAACGGGAACCGGGAGCAGGAATACCCACAATCCGCCGCGAAACCCTCATCAGTGCTAGGAGGGCCAGAAACGGTTGCTAGCACAAAGCCGGAGATGGCGCGACCGTCTCCCCCTGAGACGGCTAGATCGCTCTGAGATTGCTGGCCCACCTTGAGAGTGGACTGCGATCCACCATCCACGGCGCCACGATTGCTCAATACTGCAATTGCCGCGTCCCGGCTGAGGCTCGGCGCTCCTGGGCTAGTTACAATCGGCTCCTGTTCAGCCGCGGGCGCGGATGCGGATCGCGCGGCAGCGACTGAACCGTAGCCGAATACCTTCGATTGCTTCACTTTACCCAACGAGATCCCTGGCATGCCGCTGCACAACTGCGTTACTCGACGTTCATTTCTGGCCACTTCGCTGACGCTAGCAGGGGCGGCGCCGCTGGCGCTAAGCGCGGCAAACGGTCAGAACGGCGGCTCGACCGGGAAGTTGCTCGCTTATGTCGGCACGTTCAGTTCACCGCTGCGCGATGTGCTGCCAACACAGGTCGATCTGCCGCCGGGTAACGGCCGCGGGATTCATCTGTTTGAGGTCGATCGTCGCACTGGCGAACTGACTCCTGTCGGCGAGTACCCGCTCGGGACCAGCCCCAGCCATCTGGCCATCAATGCCAGCGGCAACCGGCTGTACTCAGCCAACGAAACCGACCGAGCAGGAGAAGATAAACAGGGCACGATCAGCGCCTTTGCAATCAACCCAGCGGACGGGAACCTGGAGTTGCTCGGCAGCACGCGTTCGGGCGGCGCGGGGCCGACCTATATCAGCCTTCATCCGTCAGGACGCTTCTTGCTGGTGGCGAACTATTTTGGTGGTTCGATTGCGGTGCTGCCGATTCTGGCCGATGGGCGGCTGGGCGAAGCCACGGATATCGTGGCGCCAAACGGTCCGATCGGTCCGACCGTCGCCACGAACGCACCTCCCGGCAGCTTCGCTTTCAGCGGCCATGACCGCACGCACGCCCACATGATCCAAACCGATCCATCGGGGCGATTTGTGTTGCATGTCGACCTCGGTCTCGACAAGATCTTCGTCTGGAAGCTCGATCAGGAAACCGGCAAACTCACCCCCGCAGAGACTCCTGCGGTTTCACTGCCACCGGGCGATGGGCCACGACATTTCTCATTTCACCCCAACGGCCGCTGGCTGTATTCGATTCAGGAAGAAGGCTCGACGGTGGTTCGATTTGATTTCGATCAAGCGACGGGGGCATTGACGCCGCGGCAGACGATTTCCAGCCTGCCGCCGGGGTACGCTGGGAGCAACTTCTGCTCCGAGATCCTCGTCTCGTCCGATGGTCGCTTCGTCTATGCCGGCAACCGGCTGCACGACAGCATCGCAATCTTTTCGGTCGGCTCCGATGGTGAACTGACCTTTGTTGCCGACGAGTGGACACGCGGCAATTATCCTCGCAGCTTTGACTTCGACCCAACTGGCGCGTTCCTTTACTGCTGCAACCAGCGCGCTGACAATGTGACCGCGTTCCGGGTCGACCGCCAAACCGGCAAGCTTGACTTTACAGGACAATACTCACCCGTTGGCAATCCGTCGTGCATTGTGTTCCTAGAGCTTGCCGCTGTGAGTTGAGCCACGACATTCTCAGATCGCCTCACACCAGATCGCCTTCGCCACGCTAAGATAAGCGTCCACAATCTACCTTCCTCGGTTTTTGGGACGCGAAACGATGGCGATCAAGCGAACAGGCTCAGCGGTGTGGCAGGGCGGCATTAAGGACGGGCGCGGGACGATCTCAACTGAAAGTGGCGCCTTGTCGGATTATCCTTACGGGTTTTCCAGCCGTTTTGAGGGCCAACGCGGAAGCAATCCTGAAGAGTTGATCGGGGCGGCACATGCCAGTTGCTTTACGATGGCACTCTCGCTGATTCTCGGCGAAGCCCAACTGACCGCCGAGCAGATGGAAACCACGGCTGTCGTTGCCCTGGAAAAGGTCGAAGACGGCTACGCCATCACCTCGGTGCATCTGACGCTTAAGGCCAAGGTCCCAGGTGCCGACCAACGCACTTTTGAAGAGCTTGCCAATCAGGCTAAAGCCGGTTGCCCGGTCTCCAAACTTTTCAATACCAAAATCACGCTCGAGGCAACCCTGCTCGAGTGATGCTTGCGGGGGACGATCTACTCGCTTGCAATTTTAATCCGGGTTGATTTCGATTTTTCCGGCCTCGGCGTTAGGGTCAGATGGGGACGTTTTGATGGTGGTGTGTGTCACTCGCTTGCGCGTCGGGCTTGTATTGAGGGCTCATGTCCAAGCTGAGCAACTCTGGATGATTCTTCGGTCAAACCGGTCGCCGCTGTGCGGCTCATTGCCCGTGAGAACCGGACGCTAACGCGTGCCGGCTGATAGAATTTCTCCCAATATCATGTCCTGTGCTGCTTAAGCATGCCCAGTGCGGCAGGATTTCACTCTTATAGGGTTCTATCAGCAGGACGCCCTGCTCACCTTTGCCGACACGGTAGAGTTCCGGATACTGGCGAAAATCGATTGTTTTAAAGTCGAGCGAATAGTCAAACGCAGCGCGCGACGGGGAGCGCTGCGGGCCGTTGGGCTGCTTGCGTGGCATCGCTGGGCTCTGGGTAATCTTTACTGAGGTCAGCCGTCCTGGTGTTTACGCGGCAGTTTGCGAGCGTCAGAATGTCGAGGACGCATCGCTCCGTTGGCACTCGCCACTCAAAGCATCTGCGCCATTAAGATAGCTGATGAAGAACATTCCTGCCGATCGCTGGCTGTTCGACCGCGTCTCGATTGGAGCAACGGCCCCGACTGGCGACGCCCGCGTCATCGAACTGCGATCGATTGTCAAGACGTATCGCGGCTTCCAAGCGCTGCACGACATTACCGTCGACTTTCCGCCCGGAGTAACCGGTTTGCTCGGTCCCAACGGAGCGGGCAAAAGCACCTTGATCAAAATTTTACTGGGGCTGTTGAGGGCCTCTTCCGGCGATGGGACTGTGCTTGGCAAGCCGATCTGGCACCAGAGCAAGCAGATCCGACAACTCGTCGGCTACATGCCCGAGGACGACTGTTACCTGCCATCGCTTTCGGGGGTCGAATGCGTTCAATTTGCCGCTCGACTCAGTTGCCTGCCAGCGACCGAGGCGCTGCGGCGTGCTCACGAAATCCTCGACTTCTGTGGCGCCGGACAGGAGCGTTACCGCACCGTTGAGACCTACTCGACCGGCATGCGGCAAAAGCTCAAGTTCGCTCAAGCCTTGGTACATGATCCGGCGCTGCTGGTGCTCGACGAACCGACTTCGGGGCTGGATCCCGATGAGCGCGATGCGATGTTGAACCGGATCCGAATCCTTGCCAACTCACATGGCAAAAGCATTGTCATCTGCACGCACATCCTGCCCGATGTGCAGCAGGTCAGCGACTTTGTCGTGATTCTCGCAGCGGGCCGTGTTGCGGTAGCCAAGTCGCTGGCCGAACTGGCGCGTCCCGCCCTGCCCGCGCTGGAGATCCGCACGTTGGGACCGCCCGAAACATTGCAAGCCGCCCTGCGGACTCACGCTGTGGAATCGCAAGTCAACCCGCTCGGAGTGCTGGTCGTGCAGGGCGACTCGCCGACCTGCGTGCAGACGATCTGGCGGGCCGCGGCAGAGCATGACGTCTTGATTCGGTCGCTGGTGCCGGCCCGCAACTCAATGGAAGCGATTTTCTTAGAAGCCGTCCAGTCCGCCAGCCAACCGAATTAGCATGCCCATTCACAGCATCTCCTACCGGCCATGGGACGGCCACCGTGTCAGTCGCTGGACGCGATGGCTGACGATCTGCTCCACTGGGATTGTCCGATCGTCCAAGTCACAGTGGCTCCGGCGGCTGTTATTTGCGGCCTTTATACCGTTGCTGTTCACGGGTATTCCATTTTTCTTGTTTGAGCAGTCGGTGCGTGACCCGAACATGTGGCAGGCATTTTCAGGATTCGTTCGCACCATTCCGCAAAATCATGTGTTGCACCATGCAGTTGGCAATGTGCCGCATCATCCGACGCCGGAGCAGTTCGAGGCGATCCGCCACCAGGTTTGGTCATTCCTGACCCTGACTTTCCTACGCTACCCGCAAGCCTTTCTGATGGTGATCATTGTCGGGATCGTAGCGCCGCCTTTGATCTCACAGGACCTGAGAACTCGGGCTTACCTGATTTATTTCGCTCGGCCGATCTCACGAATGGAGTACATCGCCGGAAAGGTGGGTGTGGTCAGTTTCTTTTTGTTCTTGATCTCGGCGTTGCCGGCCCTCTGCCTTTACGTTGCCGCGGTGATGTTATCGCCGTCGGTCGAAGTGGTTCTGACCACTTGGGACCTGCCCATTCGCATCCTGATCGGTTCGGCGTGGATGATTGTGCCCACCACGCTGGTCGCACTGGCGTTTTCGTCGCTGACGCTCGAAAGCCGATATGCAGGCTTCGCCTGGTTTGCGATTTGGATCATTGGGCATGTGACGTATTCGACGCTGGTTGCGATTCCGGCGTATGAGGCTTCCCGCCGACACGAGGAGTTTCTACCGGGGTGGCGGCTCCTGACGTCGCCTTATCAAGTTCTCGGAACGGTCCAATCTTATATCTTTGGCTTTACCCATGAACTCGATGTGGTGATACCAGCTTTTTTGTTGCTGATCACGGTTTCGCTGGCTTCACTTGCGATTCTCTTTCGCCGGGTATCTGCTCCGATGCGTGTCTAAGCAGGCCTGGATACATCTTTCGGTCAAATCGCTCGCCGCTGTTCGGGTCATAGTTCGTGAGAACCGGACGCTAACGCGTACCGGCTGATAGAATTTTGCCGAATATCAAATCCTGTGTTGTTTAAGTTATCAAATGATCCAGTTTCCGAGTGCCTACCTTGCTGCTTGAACTCGAAACGGTGACCCGCTTGTATGGTACGGTCATCGGTGTCAACGACGTGACCCTGTCGCTTCCGCCGGGCGCCCATGGTCTGCTGGGTCCCAACGGGGCAGGAAAAACCACGCTGCTCAACCTGATTACCGGTCAGTTGTCGCCTACGATTGGATCGGTCCGCGTGCTGGGGCAACGGCCGCGATCCAGTCATGCGCTGCTGCAGCGAATCGGTTATTTGCCTGGCAGTGAGGGGATGTATGCCGATGTATCGGCGATCGAGTGGATCACCTACCTCACGCGGCTGCATGGGCACCAAGCCGCTGAGGCCCGTCGACTGGCACTGCGAGCGATCGAGCGTGTGCAGTTGAGTGAACACATGGATCGTAAGATTTCCACTTTCTCACGCGGGATGCGACAGCGCGCGCGGCTGGCCCAAGCCATTGCTCACGAGCCCGAGTTTCTGATCCTCGATGAGCCGTTTAGCGGTCTCGACCCGATCGCGCGGCACTCCATGACGGTGCTCTTGCAGCAGTGGATTTCCGCAGGCAGAAGCCTGCTGGTATCCAGTCATGTGTTATATGAAATCGAGTCGCTGACACGATCGTTCTTGTTGCTCAGCGGCGGGCGGCTGTTGGCTTCGGGCTCCGTCGATGACGTTCATCATTTGTTGGCAGACATGCCTGCGGAAGTTCGCCTGCGCGTCGATCAGCCACGGTTGCTGGCGGAGGAGTTGATCCGCGATGAACTGGTCGATTCCGTCCGGATTGAAGTCGACGGCGAACTGCACGTCACGACGCAGGTGCCGAGCAGGCTGCACCGCTTTATCAGCCGCGCGGTGTGTGAGGATCGTTTTTTGGTGACGGAGGTGCGTTCGGCCGACGACTCGTTGCAGGATGTGTTCAATTCGCTGATGAAGTTTCACCGAGGTGGCGTATGAACACGCTTGTGCGAATCCCGGCGGTGTTTTTGTTTGAATGGCGGCGTGCCTCGACCGCTCCACGATTGGCGTGGATGGTGGCGTTGATGGTGTTTCCGCCTCTGTTACTCGCGTTGATGAGGTTCACAGCCGGCAGCGCTCCGCCGCCAGAGGTGGCTGCGATCTTGGTGTACGTGCTGTCGCCAGGCGTCGCCTGCATGATGAGCGTGTTCCTGTGGGCGACGCCGGCATTGTCGGCGGAGTTGGAAGGGCGAAGTTGGGTTTACCTAGCGGTCCGGCCGCATGGGCCGCTCGCCGTGCTGCTCGGCAAATACTTGGTTGCCGTCAGTTGGTCGATTCCCGTCGGTCTGGTGTCGTCCGCATCAGCGGTGGTCGTGCTGACGACGGGACGGCCGCTGTACATCTTTGCCGTCGAGTCTGCGCTGGTCGTGTTATCGTGCGTCAGCTATTCCGCACTCTTCTTGCTGGTCGGCGTGATCGCGCCCAAGCGTGCGATGGTAGCAGGGATTGTGTACGCGATCATCTTTGAGGTCGGTCTGGCGATGGTGCCCGCGGCGATGAATCTGCTGACGGTGCAGTACCGGCTGCGCTGTTTGCTGGTCGATTGGATGGACTTCGATGTGGGACTGGGAAGCGAAAGCCCGGTGCTGGCGATGTATTTTGGCAATCACAGCGCAGCGTGGCACATTAGCATGTTGCTGCTGATGACCTGCGGTTACCTCGCCGCCGCCGCGATTCTGCTGCGCTATCGTGAGTTCACCGCAGCGTCCGAGACCGACGTCTGAGAGCAAGTCGAGTCAGGGACGGGGCTTTGCGTTGATCAGCCCGCTGTTTTGCGGGTAGGTCAAGAGGCAACCCTCGGGGCGCCGATCATCTGTAGGTGGGAACGATCGGCCGGAGCCGCAGTGGCGATGGCACCGGGCCAGGGTTTTCCTATAATGCCCGCCACGCTCCCCCTGACCGCCGCGCATCGGTCGTTGCGGCACCGCATTTTCCCTGGGCTGAAAGGTTCGGTTTTACGTGACAGATAAGGTAGAGAAGGTCATCATCATCGGCAGCGGACCGGCTGCTTGGAGCGCCGCCATTTACGCTTCCCGGGCGCAGCTCGATCCGCTGGTGATCGAGGGAGCGACGACGGAAGAGAACCGCCAGCAGGGCACCTTGCCGCTGGGTCAATTGGCGCTGACGACGGAAGTCGAAAATTACCCTGGATTTCCCTCAGGTAACCTGAAGGCGTTCATCGAATCGGCGATCGATGCCGAGCAGCAATTCCTGCTGCCGCCGGTCAGCGAGGAAGAACATGCGGTGACCGGGCCGGAACTGATGAACCTGATGCGGCAACAAGCGCGCAACTTCGGCACCCGGATCATCACGGACGACGTGATCGATACCGAATTATCATCGCAGCCGTTTGCGGTCGCAACTCGGGAAAACGGGAACTTCCGTGCCCACACGCTGATCATCGCCACCGGCGCCCGGGCCAACTACCTGGGACTGCCCAGCGAGCACGCTTACAAAAACCGCGGCGTCAGCGCCTGTGCCGTCTGCGATGGGGCATTGCCACGATTTCGCAACAAGCCGCTGGCCGTCGTCGGCGGCGGCGACAGCGCGGTCGAGGAAGCGACGTACCTCACGAAGTTTGCTTCCAAGGTGTACCTGATCGTCCGCCGCGACGAGTTGCGGGCGTCCAAGATCATGCAGCAGCGGGCGTTGGACAACGAAAAGATCGAGATTCTTTGGCATCATGAGGTGCTCGAGGTGCTCGGCGAAGAGAAGAAGGGGGTTACCGGCGTGAAGCTGGTCCAGAACGTCGAGCGGACCGAGCAGGAGGTCGACGTCAGCGGTCTGTTTTTGGCGATCGGCCATACCCCCAACACGAGTTTTCTGCGAGGGCAGGTAGACACAACTGACATGGGGTATGTTAAATGGACGACTCCCTTCCGCACGTACACCAGCGTGCCGGGTGTGTTCGCGGCCGGAGACGTTGCCGATGACAACTACCGCCAGGCGATCACTTCAGCAGGCACCGGTTGTATGGCTGCCTTGGATGCTGAGCGATTGCTGGCCGAACACAACCTGATCTAAGGCGCCGTTGCTGCTCGCCGGATCGTGCGGACCCTCCCTCCCTCGATAGCGAACTCATTATGGCGGCGGAACCGGCTGGTAGAGACTTTGACGACTTGGTCGATGAGGCCAATGCGGCCCCCTTGCCCAAGAAACTGGCGATGTGGACTCGCATGTCGGGTCCGGGCTGGCTGCAAGGGGCGATCACGCTTGGCGGCGGATCGCTCGCCGGGTCGCTGTACCTCGGCGTGATCCTGGGCTATGAGCTGATGTGGCTGCAGCCGCTGGCGATGCTGTTGGGCGTGATCATGCTCAGCGCGATCAGCTACGTCACGCTGTCGACCGGGGAGCGGCCGTTTGATCTGATCCGCACTCACGTCTCACCGGTGCTCGCTTGGTCGTGGTTGTTTGCCACGATGCTGGCGAACATCGTCTGGTGTTTGCCTCAGTTCGCCTTGGGAACCGCTGCGCTCACGCAGAACCTCATTCCAGGGCTGGATACTGGCACCGGGCGGATGGTCGCTGCCGGGGGCCTGCTAGTGGCCTCCTTGATTGTCGTCTGGTTTTACAACTCCGGCAGCCGCGGGATCCAGATTTTCGAATGGGTGCTCAAGGGTCTGGTGGCGCTGGTGGTGCTCAGCTTCTTTGGAGTGGTAGGGGCGATGACCGCCGCCGGGCTGCTGCCGTGGGGAGAAATCTTTGCCGGCATGATCCCCAATCCGAACTCGCTGTTTGAACCCGCACAATCGCTGCGCGGCGACATCGCGCTGACCGGCGAGCACGCCGATTGGTGGTCGGCGCGGATCGCGGGGATGCAGAAGGACAACATCATCACCGGGTTCGCAACGGCCGTGGGGATCAACATGACCTTCCTGCTGCCGTATTCGATGCTTCGCAAGGGCTGGGGCAAGCGCCATCGTGGCCTGGGCTTGTTTGACCTGGCGATTGGTCTGATCGTGCCGTTCGTCCTGGCGATCAGTTGTGTTGTGATCGCGGCGTCCAGCCAATTCCATGGACAGCCCGACGACGTATTGGCGATGGTGGAAACGGGCAAAGGAAAAGAAGTCGGGAGCTACTATGGTCACGTCGACGACCGGCTGCGGGAGGAACTCGGCTCGGCTTATGAGGCCATCGCTGCCGACGAAACCGCACGGGATGCTGCCCGCGCTGCGTTGCCCGAATCGGACCGTCGTCTGGCAGCCATGATCGCTGAACGCGATAACCTCGCGCTGGCCAAGACGCTCGAGCCGCTGGTCGGACCGACGATCTCGCAAACGGTATTCGGTCTCGGCGTACTGGGGATGGCGCTGTCGACGATCATCATCTTGATGGTGATCAACGGTTTTGCATTTTGTGAGATGATCGGTGCGGATTCAGCCGGGCCGATGTTCCGGCTCGGCGCCCTGATTCCGGCGATCGGTGTGCTCGGACCGTTTTATTGGGCTCAGGCCGCTCCGGCGCTGGCGACGCCGACGTCGGTATTTTGTGGCGCGATGCTACCGATCGCCTACTTCACCTTCTTGCTGTTGATGAACTCGCGGCGGGCGCTGGGCACTGCGATGCCACGCGGGTCGACTCGGCTGGTATGGAACACACTGATGATCGGAGCGACGGCGGTTGCCGCCTTTGGTTCAGCCTGGGGAATGCTCAATAAAACGCTCTACGGCTTCCCGATCGGCATGGTCGGGATCGCGATTCTCGTCACCTTGCTGCTTGGCGGCGCGATTGCGTTTGTAGTGAGAAATGGCCGATCGCAGCCCAGCGAAGGGTAGTGCGACAGCCATCTGCTGACGCGTTAGTCGGCAAACAGCCGCGAACCGATGCGGACCATCGTCGAGCCTTCGGCGATGGCCTGGAAAAAATCGCCGCTCATCCCCATCGAAAGCTCCGGAAGCGGCAGACCGGTTTGCTGAGCGAGCCGGTCGCGCAGCTCCCGCAGCGCCGCGAACTCGCGCTGCGCTTGCTCCGGTGCCGATTCCAGCCCCGCCATGCCCATCAGGCCGACCGGTTGGGCGGATCGCAACTCGCCTAACGCCGCCGCTTCGCGCAGCAGCGCAGCGGGCGAAAAGCCATGTTTGCTCGCATCGCCGCTGATGTTGACCTCGATCAACACTTCGGGTGTTGCGTCTAGTTCACCGGCAAGGGTGTCGAGGTAGCGGAGCAGTTTCAAGTTGTCAATCGAATGAATCACCGCTGCGGCTTGCAACGTACGGCGAACCTTGTTGCGTTGCAGCGGCCCAATTAGGTGCCAGCGAACGGAGGCTGCTGCGGCCAAGCCGGCCGCCTTTTCGCACAACACTTGCGGCCGCGACTCGCCGAGTTCCGTGCAGCCGGCGGCGACCAGCGCCTCGGTCGTCGCCAGATCGACATATTTGGTGACACCCACAATCCGGACCGCATCGCCGGACCGTCCGGCAGCCGCGGCGGCCTGGCGGACCTCGTCGACGACACGCTGCCAGTTGGATCGCAGGCGACGGAGCAACTCTTCACGGATCACGCTGAATCAACCTCATTTCGGCTCAGCCGCACGAACGGCTCGGTCGGCGGCCGCGCGCTCGATGTCTTCATCGTGATCGCCGACGGTCAGCAGATCCTCCATCCGGCCATCGCCGGGATGAAAACGGGCGCAGTAGAAATCGGCAACGATGTGTTTTCCGAGGAACGTTCGCGTGCGTTCACCGCGGAGCGAGCGGTAAAGCACCCACTGCTCGCTGCCCATCTGAATCCGCTGGGCGAGCGCTTCATCGGCGTCGACCAGCCGTAACTCATCGGCTACGGTCAACTGTCGCCAGGTTCGCGGACGGTCGAAGCGTCGCTGCTGAAAGTCGAGCCACAGCGGTGCAAACACGCCGCCGCCGTTGTCGCAGCGGCTCGAGCTGGCTGTGCGCAACGCGATGTGCTGGTCGGGTGTGATTTCGATTCGAACGGCCGAAGGTCCCTGCCGCCATTCGTTTGCCAGCGGCGACAGGATCAGGCAGCGGCGTTTCTGCTTGGCGTCGCGGAGCCAAATCTCGGTCGTTTCCGCTTCCGTCTCGGGCACGAGTGACGGGGCCAGAGCCACGCGGCCGATGTAGTTGATGCTCACCGATGGCAGCTCTTCATCGCGCAGCACGGCGTCGGCCAACATCATGCTACGGTCGTCGCGGAGCAACATGAATTGTCGCTGCAGACGGATGCCCCCGGTCCAGCGCTGTTCGAACTCGAGGTACTGGGCGTCGTCATCGCTGTACTCGCAGATGTGCGTCCAGGGGCCGGCGGGGGCTTGTTCCACGCCGTCGACATCGATGAACACTTCCCAAGAGCCGGCAATCGCTGGTCCGCGCCCATGTTCGACTTCGACTCGAAAGTCATCCGTTGCGTAATCGATAAACGTGCGACCACGGCCGACATCCCACTGGGCCAGCATCGCCGCTGTGCCCGCCAGCTCGCTGTGCCAGAGCGTTTCCGGCAACGAAATCTCCCATTCTAGACGACCGCCAGCGGGCGAATTGCCGAGTGCAGCATCGATTGTCGGTCCGAGCAACTTGGGCGAGAAGGTCTGCAGGGCGTCGAACAGCCCGCCGCTGGAAACGTCGCCACGACTATCCGCTTTGGCGAGCGACGAAAACACAGCGGTGCTGTCGCGCCGGGTCAGCGCTGCGATCCAGCAGCCAAGTTCGACCACAACGTCCATCCGCCGCTTCTTGAGCTTCCGCCGAGCAACCACCGCTGCGAGGCGTTGTTGACGCAGTAGCGATGCCGCGATCAGCCGGGCATATCGACCACCGCTGCCGAGCGCAGCACCGATCGACTCTTCACCCGCCTCGCACCACTGCTCCAGCCCGTCGACCGCTTGCGTCGCCAGCGTTTCGCTCGCCAAGTCGCCCAGCCGCAGACGCAGCACCAACGCCAATTCACAGCCGCCGATCAACCGTGCTGGCGACGACAGATCGGGAATCGACAAACCGTGCCGTGCCAGCGCATCGAGCGACTGGCAGAGCGCCTTCCAGCTCGCCTCACGCAGACCTGTGATCAACGGCGGCAGGGCGTAGGCCCAGAGCACCGCCTCGGCGACCACCGCCGGTTCGATCCTGCTGGAGCCGCAAAGGTCCTGAATGTCGCGAATCAGCTCCTCGACTGCCAAATCCCACTGGATGGCGGCGGCTCGCGAGCGGCTTAGCTCACGACCGCTGGCCAGTTCGCTGAGCGCCATCTGCAGAGCGGTAACCGGTCGCTCACTGGCGATGGCCAAGCCCCAGCGGAGTACGCCTCCACCGGGAGCGGCCGCGGGGAACAGCTTTTCAAGCGACCGCTTGTTAAACTCCTTGGCCAGTTGTGCCGCGACGGACGTCCACGACGGGTGCTGCCAATCTCCGAACGGAGCGACGATTTCGTCAGGGAGCGGCTCAGCAGTCGGTTGTGGATGCTGCGACAAAGTTAAAGCAGGAATCGGGGAACGCGTCATCGAAGCCAAATCAAAAAGAAAAAAGCCAACTGCAGACGCTGCATGGCTGCCCAACTTTACAGCGCCGCAGGTCACAGGGCAGGTGGCAAGTCGCGCCGCGGCAACCACCGGACGCTAAGATGATGAGTATAACCCGACCTTTCAGGATTTAAGGCGTATGAGATTGGTGATGAAAACGAATCGAGCGGCCGATAGGGGCCAATCCCCTGTCGTCAGGAACCGGCCCTCCGGGTGCTGCCCACATAAGGGGTCTACCCCCTTGCCGCTCATCTGGCGGCTGCCCGTGGGATGGCTGTTGATCGCCGCGGTTGCCGGTGGATGCTCGCGAGAACAGCAACCAGCCGAAGAACGCCCACAGCCGGCACTGGAGACGGTTGATCCTCGTCCGCAAGATCAAGCGGCAGGTCTGGACCGCGCTGCGGATAGCTCCAGCCCGGCCTTGGAGCCGGCCGGCGATGCGGCAAGCGAGGATCTTGCCCCGTCGAGCGATCGTCCCCAGTCCTTGCAGGCAGCGCTCGACAACGAGCCGCCTCCGGTCGACGGCGACACCATGCTAGCGGAACTCGGCTATGTCAGTCCCAGCGATAAGGTTCGGGCCGCCCTAGCCGACCCGCCGGGAGCAACGCGGCTGAGCCAAAAATCCTCACTGTGGGTCGATGTCAAAGGCAAACGGGTGTTCGCCGACGGTTACATCGCCCAGCGCGAGGCGTACCTGGAAATGTTCGCTTGCCCAGCGGAAACGAAGGAGCACGAATCGATCGTCGGCGTGTTGGCACAGTCGGAAGAAGTGCATGCCGCCCTGTTGGCCGTCGGCGCGAAGCAGGGAACACCGGTCCGGTTTGACACCGAATACATTCCGGCGACCGGCCAACCGATCCGCATCTGGGTGATGTGGTACGACGAACAAGGCCAATTTCAGACCACCGACGCCCGCCGCTGGGTGCGGCATGTTGGCACCGAGGACTCGCTGAAACTCGACTGGGTGTTCGTCGGCAGTTCGCTGTGGAAAGACCCAACCGACGGCCGAGTTTACTACCAAGCCAATGCTGGCGAGATGATCTGCGTGTCGAACTTCAGCACCGCGCTGATGGACCTGCCGGTTGAGAGCAGCGACGCCAACAACCAACTGCTGTTCGATGCGTTCACGCCGCGGATCCCGCCGCAGGGCACACCGGTGCGGCTGATGCTTGTTCCGATCGCGGAGTCGGAGCCGGCGGAGGAAGAGGCAGCCGAGCCCGCCACCGCTGCCGAACAACCACCGACGGTGGAATTGATGCCGCGGAAGGATGCAGGCGCTGCCGGACCAGCGACGAGCGGCGCACCGGCAGCTTAGTCCTGCAGGGCCGGCACGTGCGGTCGCCAACCCGCTCGCTTCTGGGCCGTTTTCTAGCTCCGCGCCAGCCGCCGGAGCACTTCGATCCCGCGGTGCAGCGTCTCGTCGCTGGCCGCGTAGCTGATCCGGAAGTGCGTGTCGCGGCCGCTGAAGATGTTGCCGGGGATGATCAGCAACTCATTCTCGATCGCGCGGGCGACAAACTCGCTGCCGGTCCCGCGCGGCGACTTAGGGAATGCATAAAACGCGCCGCTGGGCCGGGTCAGCTCGAAGTCATCTGCCAAGCCTGCGACAATCAGATCCCGCTTGCGGCGGTAATCCGCGACGTAATCCGACAGGTCAACGTCCAACGCCCGCAGTGCCGCCCACTGTGCCGGCTGTGGTGCGCAGACGAAGGTGAACTGCTGCATTTTGGTCATCGTTGCGATGATCTCCGCCGGGCCGTGGATGTAGCCGACGCGCCAGCCGGTCATCGCATGGCTTTTGCTAAATCCATCGATCACAATCGTCTGATCGTTGAACTGCGCCGGCGACACGAACGGCTCATCGTATTGGAACTGGCTGTAGATCTCGTCGGAAACCAGCGCCACATTCCGTTCCCTTGCCAGCAGCGCCAACTCGCGCATTTCGGTTTCACCGGCCGTGATTCCCGACGGATTGGCTGGGCTGTTGACAAGGATCATTTTGGTGCGGTCGGTGATCGCATCGGCGACTCGCTGCACGTCGATCGAAAAGTCGGGATAGGTATCGATCACCACGGGCACTCCGCCCGCGAGCTTGACCAGCGCCGGATACATCACGAAGTAGGGATCAAAGAAGATCACTTCGTCGCCGGGATTGACCATCGCCAGCATGCTCAGCAGCAGCCCGCCGCTGGTCCCGCTGGTGATCAGCACCTCGCGATCGGCGTGGCCCAGTTGCTGCTGGATGTCTTCGCTCAGCCGACTCCGCAGCGGCGCAATCCCTTGCGTTTGCGAATAAGCGTTTTTGCGGCTGCGAATCGCTTCGACGCAGGCATCCTGGACTTCTAGCGGCACGTCGAAGTCCGGCTGGCCGATCGACAGGTTGATCGGGTTTTTCATCTTCGCAGCCAAGTCGAACACCTTGCGGATTCCGCTGGAGTCAAACGATGCGGTACGATCTGCGATCCAGTTTTTCATGATGCTCACAGTGAGTATTGAGGTGCCGGTGGGCAGGTATTGTTGGAGGCAAAAGCGTTGGCGAAAACCCGTCTGATCGAACCGGTGATCCGTTTTGTAGCCATCATCAGTGGCGACGAGGCTGTGGAGCGTTGGGCGCGGCAGCGGATCGAGTCGCAGTGGGGAGCGATCGGTGAAGTTTCACCGCCGCTGTCGTTTGAAGCTGGCGGACACTACACCGATGAAATGGGTCCAGGACTCCGCAAGCTCCTGGTGGCCCTGACCGCTGTCGCCGATCCGGCCGGACTGGCGGACTGGAAGCTGACCACCAACGCCTGGGAACAGGAAGCAGCGCTCGCGTTTCCCGGCGCGTCCATCCGGCCGCTGAATCTCGACCCCGGTTACATCACACAAGCCAAACTCGTGCTCGCCACGGTCAAGGACCGCGACCACCGCGTGTACCTCCGCGACGGCATCTTTGCCGAAGTCACGCTGAGCTATGTCGGCGGCCGCTGGATCGAGCACCGCTGGACCTATTCCGACTATCGCACCGCAGACGTCGCCGAGTTCGCGATGCAGTGTCGCAACCGCCTCCGCGAGCACCTTCGCCACACCGGCGCCTTCCGCACCGGTAAGAAGAACTCGTTCGAGCTACCCAAACGGGACGATGGCTAGCGGCTTATTCCCGCCACTTACACGCCGATGCGGCAGTGCTTCAGGATTTCCTCGGGCGTGGCTTTGTAGCCGGTGTAAAACGGTCCGAACTCGGCGTACTTAGCGCTCGCCTCGTCGAACCGCATCCGGTAGACGATGTCCTTGAGGTACTCGGGGTTCCGCGCCCAGAGCGTGACCATCCATTCCCAGTCGTCCAGTCCGACGCCGACGGTGATCAACTGGCTGACGCGGCCGGCGAACGCGATGCCGCTGCGGGCGTGCTCTGCCATCAGGGCGCGGCGGACGGAGAACGGCGTGGTGAACCAGTTGGCGCCGACGGCGCGGCTCTTGTTCATCGGGTAAAAGCAGGCGGCCGGCCAATCGGGAAACTCGGGGTTGAGCCGCTGGAAATTCATCAGCGGCAGCCGCGCTTCATAGGCCTTAACGCGCTGTTCAAGCTCCGGCGCATCGGCCGGCATCCCTTCGGCGATCAAGCTTTCGCGGAATTGATCGAGCGTCGGCACGTACTCGCTGACTTCGCTGAGCGAGACGAATGACCACACCGGCTCGATCGCTCGGCCCAACGGCCCGGCCATGATCTGCTGGTGGACCGCATCAACCTTCAATGGATCCGGATCCATCACCATCACGGCAAAGTCCGCCTTGTGGCCACTGACGATGTACCCCTGGATCCGCTGCGTGCGTTCCCCACCGGTCGGCTGCAGTGCTGCGATCAACTCGTCACGGCCGTGTGCGCCATCGAGCCGGTCGCGGCAAAACCGGTAGAAGTAATGCCCGCAGTGCCAACCTTCTTCGGGCACCAATGAGTTCGGCGGCGGAGCGGACTGAGTATGCGGAGGACGCGAAGGAGCAGTGGTCATCGAAACGCCTGGTGTGAGTCGGAAAATGAACCGACCAGTTTACCAGCCGAAGCGCCGTTCCCACCAGGCGACCCTCAACCCTCCGCCGGGGAGCAGCCGGCACGTCTTCCCGAGCTTCGCCGCTACGCCTGTTTGCGTGACAGCGCGATGCGGCGACGATCGGTATCGACCTCCAGCACCTTGACCCGCACGATGTCGCCCACTGCGACAACCGTGCTCGGGTCTTCTACAAACCGATTGTCGAGTTCGGAAATGTGGACCAAGCCATCTTGATGCACTCCTACATCCACAAAGGCGCCGAAGTGGGTCACGTTGGTGACGACACCTTGAAGGATCATCCCGGTCTGCAAATCCTCCAACTCAGAAACATTTTCAGCGAATTGCACGGCTTGGAACTCGCGCCGGGGATCGCGACCGGGTTTGGCCAGTTCACTGAGAATGTCGCGGACGGTCGGCAATCCAACTTGCTCGTCCTTGAATTGTTGCGGATCGAGCTTCTCAGTCAGCGACGGCGCGCCGACCAAGGCGGCGGAAGCGACGCCGAGATGGGCTGCCATTTTTTCTACGACGTAGTAGCTTTCCGGGTGCACGGCGGAGTTATCCAGTGGCTGGGCTCCGCCGGCAATCCGTAGAAATCCCGCCGCTTGCTCGAAGGCTTTGCGGCCGAGCTTGGGCACTTTCAAGAGTTGCTCGCGCCGCTCAAAGCGCCCATGGGTGTCCCGAAACTGCACGATCCCCTGTGCCAGCTTCGGCCCGATACCAGCGACATGCGCCAGCAGCGGGGCACTGGCCATATTGAGGTCCACTCCGACCGAGTTGACGCATGACTGGACTTCACGATCCAAGCTCTTTCGAAGCTTGGTCTGATTGACGTCGTGTTGGTACTGGCCGACACCAATCGATTTCGGATCGAGTTTTACAAGCTCCGCCAGTGGATCCTGCAGTCGGTGGGCAATGCTGATGGCCCCGCGCACCGTGAGATCCAGGTCGGGATATTCGGCTGCGGCCAATTCGCTGGCCGAGTAGATCGAGGCCCCCGATTCACTCACCATCACCTTGGTCAGCGGCTTACCGGACTGTCGCAGCACTTGCGCGACAAATGCGTCGGTCTCGCGTGAGGCGGTCCCATTGCCGATCGCGATCAATTGCACATCGTATTTCTCGATTAGCCCCAGCAGCGTTTTCGCCGCTCCGTCGACATCTTGCCGCGGCGGCGTGGGGTAGATCGTGGCACTGCACAGGAACTTTCCCGTGCCATCGACCACGGCGACTTTGCATCCGGTGCGGAAACCAGGATCGATGCCGATCGTGACCTGCGCTCCAGCCGGCGGGGCGAGCAACAGTTCGCGCAGGTTCTTAGCAAACACGCCGATCGCCTCGTCCTCGGCTTTTTCCGTCAGCTCTTGCAGGACCGTCTGTTCGGCGGCCGGTTGCAACAACCGGCGGTAGCAATCCTCGACGGTCCGCTCCAGTTCGGCCTGGAACTCCGAGCGACCGGGTCGCAGCAGGCGACCGCGAAGATTGCGGATCGCGTAGTCGTCATCCATTTCGACTTCCAACCGCAGCACCCCTTCGGCTTCGCCGCGGCGAATCGCCAGCAACCGGTGCGAAGCCATTCGCGTCACCGGTTCGGTGAAGTTGAAGTAGGCCGCGAACTTGCTCTGCGGATCCTGCTTCCCGCGGCGGACTTTGGCAGCCACTTTTCCTCGCCGCGCTTGCGCGGCAGTCCAGCTCCGGTTCTCGACATCCTCCGCCCAGCGTTCGGCAATGATGTCACAGGCGCCTTGCAGTGCGGCCGCTGCGTCGGGGACCTCACGAGCGGCATCGATGAACGGCCGGAGCGTCGCCTCGCGCGACTGTGGCAACCGTTCTTGGCGAAGCAGGATTTCGGCCAGCGGCTCCAGGCCGCGTTCGCGCGCGGCCGTGGCTCGCGTCCGCCGTTTCGGCTTGAACGGCAGGTACAGATCTTCCAATCGTTGTTTATCACGGCACGCTTCAATCTGCTGGCGAAGCGAGTCGCTGAGCAGACCCTGCTGTTGGATCGAGCCCAAGACCGTCGCCTTGCGATCGGCCAGTTCGCGCGCATATTCCAGTGCGTCTTCGATCTGCCGCAGTTGCAATTCATCGAGCCCGCGGGTCGCTTCCTTACGATAGCGCGCGATGAAGGGGAGCGTGTTCCCCTCATCAAGCAGGCCGACCGCCACGCGTACCTGCTGAACCGGGATCCCCAAATCGGCAGCGATCTGTTCAATCGCCTGCTCCAGATCAAAATCGCTCGACCGCTTCGCCACTGTCGAATCCTTTCTGTTTTGCAACGGAAATCAAAGGCCGGCCAGTCTACGCGATCCAACGGCTTGAAGACGAGAGCCATTAGCCATTCGTAAGTCACCGCCACCGGCAGGCTGCTCCCGCTACAATGGCCAGCGTCGGCTGTTGGTCATCATTGCTTCTGCTTCTAGGAAAGCCCCCGATGCATCGCCTGGTTTGCTCGCTGATTTTCTTGTTGATTCCCTTTTGGGCGGCCGGTTCGGTGCTGGCCGAGGAACGCGCTGCGGCCGGAGTCGCCGAAACGATTTCAGTTGCTGCTGGGGATTGGCCGTGGTGGCGCGGGCCACACCGCAACGGCACCGCGGCGGCCGACCAGCGGCCACCGCTGAACTGGAGTGAGACCGAAAACGTGGTTTGGAAAGCATCGATCCCGGGACGCGGCCATAGCTCGCCCACCGTCGTTGGCGATCGCGTGTTCTTAACAACCTCAAGTGCCGAGCCGCAAACGCAATCGGTGCTGTGCTACGATCGCCGCAGCGGCCAGTTGCAGTGGCAAACCGAGGTGCATCAGGGCGGATTTGCCGAGAAGATGAATTCCAAGTCGTCGATGGCATCGTCGACCGTAGCCTGCGATGGCCAGCGGGTGTTTGTCAATTTTCTCAACCACGGCGCCGTCTACACCACCGCCCTGTCGCTGGACGGAAAGCAGCTTTGGCAGACCAAGATCACCGATTACGTCGTCCATCAAGGCTACGGCTCATCGCCAGCGATTTACCAGTCGTTGGTGATCGTCTCGGCCGACAACAAGGGTGGCGGCGCGGTGGCCGCGCTCGACCGAGCCAGCGGCGAAATGGTCTGGCGGCGCGAGCGTCCTGAACTGCCCAATTACCCCTCGCCGATCGTGCTCCACGCCGCGGGCCGCAACCAGGTTGTGTTGACTGGGTGCGACTTGATCACCAGCTATGATCCGCTGACCGGCGAGACGCTGTGGGAGGTCGCCGGCGCGACAACCGAATGTGTGACGTCGACGGTGACCGATGCAGGGCTCGTCTTTTCGAGTGGCGGCTACCCACGAAATCACATGTCCGCGGTGCGGGCTGACGGCTCAGGCGAAGTTGTCTGGGAAAACCAATCGCGGCTGTATGTGCCGAGCTTGCTGGTGCACCAAGGACATCTATTCGGCGTGCTCGACACCGGAATCGCCACCTGTTGGAAGAGCGATACCGGTGAAGAGCTGTGGCGAGCGCGGCTCGGCGGCACCTTCACCGCTTCGCCCGTGTTAGTGGGTGAGCAGATCTTTGCCACCAATGAAGAGGGACAGACATTCATTTTCGAGGCCTCAGCGGAAGAGTTCGAGCTGATCGCTGAAAATCGTCTGGGCGACCTTGTTTATCCCACGCCTACCATTTGTGGCGGCCGGATCTACATGCGGGTCGCGACGCGCGCGGGTGACGACTGGGTTGAAACATTGTACTGCCTTGGCGTCGCGCCGCTTGCCTCCACCAACTGACGGTCAATCGACACATGCCTCAAGGTGATCCGAGCGGTACCAAACCCGCGGCTCCGTATGATGTCATCATCATCGGCAGCGGCGCAGGCGGTGCAACATTGGCCTATTCGCTGCGTGACTGCGGCAAACGAGTGCTGGTGGTGGAGCGAGGTGAGCACCTTCCGCTAGAGCCGCAAAACTCCGACTCAACCGCTGTTTTTAAACAGCGTCGATACCATACCACTGAGCGTTGGCGGAACGTCCTCAGCGGGCGTGCTATCGCGCCGAAAGAGTTTTATTGGGTTGGCGGTAAAACCAAAGTCTACGGCGCGACACTGATCCGGCTCCGCGAAGCGGACTTCGGTGAACTCGAGCATCGTGAGGGAATTTCTCCCGCCTGGCCGATTACCTATGATGACCTTGAACCTTACTACGCATTTGCCGAACAGTTATATCTTGTCCATGGCCAAGCGGGACGTGATCCCGTCGAACCGCGGCGGACGACCGATTATCCTTTTCCCGCCCTGCCGGAATCTGCTTATATCCAGGACCTCTTTAAGCAACTTGAACATCAGGGGCTGAAACCGTTTGCTCTTCCGCTCGGGATCGATTATCGCCCCGGCGGCCCCTGCACGTACTGCCGAACCTGCGATGGATATCCCTGTCATGTTCATGCCAAAAGCGACGCCGAATTGCGGTGTCTGAGGCCGGCCTTGCAGTCTGGCAACGTCGATTTGATGACGGGCGCCAAGGCGCTGAAGCTCCATACGAACTCGCAGGGCACCGTCGAGTCGGTCGAGATTGAGAAAGACAACATCCATCAGCGGCTGTTCGCAGATGTCTTCGTGGTAGCTTGCGGCGCGATCCAGTCGGCTGCATTGTTGCTAAAATCAAAGTCCGATTTGCACCCACGGGGTTTAGGGAACTCTTCGGGCATGGTCGGCTGCAACCTGATGTTTCATAATGCGACCGGTCTGGTCGGAATCCATCCACTGCGCCGCAATACCGCCCGATTTCAAAAATCACTTTGCCTGTCCGATTTCTACCTGAGAGGTCCTGACTGGCCCTACCCGATGGGTGTGATTCAGTTGCTTGGTTTCTACCCCTTGCAACACAATGGCGTGCCTCTCATCGGGCGGTTCATCAACGAACGGTCGATCCAGTTCTTTGCATTATCAGAAGATTTGCCAGAACCATTCAATCGAGTTGAGCTTTGCGACGACGCAGCAGTGGGTATTCGCTATCGGCCCAACAATCTGTTGACGCATCGCAAGCTCGTTTCGTTGGCGCGGCGCGCATTTCGCCAGGCTGGATATCCGGTGGTGGCATCGCAGTTCGTGTTGCAGCCCAAGGATGCCGGTGCGCACGAATGCGGCACCATTCGTTTTGGCAAAGACCCAAACGATTCGGTTTTAGATGCTGACTGCCGTTCGCATGATGTGCCGAATCTGTACGTCGTCGACGCCTCATTTTTCCCCTCGTCTGGCGCCGTGAATCCCGCCCTGACGGTCATTGCACAAGCGTTGCGTGTTGGCGAGCACCTGGGTGGGATGCGGATCACGTCGTCCGCCGCTGCAATCGGCTATCCTGCCGCAATGCTTGCAGAACCAAAAGGAAAGCCGTGATGGCAGAGGATACGGCGGCCACTCCGGTCATCCGAATCGGTGTGCTAGGCACGTCGCGCGTGGCAGCCGCGGCAGTCATTCGCCCCGCTCAGTCGCTGCAAGGTGTACGAGTGACTGCGGTGGGAGGGCGTGAAGCTGCGCGAACGCGGCAGTATGCAGCACGCTGGAAGATTCCCGCTGCACTGCCCGACTACTTAGCAGTGATCCAACATGACGACGTCGACGTCATCTACAATCCGCTGCCCAATAGCCTACATGGACGGTGGACGTTAGAGGCATTGGCGGCGGGCCGACATGTCCTGTGTGAAAAACCGATGGCCGCTAATGCTGGCGAAGCGGCTCAGTTGCTAGAGGCGGCCACCCGTTCAGGGCGTCTGCTGATGGAAGGCTTTCACTACCGATACCATCCGCTGGCCATGCGAATCCAAGAGCTACTAAAAAGTGGTGAACTTGGCAGGCCGAAGCATGTGGTAGCGAAGTTTTGTATCTTTTGGTTCAACCGGCAAGACATTCGCTTTCACTATGACCTCGGCGGCGGAGCGCTGATGGATATCGGCTGTTATCCCATCAGTTTGGTACGCGCCGTCGTCGGTGAGGAACCGCGGGTGCAGTCGGCAGAGGTTCGGCTGATCCGGCCGCTCGTCGATGCTCACTCCACGGCACAACTCGTGTTTCCCGGTGGAGCCACCGCCGAGATCCAGTGTTCGTTGCGGGCAGCACCGTGGCGTTGGCGGTCATGGCTGCACGTTCGTTGTGAGCGTGGAAGCTTAACTGCGATCAATCCATTTCTGCCGCACGCGTTTTGCCGACTCACGGTGGAAACCTCACGAGGCAAGCTCACGCAAACGCTGCCCAACGTGAAGCGGACGACGTACAGCTATCAACTGGAGGCATTGATTCGAGCCTTGCAAACCGGGACCGGGGTGCTCACCGACGCCGCGGATGCCGTGGGAACGCTGCGCGTGATCGACGATATTTATCTGGCCGCGGGGCTGCCGGTGCGGCAACCGTACACGCACTTCAGTTGACCGCATCCCACTGAGTTGGAACCGAAGCCGATCGGTTGACTTTGCTCATCAGGGGAAACGGTGACCGTGCTGGAAACTTGAAAGCACTATCGCAGGTGCTGTTCAAAGAATTGTAACGTGCGTTTCCACGATAGTTCCGCTGCCTCGGCATCATACCGCGGCGTCGAGTCATTGTGGAACGCATGGTTGACGCCTGGGTACATGTGAACCGTGTACCGCACGTTGGCGGCCTTGAGTGCCTGTTCGTAAGCTGGCCAGCCCGCGTTGACCCGTTCGTCCAACTCCGCGTAGTGCAACATCAACGGCGCCTTGATTTTACTGACCGATTCGCTGGCCGGTTGCCGGCCGTAGTAGGCAACCGCCGCGGAGATCACGTCCGGCAAGCGAACGGCCAGCTCATTGGCCATCGCGCCGCCAAAGCAAAAGCCGACCACCCCGACCTTGCCATTGCCCGCTGGATCAGCAGCCAGATACTTGGCGCCGGCGATGAAGTCCTGCGTCATCTCTTCGCTATCGCGGCGGGCCTGCATCGCCCGGCCCTCATCGTCGTTGCCAGGGTAGCCGCCCAGTGGTGAGAGCGCATCCGGGGCCAAGGCGATGAAGCCCGCGACTGCGAGCCGCCGGGCCACGTCCTCGATGTACGGATTCAGCCCGCGATTCTCATGCACCACCAGCACCGTCGGCAGTTTGCCATCGGCGCCGGCCGGCTGCACCCGCAGCCCGCGGATCGTGCCGCCACCCTGGGGCGATGGGTACTCGATCCGCTGGCTCTTGATCCGCGGATCATCGGCAGCGACCTGCTGAGCAAAAGTATAGTTGGGCGCCAGACTCGCCAGCAGCGTTTCCACCGTGACTCCGGCAACGGTCAGCGCCGCAGCGCGGCGTGCGAACTCTCGGCGGTCGATGCGACCATGGGTGTAGTCATCGTACAGCACGTGAACGCGTTGATCGAAATCCGTGGCGGCTGCTCGCTTCATGGTTGTCCCTGAGCTTGGAGGTGTGGCTGGTCCGATTCAAGATGCTGGTTGATTCGTCTGTGCGGCAGTTAAGCAACTCCGGGTTATTCTTTCGGGCAAATCGGGCGCCGCTGTGCGGCTCATTGCTCGCGAAAACCGGACGCTAACGCGTGCCGGCTGATCGAATTTTGCTAAATGTGCATGTTCTGTGCTGCTTACTGCTGCGCCGACTCGTCGTCCTGTTCGCTGGCGTTGTCGCCCTCGATCGACGCGATCGTCCGCTCGAGGCTTTCGCGAGTCCGACCCGACTGCTCATCTGCCATTTGTTTCAAATGCGGCAGCGCTTCCTTCGCCTCGGGACCGAGCTTGCCCAGGAAGAAGATTCCATAGAACCGCACGCTGCGGTCCTCCGAGTCGAGCGCACTGAGCAGCACCGGCATCGCATCGCGATCGACCGCATCGATCTCACGCAAAGCCGCTCGCGCAGGCTCGCGGTCGTCCTCATCGGTGAGCATCGCGAACAGCTTCGGCACAGCCGGACTGGCGGGCGGACCGATGCGGCCAAGCGACTGCGCGGCGGCCTGACGAACATTCCACTGCTCATCATCCAGCGCTTGTACCAGAAACGGAACCGCGGCCTGAGGCTCTGCAGCGACTTGCGGGATCGCCTGGAGTGCAGCGGCGCGAATCGCGGGATCGGCGTGAGTCACGCGTTCTCCCAGCACCGGCAGGCTCCCGCCAGCCGCTGGACCGATTCGTCCCAAGGCTTCGACGGCCGCCAGCAGCACCTGGGTTTCGGTATCTTCTAAGGCCGCCAACAGCTCGGGAGTGGCCGCTGCGGCCGGTGCACCGATCTCTCCCAGCGCTGCGGCTGCGGCGGCCCGGACCGGCGCCTGCGCATCTGCCAGCCCGGCTGCCAGCGCTGGCACCGCCGCTGCGGCTTCGCCTTCGAGTTTGCCGATCGTCACTGCCGCACTGCGGCGTACCTCTGGATCTGAATCGGCCAGGGCGGTGATCAGCGTCTCCAGCGCGTCCTTCGCGGCAGTGGGAAACTGGCTCAGCGTCGAGATCGCGGCGGCTCGCACGGCAGCGTGTGGATCCACCAATGCCGTCGTCAGTCGCGGCAGCAGTTCGCTGGGTTCCGTACCGACGGCGGATAGCGCCGCCAGGCTGGCAGCGCGCACCGTCGCTTCGCGATCCTCACTCGCTGCGGCCAAAGCGGGGTGCTGCGTTCGCGCTGCCAATCCCAGGTCGGCGAACGCCTGGGCAGCCGCAACGCGCACGGCCGGCTCCTCGTCCTGCAACACCTCCGCAAGCTGCTCGAGCGTTTCCGCCGCGGGTGAGTCGATTCCTCCAAGACCGCGGGCAGCGGCGGCCCGTACCGCAGCACTCTCTGAACTCAACGCTTCGCCCAACGGGGTGACCGCCGCTGGGCCGATCGCCGAGAGCGCCGTCGCCACTTGCGCGCTAGCGAGCTCGTGATCACGTGCTGCATCCAACAATGCCGGTACCGCGACCGAGCCGATCCGCCCGAGAGCACTGGCGATCGCCGCCGCTTCCTGCTGTACCTCGTCGGCATTGCCATTGGGCTGCTGCCAAGCCGCCAGCAGCGCCGGGATCACCTCACGAGCTGCCGGGCCGAGACGCCCGGTGACAAACGCGGCCGAGCGCCGCGCCGTCGGGTCTGAGCTGCGAAGCATCGCTTCCAGCGTTGAGAGCACTTGTGACGCCGCGGCAGGACCGACTTTGATCAGTGCCGCGATGCTGGCATCGCGGACTTGCGCATCAGGGTCGCCCAAACCCGCAGCGATCAACTCGATCCCGTTGTCGAGCCCAAGGCTTGAGGCCGCCAACGCTCCAAGTGCCGCCGCTCGCACCTGCTCATCCTCTGCTTGGCAAGCTGTCTTGATCTTTTCCACCGTCTCCGCCGATTCGGCACCGATCTGACGCAGCGATTGCAGCGCCGCCACTTGCACCGGCGGGTTGGTGTGCTCGAGCAGCGGCAGCAGTGCCGCTTCGGCCGCCGGGCCGATTTGTCCCAGCGCCCCGGCCGCTTGATCGCGCAGCGATGCCCGTTCGTGCTGCAGCAACTCGATCAGCTCGGGGATCGCGGGTGCAGCGGCTGCACCCATCCAACCCAACGCCTCAGCCGCCCCACCGCGAGTGCTCGACGGCCCATCACGCAGCACAGCGATCAGCGGATCAATCGCCTTGGAGCCGATCTGGCCCAGGGCAAAGGCGGTGCGATAGCGTTTTTGGCTATCGCGGTGGCCCAAGTCCTCGATCAAGCGATCGACCGCCGGGTGCGCTTCCGGCCCGATTTTGGCCAAAGCTTGCAGCGCTTGCAGGGCGACCTGGTTATCGCGATCGTCCAGCGCCGCCACCAGCGCGTCGACCAACCCCGCCGCTGTTGGCCCCAGGCGAGCCAACTCATAGGCTGCATCGCGCCGCTGCTCCACGTCGTCGCTCTGCAGCGATTCCGTGAGTGATTCCAGTGACGACGGCGTTTCTTGAGCGTGGACCGGGTGACCAATGAATCCGATCAGCAGCCCTATCAGCAGCAGTTGCGCTCGTGAGGTGTCAAGCCTGCGCATCATCAAACCTGCAACCCTGTCAGTTTGCCAGTGCTGTCGCCGATGTAGGGCGCCGGAGCTCCCATTCGGTCGAGCATCGACAGGAACAGGTTGCACAGCGGCGTTTCGGTGGAGTACGCGACATGGCGGCCGGAATCGATCGTCCCGCCGCCTCGGCCGGCCAGCAGGATCGGCAGGTTTTCGTGATTGTGGCGGTTGCCGTCGCTCAGCCCACTGCCGTAGAGGATCATGCAGTTGTCCAACAACGTCCCCTCCCCTTCGGGAATCGCTTTAAGGCGCTGCAGGAAATAAGCCAGTTGCGAAATGTGGAAGCGGTTGATTTCGCGAATCTTCGCATGCTTGACCGGGTCGCCGGCGTGGTGCGACAGATCGTGGTGGCCATCGGGAATGCCGATATGGCGGTAATTGCGATTGCTCCCCGCGTTGGCGAACATCATCGTCGCGATCCGCGTGGAATCGGTCTGGAACGCCATCACCATCATGTCGAGCATCAGCCGCAGGTGGTCGGCATACTCTTGCGGAATGCCTGGCGGCAGGTCCATCTCGACCGCTGCTTGCTTCGATTCCTGCTCGCTGTGTTCGATCTGCCGCTCGACCTGGCGAACACCACTGAGGTACTCGTCGAGCTTCCGTTGATCGCTGCGTCCGAGTTGCTTCTGCAACCGCTCAGCATCATCAGCCACATAATCGAGGATGCTCTTGCGGAGCGCGATCCGCTCCTGACGGCTGCGGCGTGTTTCACCCGATTCGCCTGAGGCAAACAAACGCTCGAAAGCGAGCCGCGGGTTGACTTCTTTGCCCACCGGAGTGCTTTCGGATGCCCATGAGATATTTGACGAGTAGGCACAACTGTAACCCGAGTCGCAATTGCCCGCTCCTCGGCCAGCTTCACAACCGAGTTCCAGCGACGGCAATCGTGTGGCGCCCCCAATCTGCTGAGCCGCAAGCTGGTCCACGGAGATCCCCGAGCGGATATTCGAGCCATCGGTTTTCCGTGGTTGTGCTCCTGTTAAAAACACCGAGGCGCTGCGCGCATGGTCGCCGGGCCCATCACCATTAGCACGGCCGCGATCATGGGTTAGCCCGCTGAGGATGAGCATATCATCACGGACGCTGGCCAGCGGTTCCAAGATATAAGGAAGCTGATACCCGAACCCCGTCGAGGACGGGATCCAGTCCGGCACATGGACCCCGTTAGGGACAAAGATACAGGCCATTCGCCGCGGCGCGGCACCGGGAGCCGGAGCCACCGACGTCGCCCCCAAAGCCATGCGCGGCGTCAGCGAATCGAATGTCGGCAGGGCTAACGTAAGACCGAGCCCACGGAGCAACGTCCGGCGAGAAACTTGCGGTCGGGTCAGCATCATTCTGCTCCTTTGAGTTCTCGGAATAAAAACGGATCGCTGATCACGATCGCCTTCACCAATGCACTAAATCGAAACTCTTCAGCGGCGGCGTGATCGAGCACCGCGTTGACCGCGCAGCGATCATAAGGTCCCAGCCCTCGCCCCAGGCCGTAAGTCAACAGCTTCTCCGCTAAACGCCGTGTAAAGGCTTCACGCTTCTGCTCGGCGAGAACCTGCATCAACTCCGCCGGACTGGAAAAGTGCTGATTTCCTGGTAATTCGCCAGCCGGGTCGATCGCAAAGCGCCCATCGGTCTCCCGCCAAGCGCCGATCGCATCAAAGTTTTCGAGCCCAAATCCGAGTGCGTCCATCTGGCGGTGGCAGACCGCGCACGACGGATTGGCGCGGTGTTGCTCCATCCGCTCGCGGAGTGAACCGAGCGTTTCATCGTCATCTTCAAGTTCCTCAATTCCCGGCGGCGGCGGTGGTGGCGGCTCACCGAGGAAATTATCGAGGATCCACTGGCCACGCTTCACCGGAGAGGTTCGGGTGGGGTTGGAGGTCAGCAGCAGGATGCTGGCATGCGTCAACACTCCGCGCCGCTGGGCCGGCAATGCAACCCGGCGAAACTCCTGTCCTTGAACATCGGCGATCCCATAATGCTGCGCCAGCCGTTCATTCACATAACTAAAATCGGCGCCAAGAAAATCTAATACGCTGCGATCTTCGCGAATGATCGCTGCGAAGAACAGTTCCGTCTCCTGTAACATCGCCGCCCGCAGTTCCTCGTCGAATGCCGGATAACGCTCAGGGTCGGGCGACAAGCTGGCGACATCGCGAAGTTGCAGCCACTGGCCGGCGAAATTGTCGACCAGCGCACGTGCCTTGGGATCGGCGAGCATGCGTTCGACTTGTGCGTGGAGCGTCGGTGTTTGACGGAGTTCGCCTTTGGCAGCTAAGTCAAACAGCTCCTCATCCGGCATGCTGCTCCACAGGAAATACGCTAGCCGAGTCGCGATCTCATAGTCATTCAGCGGTCGCACCGAAACGGCGTCACCAGCAGCCGCTGCCTCGGTTAGCAGTTCGCTCTCACCTTCCTGCTCAGCATCCTGTTCGATGCGAAATAAGAAGTGGGGCGAGGTGAGAATCGCGGTGCAGGCGAGCCGCAGCGGTTCATTACTCGGCCGCCGCTGACCAGCTTCGCGTTGCTCGTCAGCTCCACGCTGGCCATCACCACGGCCGCGTCGCCCGCGCTCAGGACCACTGCCGCGAACGGCGTCGACGAGCGTCAGCACCCGTTCGACTTCCTCGTCGCTCACCGGTCGGCGGAAAGCTCGCTCCACAAATGCGCGGACGTTTTTTTCAAGCGTTTCGCGGCGCTGGTCACGCGATTCGGCGGAAAAGCGTTCGATTTTGGCTCGGGCTTCAGGATCCTCAAACGCCTGATCGACGATCGTTTCGGCCGCGGCCAAGTATTTTTCGAGCAAGATCGGGGACATCGACAGCACGTCAGCGATGTTGTCGAAGCCATGCCCGACATCGTCCGAGGGAAAATCGGCGGCCGGCTGAAAATCGACTCCCACCAGGTCGCGAATCGTGTTGTTGTACTCGGCGCGATTGAGCCGGCGGATCGTGACGCGGCCCGGACGTTGCTCCCCCGAGCAGTCGAATGAATCGAGTTGTGCCTGAACCGCCAGACCGACCGCATGCAGCTCTTCCTCATCGGGCTGCGGCTGATCCGCGGGCGGCATTTCCCGCTCCTCCAGCATCCGCAGCACGCGTTGCCACAGCGCGTACTCTTCCTGGATATTGGCCGAATCTTGAAACCGTTCCAGCGACAGGTCCGCTTCAGCGTCTTCGCTGCCGTGACAACTGTAGCAGTGCTTAGCCAGAAACGGCGCGACTTGCTGGACAAACAGCGCGTCCGCTTCGGGAACCGGCGGGATAGGAGGCTGGGCGTCGACTCTGGCGTCCCACAACAGGGCCGCACCCATCACAGCAATAGCGACAATCGTCCGATAGCTCATCAGCACGCTCAGACTCACTCCAAACATGGAAGGGACGGTGGGGCGGGAGCAAACGCTGCAGCGATGTGAGCTTGCTCAGCGGTCGCGCACCGTGCCGTTGTAGTATAAACCGAGCCTGCGAGCAAAGGTTTCGGTGGAGGATGCCGCCGAATGGAAAAAAAGAAAGCCCCACGTCTCGCCGTTACCGCAGAGGTTTTTGATGCCCAAACTGTTTGCTTCCCTGCAACGTCGCTTTCGCCCCGAGGTCACTGCCGGGCGCCGCGCCTTTTTCAAAACCACCGCCGCCATCGGCGCAGGGCTGTTGCTCTCGAACCGGCGGAGCTTCGCCCGCACCCCATCTGGCCCCAAGGTGATCGTCATCGGCGGAGGATTCAGCGGCCTGGCCTGCGCCCATGAGCTGCTCGCTGCGGGGTACGACGTCACGGTGCTGGAAGCCCGAAGCCGTGTCGGCGGACGCGTCCTCAGTTTCCACGACCTGATCGCTGGCAAAGTCGTCGAAGGCGGCGCCGAACTGATCGGTTCCAATCATCCGACCTGGGCCGCCTATGCAGAACGATTCGGCCTGAAGTTTTTGGATGTCTCCGCGGACGAAGACTTGGAGATGCCGATCCGCCTCAACGGCCAACTGCTCGATCGCGCGACCGCTCGGCGGACTTACGAAGAAATGGAAGCGGCATTTGCGGCACTTACGCAAGAGTCCGAGCCGATCGACGCCGATCAGCCATGGACCTCGCCCCATGCTGCACAACTCGATCAACAAACGCTCAGCGACTGGATGTCAAGAATCCAGGTCAGCGACCTGACACGCAAACTGGTCGCGGTGCAGCTCGGCTCGGACAACGCGGTCGCCACTGGACGCGCGAGCTATCTGGCGATGCTGACGGCAATCAAGGGAGGCGGAGGCGAGCGGTACTGGAGCGACAGCGAAGTCTATCGCTGCGCCGGTGGTAACGACCAACTCGCCCGGCAGCTCGCCGGATCGATCGGTGCCGAGCGCATTCTGCTGGGAACTGCAGTAGCAGAAATTCGCTACGACCCGGCCGGTCATGGGAGCGTCGCCGCGTCGGTCATTGCTGCCAACGGCGAGCGCTTTGAAGGCGACGAGATCGTCGTCGCCACGCCGCCGAGCACCTGGAACACGATCCGCTGGTTGCCCGGACTGCCCGCCGAGCTCATGCAGCAGCAGATGGGTCCCGCCGTCAAATACCTGACTGCGGTCAGGCGACGGTTCTGGCTCGACCAAGGCCTGTCGCAGTATGCCCTGAGCGATGGACTGATCAGCCAAACCTGGGAAGCGACCGATGGCCAAATCAGCCCCGATGACGCCTTACCGACCGCCGGGCTGACCGCCTTTTCCGGTGGCCCCCAAGCGGAACAGGGGCTCCGCTTCGAGCGTGAGCTGGGCCAGGAACTCGGACGAGAACGCCGAGAGGCATGTTACGCAGCAGCGTTCGAAAAACTTTATCCTCAGTTCAGCAATGCGTTCATTAGCTCACGGTTTATGAACTGGCCGAACGAACGCTACACCATGGCCGGCTACAGCTTTCCCGCTCCGGGTCAGATCACGACCATCGGCGCCGCACTGCATACCGGCAGGGGGCAACTCCATTTCTGCGGTGAACACACCTGTTACCGCTTCGCCGGCTATATGGAAGGTGGCCTGTACAGCGGCGCCGCACTGGCCGCACGTCTGGCTGCCCGCGAAGCGCTCGTGCCCCACTAAGCGGCTCAGAGCACCGACGTCGGTAACCTTCCAGCAGCCGGAACGCGTTCCGCTGCAGCCATGACAAGGTGAACTGCAGGCGAGAACGTTCCCACCAGCGGAGTCGATTTACCATAGAATAGCCGGCTGAGTTCGCCGTCATTGCAGACCGCACAGGCTTTCTACCGCCGAGGGCAGGCATGGCTGAGATCGTGTTGATCAATCCCCAGTTCGAAGCATCCTACTGGGGCATGGAATACGCTCTGCCGCTGTTGGGCAAGCGGGCCAACCTGCCGGTGGCCTGCCTTCCGCTGCTGGCGGCCCTGACGCCGGAGGAACACCGGATCACGCTGCTCGATGAGAATGTAGCGCCGCTCGATTTCGATCGCATCGCGCGCGCCGAGATCGTCGGTGTGACGGGAATGAGCGTGCAGCGATTTCGCATGCGCGAGATTCTGCAGCAGTTGAAACAGCGCGGCGTGTTCACCGTCGTCGGCGGCCCGTGGGTAACCGTCAAGCCAGACTATTTTGGCGAACTCGCTGATGTGATTTTCTTGGGCGAAGCCGAAGAGACCTGGCCAGCCTTCTTAGCACAGTGGCAACAGGGACGGCATGAGTCGCAGTATGAACAGGCCGAGCGGACCGACATGAGCCGCGTTCCCTGCCCGCGTTACGATCTGCTCGATGTCGGCCAATATATGTTCAGCAGCCTGCAGATCTCGCGCGGCTGCCCATTTCAATGTGAATTTTGCGACATCATCGTCACCTTCGGACGCCGGCCACGGCTCAAGACCAGCCCCCAGGTGATCGCCGAACTCGAGGCGATGCAGGCCCAAGGGATGAACCTGGCGTTCATCGTCGATGACAACTTGATCGGCAACAAACGCGCCATCCGGCCGGTGCTGGAGGCGATCGTGCGCTGGCAGCAGGAGCACGGTTTTCCCTTCACGTTCTTTACTCAGGCGTCGATCGATTTGGCTGACGATCCGGCGCTTTTGGACCTGTTGGTTCAGGCCAACATCCAGTCGGTGTTCATCGGGATCGAAAGTCCAAATCCCCAGTCGCTGCGCGAGACGCAAAAGTTCCAGAACCTCCGCACCGGCGGGACGCTGGTGGAAAAGATTCACCGCATCCAGGCTGCAGGGGTGGAGGTTTGGAGCGGGATGATTGTCGGCTTCGATCACGATGACGATGCCATCTTTGAACTCCAAAGCGATTTCATCCGCGACGCCCGGATCGCGCATGCGATGCTGGGCATGCTGTCCGCAATCCCTAAGACGCCGTTATATGATCGGCTGCTGAAGGCAGGACGACTGGATCTGGACGACCGCCCGGAGTTTGGCACCAACGTGATCCCACAGCGGATGTCGCGAGAGGGCTTGCGGGATGGTTATGTGCGTGTGCTCAAAGAACTGTATGAGCCGGACGCCTATTTCGACCGCATCGATAGCCTCTACAGCCAGCCTGACTTTCATTTCAACCGGGCGCAGCGCGCTCATTGGAAGCGGCACCGCGTGGCGTGGGTCAAGTCGCAGGCGCAGACGTTCTTGCGCTGCATCGTGCTGTACCGACGATTGATGCGACAGGTTGAAGATGCTGAACTGCGAGCTGAATATCGCCGCCGACTGCACCGCATCTGGCGGCGGCGCGAGCCCGCCATGTTGTTTGTCTACCTGATCAAGTGCATTCTGCACTACCACTACGTCGCGCTCACGCGCAACCTCGTCCAGCCCGACCGCGCGATGATCAATACGATTTGATGCTGAACGGTTGCAGCGCAGCGTAACCCGTGGAAACTTTCGGCGTCCTGCAGTTCCGGCAGTGCCATCTGCGCGAAGTGGGTGCGGCGGCAAGACGTCGGCAACACGTCATCCGACGTGGTATGATTCATCCCCAAGACCATTCGAACAACCACGCGGGAATTCGCCTGTCATGTTCTATCGAGCGATCTGCACAGCCGTAACGGTCAGCTTTCTGGTTTCGGGGCTCGCCCGCGGCGAGACGCTGCAGGACTGGCCGGCATGGCGTGGGCCAGATACCTCAGGCCACATCCAGCAAGGCACGTATCCAGACCGGTTCGACGCGAACCACTATCTCTGGCGTACCGAGCTTCCGGGGAAGGGCTGCTCGACCCCGATCCTGCTCGGTGAGCGGATTTTTCTGACAGCCCCGGTGGATGGTAACGATGCAGTGCTCTGCTACGGGCTCGACGGCCGCGAACAATGGCGGACCGCCTTTGGGAAGGAGAACGCTGGCAAGCACCGCAACGGATCGGGCAGCAATGCTTCTCCGGTCAGCGACGGCCAGGCCGTTTTCGTGTACTTCAAAAGCGGCACGTTCGCGGCAGTCGAACTCGATGGATCCATCCGCTGGAAAACCGACCTCGTCGAGCGGTTCGGACCCGATACCTTGTTCTGGGATCACGGGACTTCGCCCGTGCTGACCGAGAAACACGTGATCATGGCCCGCATGCACCAGGGCGAGTCCTGGGTCGCGGCGTTCGACAAAGCCACCGGTGAGATCGCCTGGAAAGTGCCGCGCAATTACACGACGCCGGTTGAATGCGACCACGGCTACACCACCCCGCTGGTCATTCGGCATGCGGATAAGGAGGCGATTTTGATGTGGGGTGCGGAACACATCACCATCCATGATGCCGCCGACGGTCAACTCATGTGGTCGTGCGGTGGATTCAATCCCGAAGGCAACAAGCTGTGGCCGGCCATCGCCACTCCGGTGGTCGTAGACGACACCGTCGTTGTCGCCTACGGCCGCAATGATCGCGGCATTCCTCGGCTACATGGAATCTCGCTGTTGGGCAGCGGCGACGTGACGGCGACAAACCGTTTATGGGATCGAGAGGACATCGGCACCTTCGTACCGACCCCGGTCATTGATCAAGGGCGGGTGATCGTCGTCGGAGATCAAGGCGAGGTCGAATGCCTCGAGCCGGACACCGGCAAGACGATTTGGAAGGCAGCACTACCGAAACACCGCGCCAAGTTTTATGCATCACCGCTGATCGCAGGCGAAAAGCTGTACGCGATTCGCGAGGACGGCGTCGTGTTCGTCGCGAGTATCGCGGGCGACCAGTTCAAACTGCTGGCGGAGAACGACATGGGCCAGTCGATCATCGGCTCACCGATTCCCGCCGGCAACCGGCTACTCATCCGCGGCGAGCAGCACCTGTTCTGTCTGGCTGGGGAAGAATAGACGAAGGCTGCGTTTGCTGGCCGACTGTAAGCTGCGGGAGCTCACGCACAGCCGTTACCGAGCGAGGTTCGGGCGCTGAGTCTCTCCCAGGGCCGACCGCCTCGCGCTGGGGCCGGGAGTTGCCTGTTCGTCGACCCTCACCCCAGGCTCATCAAAGTCGTTGGAGCCGGTCGCGAACCGACGCGTTGACTAACTGGCGACACCGGAGCGGAGGTAAAAAATCATCTGCCAGATCCGATCGACTTCGCCGCGCTCGATCACCTCGCGTGGTTTCAAGCCAGCAAATGCGTTGTTGGGCTGCTCCAACCAGGGGCCAATCGCATCCTGCTGAATCACTTCGCCCAAGGCGTCGATCACGCGGCGCAGCTCTTTGAGCTGCCGCAGCACGGGCGGGCTGGGAGCCTTGCCGCTTTCTACACTGGCTAAGCTGCGGGTCGACATCGGGACCAACCGCGCGAAGGCCTCACGATTCATCGCTAAGCGTGCCCGCAGTTGCAACGCCCGACCCAAGCTCCCCTCAACAATCGGTAGCGTGTCGCTGGCCGCAGGCAGCGGCGTGCGCTGCCCCGCCTTGGGCTGCCTTGTTTGCGCCACCAGCGGTCGCGGCGCCGCCTGGCGACGTGGCATTTTTCCAGCGTTCATGTTCCCCTCGTGCAGTAGCCGCTCCCTCTCCAACCTTCACCTGCAATTGTACATGCAAACTTGCACATTGTCAAATCAACTCAGGCGGTCGCCGCGAATCACCGCCAGTCGGCTGCCGGCCCTCAGCCGATCGCCAAACACGATCAGGTTCCGGCCCGAGGGATCGGCGGCGGAGGCAACCACCAACGCTTCCAACCCGGCATTGAATGCCGCGACGGCGACCTGTTGCGTCAGCGGGAGCAAGCCGCGTTGCATCTCCGCGCGCCAATCACACTCCAGCAAACGCTGCTGCGAAATGCCGAGAATCTGGCGGTTCCGCCCCTGCGTGAGATCGAGAACTTGGCCGAGCACAAACTCAACGGCGACAAACGTGCGCGGCATCGCGGCATGGACCGGCAGGCCATAGTAGCGGCAATGAGCGAGCGTTTCCGCCAGCGCTGTTTCGGGCGAAAAACTCCCATACACCGCCGCCACACCGACGGGATTCCAGCGGCCGCCGTGTAGCCGGCTGCCCGCACCGGAGACGAGATCCGACGAGGTCGCATAGCGAGGCGAGGTCGACCGGTAGATCGTGCCTTTCAGCGCGGTTGCACGGCGAAGCAGGTTCGCGAAAGGGGCGTCGAAATCCAATGACAGCTCCTGTTGATTGCCGTTTTAAGGACCGCAGAACCGCGGCGGTAACCCGCCTGCCCCGTCTAACTAAGGCAGGGGTAAACGGACTCTATCGGCGCTATTTCTGGGCATCGGCGCATTCCCGCTTGATGGTGGTCTTGGGGTGCCCCGAGAATCAAAGGAATCCTACGATAACTTGCAAGCAACCAGCGCGGCTATGCTGGACGTTCCGCCGCCGCTGCCGCACCTGACCGGGCATGACTACTGCATCGGTGCGCATGCAGAACGTGAGCGGTGAAATCGACGGCCAACATTCTGGAGTTCCGATCGTGATGATTCACTTCCTACGGTGGGCACTTGCGCGACACGCCGTTGCGCTGGCAACGCTATTCCTGGCGTTCTTCAACACCGCATCTGTGCCTGCTCAGCAACCCGCGGTGATCGATTGGAAGCTCGAGTCGACGGCCCCTTGGCAACCTCGTGATTCGCAGGCCGAGTATGTCTTTGCTGATCGGCTGTGGATCGCCGGGGGGTGGTTTGATTCCTTCGCGGCGCCGCCGCGCGACGTCTGGTCATCCCGCGACGGCGTGCAGTGGGAACTGGTCACGCCGGCTGCCCCCTGGCTGCACAGCGACTTGCCGATGAACCTGACGTTTGACGGCCGGATGTGGCTGCTAGGCGGTTGGTACAACGGCCGCTTGCCAGGGCACTCGGCCAGCAATCAGGTCTGGAGTTCGAGCGACGGCAAGCAGTGGGAACAGGCCACTGCGGCCGCTCCCTGGTCACCGCGACTAGCGGCTACGGCCGTCGAGTTTCGCGAGCGGATGTGGTTGCTCGGCGGCACGGAAAACTATTACTTCGGCGACGACGCCAGCCTCAAAAACGATGTGTGGCATTCCCGCGACGGCAAGCACTGGGAACAAGCTACAGCGGCAGCGCCGTGGTCACCGCGCGGCTATCATCAGGCGGTCGTGTTAGGAGAGCGGCTCTATGTGCTGGGCGGCGGCGATTACACGCCCAAACACCATGCCAAGAACGATGTCTGGTCCTCCAGCGACGGTGTGAACTGGCTGCTGGAGACCGAGGCGGCGCCGTGGTCACCACGGATTTGGTTTTCCGCGGCGGTGTATCGAGGCCGGATGTGGGTGCTCGGCGGCTGGTCGCAAGCCACGGGCAACGTTGGCGATGTGTGGCACTCGCCCGATGGCCGCCAGTGGCAGCGGTTAGAAACGCCGACGCAGTGGAAGGCCCGACACGAGCACTCGGTGTTCGTGTTCCAAGACAAGCTGTGGGTTGCAGGTGGTCACGCACAGCCGCTATCGAGCGAAGTTTGGTCGCTCAGTCTTCCTGAGAACTGGGAGCCTTAGAGCAGCTTCTGAAAACGCTCGAACAGGTAATGGCTGTCGTGCGGCCCGGCGGCGGCTTCGGGATGGTATTGCACGGCAAACGCCTCCGAGCTGCGATGCCGCACCCCGGCGATCGTATCATCGTTGAGATTGCGATGCGTCACTTCGAGACAATCCGGCAGCGAGTCAGCGTCGACCGTAAAGCCATGATTCTGCGTCGTGATCTCGACCTTGCCGGTTTGCAGATCCAAGACCGGTTGGTTGGCGCCGCGATGACCGAACTTCAATTTCGAAGTTTTGGCTCCGCAGGCGAGCGCCAGCAGTTGATGGCCGAGGCAAATCCCAAAGATCGGTGTTTTGCCGATTAGCTCGGCAATCGTTTGCTGGGCGTACTTCAAAGGTTCTGGGTCGCCGGGGCCGTTGGAAAGGAACACGCCGGCGGGTTGCAGATCGAGGATTTCCTGGGCTGCGGTATTGCCGGGAACCACCGTGACCCGGTTGCCGCGGGCGCAGAAGTGCCGCGGGATATTCCACTTCATCCCAAAATCCATGCAGACGACATGCGGGCCGAGTTGACCGGCTTCGTTCTGACAATCGACTTCAGTCCACTGGTCGAGCTTCTGGCTCCACTGGCCGATGCTGCTGGGCATCACTTCACGGACCAGGTCGCGGCCGACCAGTCCAGGCGAAGCCTTCGCCTTGGCGACGAGCGATTGATCATCGAGATCCGTCGTCGAGATCACGCCTCGCATCGCTCCAACGGTGCGGATGCGGCGGACCAAGGCGCGGGTGTCGATTTCCGCTAGGCCGACGATTCCGTGCCGGACCAAGAAGTCGCTGAGCGAGCCTTCGGAGCGGTAGTTGCTGTGGATGCGGCTGTCTTCACGGACGATGAACCCCGACAAAGACGGCCGCGTGTGCTCGTTATCCGCCTCCGAGACGCCGTAGTTACCGATCTGCGGATAGGTCATCGTGACGATTTGCCCGCGGTAACTCGGGTCGGTCAAGATTTCCTGATAGCCGGTCATCGACGTGTTGAAGCAGACTTCGCCATCGACTTCGCCATCGGCACCAAACGACACGCCGGTGTAGACGGTGCCGTCTTCAAGAGCTAGTTTTGCAGGTTTTACGGTAGTCGGCATAGCAGCGGCGCTGACGTTTCATCAGCGTTCCGGATCGCAGGCGGAAGGGCTTTTGTTGCTGAGCAGGTTAAGCGTTCAACCGTAAACCGGCAAGCCACCGCCACACCGCATCTGTAGCGTCGGCCTGGAATTTCGTGCGACTGGTCCGCAATCCAGGCACACTTGCTCCGTCACTCGACGCCAAACAGCCGCCGGGCATTGAGCGTCGTCTGCGTGGCCAGCACCTCGGCCGATTCACCCCGCGCCTCCGCCAGCGTACGCAAGGTATGTGCGACTCTGGCCGGTTCATTGGGTCGGCGACCGCGAAGCGGTTCAGGGCTGAGGTAGGGGCAATCGGTTTCAACGACCAACCGATCCAGCGGCACCTTGGCCGCGACCTCGCGGAGGTCCTGTGACTTTTTAAAGGTCAGCATTCCGGCGAAGCTAATCATCAGCCCCAGATCGAGGCAGTCGCGGCACAACTCCCAGTCGCCGGTGAACGAATGCATCACGCCGTGGAGCGGGCCCTTGGCCGCATGCGGCCGCAACTGATCAACGATCTCCGCGCCGCTGTCGCGCATGTGGATTACCAGCGGACGTTCGGTCGCAGCGGCCAGTGCGATGTGCCGCTCGAAGTAATCCTGCTGCACCGCCAGCGGCGTGTTGTCCCAGTACCGGTCCAGCCCGGTTTCACCGATCGCCTTGACCTGCGGCTGGACGGCCAGTCGCTCGATCACGCCCCAATCGTCTGCGGCAGCGGCCCCGGCGCTGTTGGGCTGGATCCCGACCGCGGCGTATAAATACCCCGCATGCCGCGTCGCCAGTTCGCATGCCGCCACACTGGTCGCCGCGTCGAACCCGATCACGTTGATCGCCACCACACCCGCGGCCTTGGCTTCCTGCAACACCCGGTCGAGCGTGTCGGCGTACGCATCGTCAGTGAGGTGAGCGTGGGTATCATAGAGCGTCAGCGGCATCGGCAGATCAGGTGTAGAAGAAACGCGTCACGTGATAGAACACCGGCGCGGCAAAGCAGACGTTGTCGATCTGGTCCAGCACGCCGGCGTGTCCCTGGACCAGCGTTCCGGTGTCGGTCACCCCGCGGTCGCGTTTGATGGCACTCATCGTCAACGTCCCGGCGATCGCCATGATCGTGACCACAGCGCCGATCACGCCGGCTTCCCACGGCATAAAAGGGGTCGCCCAGTAGAGCGCTGAAGCGATCAAGCCGGTGGTGACCATCGACCCAAACAGCCCTTCCCAAGTGCGGCTGGCGTTGATCTTTTCCGCCAGCAGCCGGCTGCCTGCCAGTCGGCTCCAGCCACGCTCCAGCACCGACGCGAGCTGCGCGATCAGCAGCATGAACACCAGCAAACTCAGGTTGCTCCCCTTCCACGGTGTCCCATCGGTGCGGACCAGTTCTAAATCGAGCAGTGCGGGCGCGTAGGAAAGCGAATAAACGCAGATCAGCAGGCCGGCCTGGATGATCGCGCTGCGTTCTAAAAACCGCTTGGAGTCGCCGGAGAGCGCGATCCGGGCGGGAATGAACAAGCTTGCATAGACCGGAATGAAGATGCTGTAGAGCCCGTAAAAGTCGATGTGCCGGTCACCGAACAGCCAGTGCGGAGGGTGGCTACCGAACAGCACCAACAGGTACTGCAGCGGCAGAAAGATGAAAAACACCCAAAACAGCGTGCGGTGGTCGGCGCGCCGCGTCGGCGTCATCGTCACGAATTCGCGGAGCGCCCAGAACGACACCAGACCAAACAGCAGCACCGTGCCGGTTTTATGCAGCAGAAATCCGATCACCAGAATCCCGGTCATCATCCACCACACGCGGAGCCTGTGGTTGAACCGATCGAGCATCGCCGCCTCGATGGACAGCTTTTCCCGGCGCGACATCAACACGGCGACCACGGTTGCGATCGACAGCGAAACCAGGATCACCGCCAGCAGAATGAATGTCCGCGTGGTCAGCCACATCGGGTCATTCAGCTTGTGTGCGAGTTCCGGGTCGTGCAGCGGACCGGCGGCCGACTGCATTGCCATGGCGGGAATCATGTCGAAGAGCCACTGCGGCGAGTTCACTGGAGTCGCGCCAAGACGGCTTGGACCATCGCTTCGGTCGACAGCGCCGGCGAACCGCCGGTGCCACTGCGGGCGATATCCGCCGTCCGCAGCCCGTCGGCCAGCACCCGTTTGACCGCTTCCTCAATTTTAACCGCGGCCGCTTCTTGGTGGAGCGAATGACGCAGCATCATCGCAGCGGCCAGAATGGTGGCCAGCGGATTGGCGATGCCTCGGCCGGCGATGTCAGGGGCCGAACCATGAATCGGCTCATACAGTCCCGGGCCGCCGGCCCCGATCGAAGCGCTCGGCAACATCCCCAGCGAACCGGGGAGCATCGAAGCTTCATCGGTCAGAATGTCACCGAACAGGTTAGCCGTGACGACGACGTCGAAATCGCGCGGGCGGCTGAGCAGGTGCATCGCCATCGCATCGACCAGCACCACGTCGTAGGTGACGTCGGGAAATTCTTCGCGCATCACGCGGGCTGCCGTTTGCCGCCACAGCCGGCTCGGCTCCAACACGTTCGCCTTGTCGACGCTGGTCAGATGGTTGCGCCGCCCGCGCGCCGCCTGGGCTGCTAAGCGAACCACGCGCTCGACTTCGCCGACGCTGTAAACCATCTGCTGATAAGCGGTTTCTTCTTGGCCGGAGCCGCTGCGGCCGGACTCGCCAAAGTAGACGTCCCCGGTGAGTTCGCGCACGAACAGGATGTCGGTCCCCTGAATCACCTCGCGTTTCAGTGGCGATGCGTCGAGCAACTCGTCAAACGGCACGATCGGACGCAGGTTCGCAAACAGCGACAACGCTTTGCGAATCCCTAGCAGCCCCGCTTCGGGGCGTGTCTTGGCGGTCGGGTCATCCCACTTGGGGCCACCCACCGCGCCGAGCAAAATCGCATCGCTGGCGCGGCATGCCTCGATCGTCTCCTGCGGCAAGGGGTTGCCGGTTTGATCGATCGCGATTCCGCCGATCAACTGCTCGCTGTAAGAGACGGAGAAGTCGCATTGTGACGCCACCGCGTCCAGGACGCGCGCCGCTCCGGCCACGATTTCAGGACCGATTCCATCGCCAGGCAGAAGTGTGATCTGAAATTGCATCGGGACTGAAACGCTCGAGTGAGAAGAAAGGGAACGCAAGGCTGACTCAGGGCCAAATCATCGTTAGCGAGCCGGCTTTCGTCCAGGGCGCGGCGGCCGACCCGTTCGCTGCGCGGGCGGCCGCAACTGGAGCTTGCCCCGTGCGCTGCTCAACCGTCGCCAGCGAGGTGGCTGGGGAAGCAATGACCGCCGCTCGGATCACGCGGCAGCGGCACGGCAGCAATCACCGCCGAGACCGGCAACGGTCCATAGAGGTGCGGGAACAGATCGCCACCGCGCGACGGTTCCCACTTCAAATCGGTGCCGAGTTCCTCGGCGCTCACACTGAGCAGCAGCAGGTGGTCCTGACCGGCAAAGTGCTTCCGCACCGTTTCGACGACCTGCCCGGCGGTGGAAAAATGGATGTAGCCATCGCGCCGATCGACGGCCGAGCCGGTGAACTCGCCACACCTCACCGCTGCGTCCCACTGCGGTTCACTGAGCACTTTATAAATCAGTTGATCCATCTAACCGTCCGCCATTCCGCCGGCCAAGCAGGCGCAGGCGATCGTCACCACGGCGATCGCAATTGCCCGAGCGACCCGCAGCACCATCGCCGCGTGCTGCTGGTGAAAGGACGACCAGCGGAGGCTCGTCAAGCTAGACATGGTTATTTCCTCAGACAAGAACACAATCGACAGCCTAACGCTGTTATCGGCCGAATGATCGGGACCAGCGGATCAATCCGCAGTGATCGGCCAACAGTCCCAACCGGCCGGGAGGAACAATCCCTATTGCCCACACAGTCGGGACATTCGGAGCATTTTGACAAACGCCGCCGGCGAAGCTCTGGACGCGCCGCTCGGGGGATGTCAAGCTAACTTGCTGTTATGTGATGTCCCCATTGAGGAAGGCATCATTCAAGGATTGAGAACAGCGTCGCATGGTTTGCCCCTGTCCACTCATCCAGGATCCCAACACATGGCCGGACTTTCGCGGAAGGCGATCAGCCGTCTTGGAAAAGTCAACGACACGCAGTTGGCGGCCGAAGAATCCGTTCCCGTGGCCGTGATTCGCGGCCAGCGGCGTGAGCGCGGCATCCCGCCGGCGATTCGCGGCAATTGGACCCCGCAGACCATCGCGCTGCTGGGCACCATGCCCGATGCACAACTGGCGGCGAAGCTCGGCATCACCGCCAATGCCGTCTTCTCGCGGCGGGTACGGATGGGGATCAAACCGTTTGGGCCGTCGCGCGATCAAAAGCGGCACCGCTGGACCAAACGCGAGTTGTCCTGGCTCGGCAAGCTATCGGACTCCGAAATCGCCCGCCGACTGCAACTGGATCAGTCAACCGTGGCGACCCGCCGCGTGGCGCTGGGGATCGCGGCGGTGCAAAAGGGCCGCACAGCCAGAGTCTGGACCAAGTCTGAACTGGCGCTGCTCGGCAAGCTGACCGACTCGGAAATTGCCCGGCGGATGAAGATCTCACGGCGAAAGGTCAGCGCCAAACGCGCGGCGCTGGGGATCCAAAATCCGGTGGCCGCGACCCAAGCGAAGCGTTGGAACGAAAAAACACTCGCCCTGCTCGGCACTAAGCCCGATGCCGTGATCGCCAAGCGGTTGAAATTAGCGCCCGCCAGCGTGGCGGGCAAACGCCGACAACTCGGCATCGCCGCGCCGGGCAGGTAACGGCTAACGCACGGTGTCGACCGCTGACGCGTCAGCAATCCGATCCTCTGTTTCGGTTCGTCGACCGATGCCTTAGGCTTTCTGCAGTGGCGGCGCAACCCCGCTGTCAATCTTTCCCCTTTCGCACCCCGCAGTGCACGACCTATGAGCGAAGAACCTCAATCACTCAAATCGATTGGCGGAACGCAGCGAATCGCCGAGTTTGTCGACGAAGCGTTCAAACGCGTGTATGCCGACGCAGAACTGCGGGCGATTTTCGAGGGTGCCAACGAAGAGCGGGTTAACGGCATGAAAACCCAAATCGTGGCGGTGATGACCGACGGGCCGGTGCGGTACAGCGACACGCAATTGATGGACATCCATCATGGCCGCGGAATCCAAGAAAAACACTACTCGCGGCTGGTCCGGCACATCGTCGATGTGCTGGAGGAGCACGGTGTCGGCCAGGAACTAGTCGGTGCGATCCTCGGCCGCCTGGCGCTGTACAGCAATCGGATCACGGGGATGCCGAGCGTCGATGGCTGAACTCGGCGAGTTCCCCACGCTGCACGCGGTCGAGAATCTGCACGACGTGCAATACCGGAATCGAGCTGCCGGCCTTGCGCAGATGCTGCTCGATCTGCACCTGGCAGCCGATGTTCCCCAGCGCCACCAGGTCGCAGTCGGTGTCGATGACGGCCTGCGCCTTGCGAGCCCCGAGTTCCGCCGCGATCTCGGGCTGGTCAATGTTATAGGTGCCCGCTGAGCCGCAGCAGAACTCGGCATCGGCCAGTTCCACCAGCGTCACCCCTGCGATCCGCCGCAGCAGCTCGCGCGGCGGCTGACGAACGCGCTGAGCATGCGCCAGATGGCAGGCATCGTGATAGGCGATCCGCAGCGGGCGCTCGACCGCCATGGTTTCCAGTTCCAAGCGATCGAGAAACACGCTCACGTCCATCACCCGCTGGGCAAACTGCTCCGCGTCGGCCTGACGCGCATCGCCGGCGAGCATCAACGGGTACTCGTGCATCCCGCTGCCGCAACCGGCCGCCGTGGTCAGGATCGCATCGGGCAGCAAACCGAACGCATCGAGATTGCGTTTGGCCAGCTTCGCCGCGTGCTTGGCGTCGCCCACATGCCAGTGCAGTGCGCCGCAACAGGTCTGAGCGCGGGGCACGGTGACCGCGACACCGGCGCGGGTCAGCACCCGAATTGCCGCCGCCGTGATGTCGGGATTGAGCACCTGAGCTGCGCAGCCGATGTGCAGATTGACGCTCGCCCGCTGCGCCCCCGTCGCCGGTGAAAACTCCGGCGGAACCTCGGCAATAGGCAGATGTTCCGGAATCAGGTCGACCAGCGGCTGCATCCCGCGCGGAGCCAACTTCGCCAGCGACCGCGACCACCGCCCCATCCGCATCGCCAGCGCAAATCGCTTCGGGTAAGGGACCGTCAGCGACGCGATCCGCCGCCGCAATCGGGCCCAGCGGCTCCGCGCCTGCGGAACCGGATGCCGAGCGCGGTAGGAGCTGATCAGTTCGCCGTACTGAACTCCTGAGGGGCACGCGGTCTGGCAAGCGACACAGCCGAGGCAGCGATCGATGTGCGGAGCCGCTTGATCCGGGGCGAGGTTCCCTTCGAGCACTTCCTTCATCAAGAAGATCCGGCCGCGCGGCGAATCGGATTCGTCGCCGAGCACCTCATAGGTCGGACACGTCGGCAGACAAAACCCGCAGTGAACGCAACTGGTGACCGCTTGGGCCATCGCCTCGCCGCGGGGGCCGAGCGTTTCAACTGGAATACGGTGCAACATCGAAAATCAATCAGGCAGCGGGCGAGAGACAAATCATGACGTGACGCAGGGCGTGCTGTGGAGAGCAGCAGGGTAGCCATTCAATTAACGGAAGAACCATCCAGTATACCCCGCTGACGTTGCTGCACGAATGAGCCTGGCACTCCGTACGGCTCAGATACCTCAGCGCACACCGGCAACTCGTTTTTCGCAAACACTTGCGAAGTGGGAACCGTCGCCAGCGACAATTTCGCTCTGGCGGCCCAGCGGACGGTTGCCGTAGCCTTCGTGTCCACGGATGTGTAAGAGGCAGTCAGATGTTACGGATCATGCAGCGGTGGTTCGGCCGGTCCAAACCGCCAGCGACCAGCCAGCCGGCAGCCGACACAGCAGTGCTGCTGGTGCGTGTTCCCCCGCAGCCGGCACCTGCACCGCCGGCACCTGCGCCGCCAGATCAAGTCTCATCCTCCGCGGTATCCACGCCGGCAGCCATTCATCCGCCAGCGCCGCGGACAGCTAAACGGCCTAGCGAGCAAGCGTCGCTCGCTGTTGTGCCGCGGAGCGACGAGCCCCGCGCCGTGGCTGCCGATTCCGCGGCGTTACAGCCGGCAATCGCAACCCACCCACCGGCTGCCGAGCGAGCAGCCCTGCCGCTGGCGGCGCTCGGTGTGATCTCCGAGCGCTTATTGCGACAGCTCCAACGTGCGGGTCTGCGGAGTTGCGAGGACTTGCTCGGAGTCGATCCCGCAGCGCTCGTGCAACAGCTCGGAGCGCCGAACCACCAGGCTGCAAGAATCCGCCGTTACCAGCGAGGGATTCGGTTCTCGCGGCGATTTTCCGCCATGACGCCCCATGAGGCGCTCCTGCTGTTTGCCACCCACCGCCGCAGCCCGATCGGTCTGGCAACCGAAAACGCTGGGATTCTGCGCCGCGATCTGCAGCGGTTGCTGCTCAGTTCGCGTGGTCAGAAGCTGGCCGCCGGGTGCCCCGCGCCCGAGCTGCAGCGGGTTCGGCAGTGGATCGCCGAAGCGAAAGTTTTGCAGGAGCGCAAAAACCGTGCACTTCGCGCCGCCAACCAAGATTCGGAGCTTCCGCGGATAGCCCCCACACGAAAATCGGTCGATTGAAGTATACTTGGGCAGTTTCCAGCACCCTGCACGCCTGAGTTCTGTCCGGATTTGCCAGCCTGATGTCCGTCGCACTTTTCGTCCCCTGCTATATCGATCAGTTTTATCCTGACGTCGCGATCGCCACGCTGGAGTTGCTCGAGCGGCAAGGCGTGGACGTGGTTTACCCGCAGGGCCAGACCTGCTGCGGCCAACCGATGGCCAATACCGGCTGCGCCGACCAGGCCACTCCGGTCGCTAGGCGCCTGGTCGAACTGTTCGCCGACTATGACCAGGTCGTCTGCCCTTCGGGTTCCTGTACGGCGATGGTCCGCCATCACTACGCCGACTACTTTGAGCCTGGCGACGCCAAGTACGAAAAAGTTCGCAGCTCGACCTATGAGCTGTGCGAATACCTCGTCGATGTGCTCGGCGTCGGGCCGCTGGGCACGCCGTTTCCGCACCGCGTCAGCATCCATCAGAGCTGTCACGGGCTGCGTGAGCTGCGGTTGGCGGCGAGCAGCGAAACCCGCTGCGGTAGTGTCCCCGATAAAATGCGGCAGTTGCTCGAAGGACTTGAAGGCATCAGTTGGGCGACACCGCAGCGGAGCGATGAGTGCTGTGGTTTTGGCGGCACGTTTGCGGTTAATGAGGCGGACGTGTCGGTGGCGATGGGACGCGACCGCATTGCCGACCACCTGGCGGCTGGCAGCGAGGTCATCGTTGCGGGTGACATGTCGTGCTTGATGCATCTGCAAGGGCTGATCCGCCGTAGCGGCACGCCGCTGAGCGTGATGCACGTGGCTCAGGTCCTGATGGGCCGCCCGCTGCCCCAGCACACCACCTTGTCCCATTCCTAGGCAAAAGTTCTTCCGCATGTCAGCCTCCTCGCCGCTGCCGGTGATCTCGCCCCCCCGCTCAACCGGGGCTCACGCCGGCCCTTCCCGGTCCGCCGCCGCGCCGCTCGCGCACGCGGCTCAACCGGTCGTACACGACCATCCGGCGATGGCTCGTGACTTCGTCGCCAACGTCCAGCGGATGCACTGGCACGACGGCGCCCTGTGGTTCGTCCGCAACAAACGCGACGCCCAAGCTTCGTCGATCCCGGAGTGGGAATACCTGCGGCAAGTCGCTTCGCAGATCAAGACCTCAGCGATCGCGCGTTCGGCGGAATTGCTCGAACAGTTCGAACAAAACGCTCAGCGGCTGGGCGCCGTCGTGCACTGGGCCAGCGACGCTCAGGAGCACAACCGGATCGTCTACGAAATCCTCCGCCGTCACGACGTTCACCGACTCGTCAAAAGCAAGTCGATGCTGACCGAAGAATGCCACCTCAACGGCTTTCTTGAAGAGCGCGGGATCGAGGTCGTCGATACCGACCTGGGCGAACGGATCGTGCAACTGCGACGCGAAACCCCCAGCCATATCGTGCTGCCGGCGATCCATCTCAAGAAAGAAGAGGTCGGCGAGACGTTCCACGAGCATCTGGGCACCGACGAAGGGGCCAGCGATCCACAATACTTGACCGAAGCTGCCCGCCAACACCTGCGCGGCAAATTCTTGCGTGCGGAAGCGGGATTAACCGGCGTCAACTTTGCCATCGCGGAAACCGGTGGCATCGTGATCTGCACCAACGAAGGAAATGCGGACCTGGGTACGGCGCTGCCGCCGGTGCATATCGCTTCGATGGGCCTCGAAAAAATCATCCCCAAACTCGAGGATCTCGGCGTCTTTACCCGGCTGCTGGCGAGGTCAGCGACTGGGCAACCGATCACGACCTACACATCGCATTTCCACGGCCCACGGGATGCTGCCAGCGAACTGCATATCATCATTGTCGACAACGGCCGCACCGAACTGCGGCAGAGCGAAACGTTCCGCGCGGCGCTGGGCTGCATTCGCTGCGGAGCATGCATGAATACCTGCCCGGTGTTTCGCCGCAGCGGTGGTCACAGTTACGGGGCGACCGTTCCGGGACCGATCGGCTCCGTGCTCAACCCATCGAGTGACAGCGTCCGGCACAAGAGCCTGCCTTACGCCTGCAGCCTGTGTGGTTCCTGCACCGATGTTTGCCCGGTCAAAATCCCGCTGCATCACCAGTTGCTTGCATGGCGCAAGGAGTTCGGTCGGCGCGGGCTGCTGTCGATCGACAAGACGCTGCCGATGCGAGCCGCCTCCTTGCTGTTTCGCCGTCCGCGGCTGTACCGCGCCGTCGGTCGCCTGGCGCGGGCGGCGATGCGGTCGCTGCCGCGAGCGTTGTTCGTCAATCGCTTCAACCTGTGGAGCCGAGATCGCGAACTGCCGGCACCGCCAGAGGAAAGTTTCAGTCAGTGGTATTCCCGCAGTCGCAAGTAGACGCCGCAGGGCATCAACCTCAACAGAATTCCATCAGCCGGCACGCGTTAGCGTCCGGTTCTCGCGAACCATGAGCCGCTGCACGACAGGTGCCAGAAGAGCTTGTACCGTTTTATCGAGCTTCCTGGCAACGACCTCATCCCCGTCCAGTACCAACTTGCAGCGTCTCCATTTCAACTCGAACTCCCGCCCATGATCGCGCACAGCAACAGCCGCCAACGGATCCTCGACCGCCTGCGCAGCATTCCAGTTCAGGCGGAAGACGTTGCTCCGATCGATCCCTCGCGGCTGGTCCATTACGACGACCCGCTGGCTAAGTTTACCGAAATCCTGACCTTGATCGGCGGCACGGTCCACACCATCGAACAGCTCGGCCAAGTGGGTGAGATTCTGGGGACGTTGCCGGAGTTCAACACCGCTCGGCAGATCGCCTCCTTGGTGCCCGATGCGGTTCAGGGAAACTTTCACTGTCCCCAGGTCGACGACCCGCACGCCCTGGCGTCGCTCGACTGGGCACTCGTGCGTGGCGAGTTCGCCGTGGCCGAGAACGGCGCAGTTTGGGTCCACCCAACAAATCTCACCCAGCGCACGATGCTGTTCATCACCCAGCACCTGGCCGTCGTCGTTTCGCGCTCGGCCATCGCCATGCACATGCACGATGCCTATCAGCGCGTGCGGGCCGCGGGCCATGACGGCTTGTCCGGCCTCGACTTCGGCGTCTTCATCTGTGGGCCGAGCAAAACCGCCGACATCGAGCAGTCGCTGGTGATCGGGGCCCACGGCTGCCGCACCATGCATGTGTTTCTGACGCCGTAAATCATCCCTGCCAGCGCTGGCCGCTCTGCCCCATCGCGGTCCGCGCGCGATTGATTCAAAGGAGCTTTGATGTCCCCGCCGAACGTGCACAAGTCGGTACTGATTTCCGATTTCGACGGCACGATTACAGCCCGCGACTACTACTACCTCGTCCTCGAGCAGTTGTTCACACCGGAGACGCCAGATTACTGGGCGGAGTACGAGGCCGGGCAAGTAACGCATTTCGAAGCGCTCCGCAACATCTTCAAGGCGGTTCCTGCGGGCGAAGCGAAGTTGCTGGAACTGACGCAGCACACCGGCATCGATCCCGATTTGTCTGCCGAGATTCAGGCGCTGCAGGCAGCGGGCTGGGACGTGAACATCGTCTCCGCGGGTTGTGGCTGGTACATCCACCAGTTGCTCCGCCAGCACGGCGTGGATGTCCCTGTTCATGCCAGCCCCGGCAGCATCGTCGAGGGGCGGCTGGTGATGGAGTTGCCGACCGACTCGCCCTACTTCTCTCCCGAGACCGGGATCGACAAGGCCGCTGCCGTCCAAGCAGCGTTAGACGAAGGTAAACGCGTCGCTTATGCCGGCGACGGCCCGGTCGACTTGCAACCGGCGCTGCTCGTGCCGCCGCACCTGCGTTTTGCCTGTGGCGCGCTTGCCCAGATCCTTCGCCAGCGTGGCGAAGGGTTTCGCAGCTTCGACCGCTGGTCCGACATCTCACGTGCGCTGCGAGCGGAATCGCCAGCATAAACCCGCCGACTCGCATCGGCATCGCCACGCTGGTGCGGATGAAACCGGGGGTGTTGAACCGGCTGCGGTCAATCGCGCAGGTCGATCTTACAACAGCCAAAGTCGAGCGACTTGATCACCGCGCGGTCCTTGAGGAAATCGGCGTTGAGCTGGTAGTAACTGAACTTGCCCTCTTTCTGGATCGTCACCAACTGGGCATGGAACAGCACCCGCAAGTGGTGCGACACGTTTGCTAACTCCAGCTCCAATATCTCAGCAATATCGGTCACATTCAGCGGCCCAGCTTGGAGCAGCCGAACGATCTGCAGACGCACCGGATCGCCGAGCGCCTTCAGGTACCCGGCGCAACGATCCGTTGTTTGAGTCGATGAACGATCGGCCACCATTTCACACGCCCTACGAACCCAGAACTTCAACTCTCCACCGACCCGAATGATCGTGCCTGCCGCCATGTCGCGCCGCTTGACACACGCACGCAGCCCAATTACGCTCAAACGCTTGTTTGAGCGACAGTTTGGTGACGCGTGATCAGTCCATTCTACCGGTGGACTCCCACTTGAGGAACGATGATATGAAGCAAATTTTCTTGGCCGCCCTGGCGTTATGGGTCAGCCCAGCAGGTGTGGGACGCGCCGAAATTGGAATCATTTCCCCGGCTGAAGCCAACCGTTTAATTGAAGCGTCCGATCCCGCGGACCGACCGCTCGTACTGGACACCCGTGGAGGCTATAAGGATTACTTCCGCGGACATTTGCCGCTTGCACATCACCTCAACTTCGACACCCTCCGCGGAACGGATCGCGGTGTCCCTGTCCAGTACCTTCCAGATGACCTCACGCGGGCGCTGCTGATCCGGGCGGGCGTGGACCGCGACCGCACGCATTTAATCTATGCAACTGGTGATCGTCTACCTAATGATGAGATCCTCAGCGCGAGCATGGTGGCTTATGTGCTAGAAAAATTCGGCGTGCAAGAGATTCGCATCATTGACGGCGGTTTGGCTCAGTGGGAACGCGAGAATCGGCACGTCGTGCAAGAATATTTTGGCAACCCCACCGGCAAGTTACCCGAGCAAGAGAACCCAACCATCGGCATCGCGTTGGAAGAATTGCTCGACCTAAAAGGCCAACCCAATACGCTCCTCGTGGATGCTCGTCCTTATAATGAATACATCGGCGACGACGACATTTGGCTCCGTAAAGGCCACATCCCTGGTGCCATTAGTTTTCACTGGGCGCGGTTGATGGCCAGTGACAATACCCATCAGTTTCTACCGATCGAACAGGTTCGGGCGGATTTGGAGACAGCCGGCATCACTCCTGACAAGGAAATCATCGTCTACTGCGGCACATCGCGCGAAGGCAGCTTGCTGCGGTTTTTCCTTCGACACGTTGCCAATTACCCCAACGTCCGGCTCTATGAAGGATCATGGAAGGAATATGCCTCGTTGAGACAATATCCGGCTGAAACAAAAGTCAGCACGGCTCGGTGAGGCATCTCCTGTGCTGACCGCCCTCTTGATCCTGTCGGTATGCTTTGTCGCCTTCACCAATGGCGCCAATGCCAATTTCAAAGGCGTCGCATCGCTTTATGGCACCGGCACCACCTCGCGGCGGACGACACTTTATTGGGGAACGGCAACCACATTTGCTGGTTCGATTGCCGGACTGTTCATCGCTCAAGGGTTGCTGTCGAGCTTTAGCGGTCGCGGCATTGTGGCTGATGAATTGGTGCAGTCACCACGGTTCTTGAGCGCCGTCGCCAGCGGAGCAGCGCTGACGAGCTTCCTGGCCACGCGACTCGGATTTCCGGTTTCGACGACTCATGCCCTGGTCGGCGCCCTGGTCGGAGCGGGTTGGGCCGGTAGCGGCTCGGCCGTTGATCTTGCCGCCGCCGGCAGACTCTTTCTTTATCCGCTCCTATTCAGCCCGCTGGTGGCGATGATCTTAGGAGCGGTCGTGTACTGGGGGCTGAAACGGCTGAGGCTTGCGCCCGATCATCGCACGCCGACTTTGGACACGCTGCATTTTCTCAGCACCGGCGCGGCGAGTTTCGCGCGCGGGCTCAATGACACGCCGAAAATGGCAGCGTTGCTGCTCGTCGCTCCCGGCGTGAGCGTGCAAGGGGGCTGGGTGATGGTGGCGTGCATCATTGCTCTCGGTGGACTATTGGATGCCGACCGTGTTGCCGAAACGCTCGGCAAGAAGGTAACGGATATGAATCCTGGCCAAGGGTTTGCCGCCAGCCTGGTCACCGCCGGGCTGGTCGTTACGGCTAGCTTTCACAGCCTGCCGGTAAGCACGACGCATGTCAGCGTCGGTTCGCTTGTCGGCATGGGGGCCAGCACCCGGCAGGCGAAATGGCGCAAGATCGGCGAGATTCTGCTGGTCTGGGTCAGCACGATGCCCTGCGGTGCCCTGCTCGCTGCCTTGTCGTTCGCCATGCTGTCGCTGCTCTAAGCACCCGGACACAAGTTTGTCCCATGAAGCGTTTTCGCACATACGACAGGCGTCGTGCTGAGCGAGATATCACTTACGACAAATCACTTGTGTCCGGCCACTTAAAAGCGTTCTGACAACTCGCCGGTCACTACCGATGCTTCGTTCAACTGGATCACCTTTGGCCGCACCGCACTGGCCAGATTCCGTTTCGTCGCCCCTCATTAATCCCGCCGTCGTTCGTTTCCGGCGACAATCAATTGGCGGATGGCGCCGAGATGGTAAGCATTGTGACCGGTCATCGCCGCTAGCGCAGCGACCTGAATCGGTTGCCAGGCGGAAATCGGCTCCTCACGCATCGTATTGAAGAAAGCCAGCACCGCTTCGTAGGCAGCTTTCAAATCCTGCTGAAGTTGCTGCCAAGCCTGCGGACTCGGTTCACCGCGCTCAAAGCTGCTTTCCCAGTCGACCGGCGGGTTTTCACCCTGAAGACGCTGGAGCGTCAGTTCCAGCGTGTACTTTAAGTGAGCGGCGTGGGCGGCGATCGATCGCCGCCCGGAGGCCGAGTGAGCATAGGCCGCATCGGCTTCCACCGAGGCCAAACTCCCCAGCACCGACGCATCCGCCGGCCCCGAAACGATCCAGCACCAGTCTGGCTTCACCGCTCCTTCGAACGTTTCGCGGTACATGTCGATTAGCGTCGGCGTCAATTCGATCTGCATGACAAAGTTCCCATAGCAGGTGGTGCTCGCAGTTCACGCTGCCGCCAGCATAACGGGCCGCCGGACGAGAACAACCAGCGGGCCGGCTCCGTTGTTTCCGTGCCCGGGCTTTTCACAGCGTTATCCCCGCTGCACCGCAGGCGACCGCGCTTGCCCGCCCGAAGATGTTGGCGGCATTTACGGCTACGCCGAGTGTGTCGCAGCACTCGCTGACCTCGAACATGAACAGCACGAGCAGTACTTAGAATGGATCGGCCGCTACGATCCAGCCGCCTTCGATCTCAATAGAACGACCCGCGCCCTGTGCCGCGGGCTGCTAGGAACCTGAGCGGTCATCCAAACGCTCCCTCACCCGTTCGAGCGTTGGGTGCCAAAGCAGCACCGGATGTGCTACTGGGCAAAAATTCTATCAGCCGGCACGCGTTAGCGTCCGGTTCTCGCGAACGATTACGCCGCTTGCCTCCACGATGAAAGATTACGTCCCGCGGGACCGCTGGCTGGAACCCTTTCCCGCTGGGCAACTCCGCGGCTGCCCATAGTCTCCCGCGAGCAACCCCTGAAACGATAAGTCCTCGTCAAGATCAGGACAATGAAGACCAAAAGGTGACACCTGGATGTTATTCAATCGCTCGGTTGTATCCTAGGAAAGGCGGGGGTTGCCGGCAACCGGAAACCGGATTTCAACTCCGCTTTCCATCGTCAGTCGGATTCTTACGTCCTGGAAAACAGCCGATTTGATATTATCAACCGAGGTGCTCCTACCATTTCTCCAAGATCAGTTGTCGGTTCTCCTCAGCAAGAGGTGCCTACGCCGGGGTCAGGCCTTGCGCTCGGTGCAAGAGGTGCCTACGCCGGGGTCAGGCCTTGGAGGTGCCTACGCCGGGGTCAGGCCTTGCGCTCGGTGCAAGAGGTGCCTACGCCGGGGTCAGGCCTTGCGCTCGGTGTTGTCGTGGGGCAGGTTCGGGAGAGTGAGATCGTTCCCGGACCAGGCCCGTTCACCGATCGGCAATCGCTATGGCTCGCGGTCTGCACATCTCTCACCGGAACAGACAGCGTCTCAAACCTAGTTCATCGAGCCGAACAGCAGTCCACGGAATCCACAATCTGGCGAAAAAGGGACAAGCGAAATTGAGGCAGGGTCTCTCCACCTGAACACCGAACACAAGGTCTGACCCCGGCGCAGCCCCCCGACCCCCGGCGCAGCCCCCCCGACGCGCGTGCATCCACCCTTTCGATCATCCCTGCTGCCGGCTCACTCACGAAGTTGCGTTATGGGGGCGATTATGTGAATCCACTTGTTATTGCCATTTTCTAGCTCCGACGCAAGTTCGTCACGTGTATACGATGCGTTGACAAGTCCGAAGTATTCCTTGTACCGCTGCTGACTCGCGGTTGACGAAAGCTTTCGACACCAGTATGGATCAAAAGCGAGAAACTGCCGGCCATTCGTGGCGTGTAGGAGAACGTAATGCTTGCCATCGTTAACGGTAAGGCAACATACGCCACCTATATTTATGGACCGGGCTAACGAATTGTTACGCTCAAGGTGGGCAGCATCGCCTTCTATAATTTTGGACTTAAATGGCAACACGCCTTTTTCGTTGCCATCGAGATGCGCTCGGAGAAACCACGAATTGAGCGTGTCGGAAAGTAGTTGGCATGTAACCCAACCGCTGCCGCTTTTTGTTTCAACCGATATGTGCCAAAGCATGCTCAACAACCGAGGGTGAAGTCTACGCTGAAGCAAAAAGAGCATCGCATTAACAATGGTTGTAGGCACGCAATCGGAATCCGACATCTGGTATCGCAAGGGGCCAATCTTGCTAGCAATCTTTTTCCAGTCATGCATGCTGCACTTCATCTCATGGAGTAAGTTGTCAGGGTTCGCAGTTGGAACTTGAGAACAGAGGTTTTACAGCACTTTGCGGAAAGTGACAAAATTCAACACCTCATAAATCTCGAAGTTTTTGCCGTTTTCTCGCGCCGTTTTAACACGAGGGTTCTTCGGGGATTCTAGTGGCTGACCGAATCGTCGACGGTCAGGTTTTTTGAGGGATCGCTGCGATGTCCGAAGCCAACTGTGTTATCTTGCCAGTGCCGGGTGAAGCGGAAGCGGGCTCTGCAGAGGTGCAACTCGCCGAGGAATAGCCCGGTCTGCGATGCGCCGAAGGTGCTCGCCGCCTGTCGCCGAGCTGATTCGGCGGCGGGCTATTTCCTCGGGCGCCCACATGTCCCGGACGACTTCGGACATCGCAGCAATGCCTTCAAAACCTCGTACTGGGAAGTCAAGCCACTAAAATCCCCGAAGAACCAACACGAGAGGGAGGCGAGTCCTTTCGTAGGGCAACAGAATAGCATTAGGACGTGTCGCGGGAACGATTGGCTTTCACTTCCTCAGGGAACTGACCAGCGGCAGGCGGACGACGCGGGCGACGGCGAGCAGGCCGGCGAGCAAGCCGACGGCGGCGATCAGGATGACGGCCAGAATCGGGGCGGCGATCGGCGGCCGAGATTGACCGGTTATAAGATAGGGAGCGACGGCCAGAGCGGCGCAAAGGACGCCGCAGCCGATCCCGACCGCCAGCACCGAGGCGGTTTCCAGCATCACTGCGGCGGCCAACCGGCGGCGAGCAAAGCCGATGGCCCGCATCACGGCTAATTCGCCTTGACGCTCCAAGGCGCTGCGGAGCTGGGCGATCGCTAAGCCAACGGTGCCTAATAACAGCCCAAGCGCGCCGAGGCTTTGGAAGGTTTTTAAATAGGTGTTTTGCACCGCCATCAGCCGCGCTAAGACGGTGTGGGTGTCGGTGACGTCCATGCCGAGGTCGCCGAGCCGATTTTCTAACACTCCACGCGCCGTCTCAGGCTCATCGCTGCGGATCAGAAACACACGGTAGCCGTTGACCTGGGGAAAATGCGTTTCAAAGTTGCGCTCGCCGATGATCAAACTCCCCTGCAACATCGAATTGGCCAATAACCCGACGACGCGAAAGTGAATTGGTTCTCCCTTTCGCCACTCAAAGGAGCGGACTTCGCCGACACCGCCGCGCATCTGCAGACTCCACAGCGCCGTGTTCTGGTCCAGCACCAGCGGCACGGGATCTTCGGCGGTGCCGCTGGCCGGCTGGTCGAGCGCGTCCCACGGCGACCATTCCGCAGCGTCGGCTGGCGGATCGATGGCAGCCGCCCATTCAAATGGTGTTTCGCCGGTCGCCTGTCCAAACTGCGGTGGGACGCCGAGGACTTGCGGCTGGGTCGCTTGGTAAAGGTTGTTGCAACTGGCGTCCTGACCGGGCTGGAGTCTCAGCGAGACGATCTCCGCAGCGGCCAACGTTTCGACGTCTTGGCCGAGCGTTTCGGCCCGGACCTGCGGGTCATTCAGTTCGCGATAAAACGGCGTGGCGGTCTGGCCGATCAGGTCAAACCCGCCGGCGCCCGAGCGGGTGGGGCTGAGTTCGAACGCGCCGATCGAGATGATCAGAAACGACGCACAAGCCATCAGCCCGATCGATAAGGTACTGCGCAGCGGATTGCGGCCGACGTTGGTCCAGGCGAGCCGCGCTAATGTCTGGCGGCGCGACGGCGTCGCTGATCCACCGCCTGCCGACGAACTCGGCTGAGACAACCGGCGGTGAGTGACCAGCAAGGAGGCAACCAACAGCAGCATTCCGCCGCCGACAAACGCACCGGCTTGCGCCGGCCCGCTGCCGCGAATTCCAACGACCGCCAATACAACCGCCAATAGCAGCAGCAGGATGGGCAATGCACGCAGCAGGTTCCACCGCTGTCCTGCCTGTGGCGAAGCAGCAAGCTGATCACGCTGGCGTTCTGCCACGCGGCCAGCGAGCAGCTCACGGGCGGGCGTCAGCCGCAGCCGCCGCGCGGTCACGAACAGGGTCAACAATGAAACGGTGGCGCCGGCGATCCCGCCGAGGAATAGGCTGCGGGGCTGTGCGTGAAACTCCAGAAACGGCACCGTGACCGCGCCAACCCACCACGTGCGGAGCGCCGCCAGCACCCCGGCCGCGTACAACAGCCCGCCGACGATCCCCAGGAGGATCCCCGGAATCGCAATCCACATCCCTTCGATGAGCGCCAGCCGTGAGACGGCAGTTCCCGGCAGACCCACCGCCAACAGCACGCCATACTCCTTGGCCCGCTGTAGCAGGCCGAGCCGAAACAACAGCACAATCAGCATCAGCGCGGCCAGGATCACAAACAGGCTCAACGACAAGAACAAGGCATCAAACGGCGTCGTTCCCCGTGACGCTGCGAGTTGCTGGGCGCGAATCGGAATCGGCGTCCAGCCGAGTTGTGCCCGCTCGGCCACCAGCGCCGCGAGCAGATCGCTTTCTAATTGCTGTTCGTCCGGCACCGCCGCGGCCTCGATTCGCAATGAGGTGGTGTCCCCAAAGCGGCTGCCGAAGAGCCGCTGACCCGCGGCCAGTGGCAAGAACGCCTTCGGGGTCAAGCGGTGCTCGTTCCAGTACCGGTCGTCTTCGCTGCTGATCTCACGCTCCAGCGGAAACGGCAGATCCCAATCGGAGATTGAATCTTGATCGGTCACACCGGGCACGGTGGGCGTCAGGTGCGGGTCGTTGTAGATCGTCGGCGGCTGATCGAAGACTGCGGGCCGAGTGCGGCGGTAGGGCTGGGCGGGCTTGGTGATCGGCACGATATCGGTCAGTACGCCGCTGAAAAATCGCTCGATCTCCTTGCCGCCTTCAACTTCGGGCTCGAAGTAGGCGATCCGCAGCGCGTCGCCGATTTGTGCTGCCAGCGCGTCGGCCGCCCAACGGTTGAGCACGATCGGCACCGGCGCATCGACAGAATCAGCAGCCGGTTCTGAATTGTCGGCCCTCGCTCGGCCGCTCGCGGGCGGGTCGAAATTGAGCGGCAAGGCAGCCTGCGAATCGATCGCCGTGATCGTGCTGTACGGCACCGATGCGGTGACTTCGCCGCTCTCCGGATCGATCCGCTCGATCGCGTTGGCCAGATAAGTCATTACCGGAATCGCCTCGGCAGCGGAAAACCGGCTGCGGATCGCGTCGACCGCGGGCGGCGGCAGCAGCAATTGGTCGCTGGTGATGCTGTAGTAATCGAAGATGGTCTGCGGCGGCTCGCCGGATGCTTCGAACACCTGTCGGTGGCGTTCGAGCCGCAAGCCAAAATCTTCCAGCCGGAGTGTGAGCTGATCGATCCAGGCATCGGCGGCAGCGATTTGATCGGCGTCCCTTTGTTCGGTGGCCGTAACCAGCAGCACATTCGCTTGTCCCTCGCGCTGCAGCGTTTCGGCGATCGTTTCGCGGCGGAGCAGCGCGGTCATCGGTTCGGCTTGATTGGGCTGCAGGGCGAAGCGTCCGAGCCCGCGATTCTCGATGATCGCTTTGACGCGCAGCCGCGGGATGCCTTCGGTTTGGGCGTCGCGGCGGCCCAGCGGGCTGTCGGCCGGGACCGCTTGTTCCGCAGGCAGACGAACCGTGACTTCGTCGCCGACCTCTACCCCGAGTTCATCCGCGACCGCTTGATTGAGCACAATTTCATCGTCGGCAATCTCGATCGACTCGGAGGCTGCATTCGCGTCGAGTTGCCAGAACCGCGGCTCGATCCCGAGCACCTGCACGCTGCCGGCACGTTTGATCTGCGCGCCTTGGCCCGCTTCGACTACGGCTCGGTCGAACAGGATCACCGGATGGAGCTCGCGACCTTCGGCGGACTCGGGGAGTGGATCGACGGCGAAGAACACGCCGGGGATGACGACTTGGTCGATCCGGCCAAGCCGGTCGATTGTCAACGCCCGCAGGCTGGCGCGCATCGAATCGCCCACAACGAGCGCCCCGGTGATCACCGCCGTAGCGATCGCGACACCCAGCGCGATCGATACGGAGATGGGCCAGTGAAAACGGACGCCGCGGTGGGCCAGTGCGGGGTGGGTCAGTGATTGGGGCATGGGAGCCTGCGTGGCGGGTTGAAGCGGTTGAATGCGGCTGCACCGTACTTGGCGATTGTCCGGTGACGGGGCATGATGGCCAAGACCATGCCGTTACTAACCATCGAAACGACTTGCGACGAAACCGCAGCCGCCGTGATCGACCACGACGGCCGCGTGCTCGGCAGCTCGATTGCGACGCAGGAAAAACTGCACGAGCGATTTACCGGCGTTGTCCCGGAGATCGCCTCGCGGGCTCACGTTGAACGCATTCTACCGGTGATCGACTCGGCGCTGACACAGTCAGGCATCGCTCCTGACCAATTGGCGGCGATCGCGGTCGCACACACACCCGGCCTCGCCGGCTCGTTGTTGGTTGGGCTGGTGGCCGCCAAAACGCTCGCCGTCGCCTGGGGCAAACCGCTGGTGGCGATCAATCACCTTCACGCGCATCTGTATGCCTGCCAACTCGCGGCGGCGCCGCGGAGCGTCTATCCGTGCATCGGGCTGGTCGTCAGCGGCGGTCACACCAGCCTGTATCACTGCACCACGCCGCTGGACATGGAGTACCTCGGCGGCACGATCGATGATGCGGCCGGTGAAGCGTTTGACAAGGTGGCCGCGATGCTCCGGCTGGGATTTCCCGGTGGCCCGGCAGTTTCGCGACTTGCTCGTAGCGGCGATCCACAGGCGTACGCCTTTCCCCGCGCGATGATTCACGACGACAATTTTCAGTTCAGTTTCAGCGGGCTGAAGACCGCGGTCCGCTATGCGATCGCTGGCCCCGGTAAAGTCGACTTCGATACGCTGGAGCTCGACGACCAGAAGAAAGCGAACATTTGTGCGTCGTTTGAAGCGGCCGTGGTCGACTGTCTGGTGAGCAAATCGGTCCGCGCTGTAAGGCGTTTGGGGGTGGACCAACTGTGCGTCGGAGGCGGCGTGGCGGTCAATCCGCGGCTGCGGAGCGAACTAGAGCGAGCCGCTGGCCGAGGCGGTTTTTTGCTGAACATCGCGCCGCCAGAGCTGTGTACCGATAACGCGGTGATGGGAGCGATCGGTTGGGAAAAGGTGCGGCGTGGTGAGTTCGCATCACTGGACCTCGACATTCAACCGGGACTGCAACGTGGCTACTGAACCCGCAGCGCTTGGCGGCCTGCTCAACATCAATAAGCCACCAGCGATGACCAGCCGCGACGTGGTCAATTGCGTGGTACGTGTGCTGCGCGAGCGGTTTCCCAAGCCGATCAAGCTGCCCAAGGCCGGACATGCCGGCACGCTCGATCCGATGGCGACCGGTGTGCTGATCGTCGGCGTCGGCGCTGGAGTGCGGCTGGTGCCGTACCTGCATCAGCAGAGCAAGGTTTACGAGGCGACGTTCCGCTTCGGCCAATCGAGCGTGTCGGGTGATTTAGAAACGCCGCTCGTCGACCATCCCGATCCGCCGCGGCTGGAACGCCAGGCAATTGAAGCGGCTGCGGCGAAGCTGATTGGCCAGATCACCCAAATCCCGCCGGCCCATTCCGCCGTCAAGATCAATGGCCGCAGGGCGTACCAGTTTGCGCATCGCGGGATCGAGGTTGAGGTGCCCAGCCGGGTTGTGCAAATCGACGAGATCGTGCTCCGGCGCTACGAGTACCCCGAGATCGAACTGAGCATCCGCTGCGGCACCGGGACGTACATCCGCACGCTCGGGATCGATTTGGCGAAGCTCTGTGGGACAACCGCAGTGATGACCCAGTTGGTCCGCACGGCGATCGGAGATTTCTCGCTCGCTGATGCCATCGAGCTCGACCAACTCGCAGCGGAATCGCTGGAGGATCAATTGCAACCGCTGGCCAAAGGGGTCAGCCATCTAACGCAGTTGCAATTGGCCGAGGCACAAATCCAGCCACTGGTCAATGGAATTAAGCTCCATGTCGAGGCAGTCGAGCCGCAGATCGCTGACGAAGCGGCGGTGTTGGACGGGGCGGGCAAGTTGCGAGCGATTGTGCAAAGACGCGGTAACCAGTGGTGCCCCTATCGGGTGCTTGGGTAGAAGCTAGAAGCTAGAAGCTAGAAGCTAGAAGCTAGAAGCTAGAAGCTAGACGGAGGACGGAGGACGGAGGACGGAGGACGGAGGTTGCGGGTTGCGGGTTGCGGGTTGCGGGTTGCGGGTTGCGGGTTGCGGGT
>Ga0182745_1000211_pt1 | contig 72740 bp, 67 predicted proteins | sample eDN3rd30CKraftBY_FD_128523 | JGI IMG/M metagenome (GOLD analysis project Ga0182745, IMG submission 128523) | Enriched backyard soil microbial communities from Emeryville, California, USA - eDNA 3rd pass 30_C Kraft BY (version 2) (version 2) | ecosystem: Environmental > Terrestrial > Soil >... | reverse complement strand
TGCATATTGCAATGTACGAAACCACAGCGCGTGCCTGCCACGCCAGGAGTCGTCCATGTCTTTGCAATCCTATAACCCCGCCACATCCCAACTGATCGCCGAATACCCGGAAATGTCGCAGCAGGAGCTCGATGCCATCATTACCGCCGCCGACGACGCCAATGCCACCTGGAGCACCACGCCCTTCGCCGAGCGCGCCGCCGTGCTGGACCGTGTCGCCGTGATGCTCGAAGCCCAGGCCGAACCACTCGCTTTATTGATGGCGCAGGAAATGGGCAAGCCGCTCAAGGATGGCCGGGGGGAAATCGAAAAATGCGCCTGGGTGTGCCGTTACTATGCCGAGCAGGCGGAGACGATGCTCGCCCCGCAGGAGATCGCCAGCGATGCCACCCGCAGCAAGGCCGCGGCCCGCCCGCTTGGCACGATACTCGCCATCATGCCGTGGAACTTCCCCTTCTGGCAGGTGTTCCGCTTTGCCGCGCCCACGCTGATGGCTGGCAATACCGCGCTGCTCAAGCACGCCAGCAACGTCAGCGGCTGCGCGCTGGCGATCGAGAAACTGCTGCACGACGCCGGATTGCCACAGGCCGCGTTCCGCACCCTGCTGGTGAACAGCCGGCATCTGGAACCGCTCATTGCGCATCCCGCCATCCGCGCGGTGTCGCTCACCGGCAGCACCGGCGCCGGCAAGGCAGTGGCCGCCGCGGCGGGCGCGCAGCTGAAGAAATGCGTATTGGAATTGGGCGGCAGCGATCCCTACGTGATACTGGACGACGCCGACCTCGCTGCCAGCGCGGAAATCTGCGCCCAAAGCCGCCTGATCAACGCGGGCCAAAGCTGCATTGCCGCCAAGCGCTTTATCGTGGTGGAAACGCGTCTGGAGGAATTCACCGAACTGTTCCTGGCCGCGCTGCGCAAACGCCGCATGGGCGATCCACTGGCGGCGGACACCGACTTCGGTCCATTGGCGCGCCGCGATCTGCGCGACACGCTGCACCAGCAGGTGCAGCAAAGCGTGGTGCAGGGGGCGCGGCTGTTGCTTGGCGGCACGCTGCCGGAGGGGCCGGGTGCGTACTATCCCGCCACGCTGCTCACCGATCTGAAACCCGGCATGCCGGCGTGGGACGAAGAGTTGTTCGGGCCGGTGGCGGCATTGATTGCGGCGGGTGATGAAGACGAGGCACTGCGTCTGGCCAATGCCAGCCCCTTCGGGCTTGGCAGCGCGATTTTCACGCGGGATACGGGGCGCGGCGAACTACTGGCGGAAATCTCGGTCGAGGCCGGCAGTTGTTTCGTCAATGCCCTGGTGAAATCCGATCCGCGGCTGCCCTTCGGCGGCATCCGCGCGTCCGGTTACGGCCGCGAACTCGGCCTGTTCGGCATCCGCGAATTCGTCAACGTCAAAACGGTGTATGTGGCCTGACCCCCGCAGCAGAACGCCCGAGCGCCGCCGACGGTGTAAGGGGATTGGCATGCGGCCAGGCACTCAAGCGCCTGGCCGCGTACAGAAGATTACTCGGACTGCCCCTGGTTGCCGCGCGGGGTGAAGTGAATGGGGAACGGCGCAATGTTGTCCCCCTTGCTGATGGTGGCCACGCCTTCCTTTTCCACTTCGTCGATGCGCACGATGGCCTGCAGTGGTATGAAGCTGCGCTTGACGTTGCTGAACTCGTTCTTGAGTTTTTCCTCGCCCGGATCCACCACCATCTGGCTGCGCTCGCCGAATACGAAGTCTTCGATCTCGATGAAGCCCCACAGGTCGCTTTGATATACGCCATGCGCGAAGACCTCGTACACCTGTCCCTTGTTGAGAAAGGTGATTTTATACAACTCTTTGATTTCTCTGACTTTACCCATGATGTTCAATCCTGCAGGCCCTACGAGCCCACGATATGGGGGTCCCTCCCCGCGATTGCAAGCGGCGCCCCGCCCAGCCAGGCGCTTGATGTATAATCCGCTCCCTTTCAGGCCCAGCACTTCCCATGTCCGACACCATGCCACGCAAAGTCTTCATCGTCACCCACGGTTGCCAGATGAATGAGTACGATTCCTCGCGCATGCTCGACCTCCTGCGCGAGCAGCGCGGTATGGAAGTGGTGGACAACGCCGAAGATGCCGACGTATTGCTGCTCAATACCTGCTCGATTCGCGAAAAAGCCCAGGAGAAGGTGTTTCACCAGCTGGGCCGCTGGAAGGAACTGAAAAACCACAAGCCGGACCTGAAGATCGCCGTGGGCGGCTGCGTGGCCAGCCAGGAAGGCGTGGAAATCGGCAAACGCGCGCCCTACGTGGACGTGGTGTTCGGCCCGCAGACCCTGCACCGCCTGCCGGAACTGCTCGACGCCTCCGCCACGCCGTTCATCGATGCCGCCGGCACCCCGCACAAGCGCGGCCCGGTGGTGGACATCAGCTTTCCCGAAGTGGAAAAGTTCGACCGCCTGCCCGATCCCAGCGTGAACGGCCCCACCGCCTTCCTCAGCATCCAGGAAGGCTGCAGCAAGTATTGCTCGTTCTGCGTGGTGCCCTACACGCGTGGCGAGGAAGTGAGCCGTCCGCTCGACGACGTGCTGGCCGAAGCCGTACACCTGGCCAGCCGGGGCGTGCGCGAACTCACGCTGCTGGGCCAGAACGTGAACGCCTACCGCGGCCGCAATTTCGAGGGCGGCATCACCGACATGGCCACGCTGGTCACCTACCTGGCCACCATCGACGGTATCGAGCGCATCCGCTTCACCACCTCGCACCCGCTGGAATTCAACCAGAACCTGATCGATACCTACGCCACGGTGCCGAAGCTGGCCAACCACCTGCACCTGCCGGTGCAAAGCGGCTCCGACCGCATCCTGACGCTGATGAAGCGCAACCACACCGCGCTGGAATACAAGAGCATCATCCGCCGCCTGCGCGCCATCCGCCCCACCATCAGCATTTCCAGCGATTTCATCGTGGGCTTTCCCGGCGAAACCGAGCGCGATTTCGAAGACACCATGAACCTGATCGCAGACGTGGGTTTCGACCACAGCTTCAGCTTCGTCTACAGCCCGCGCCCCGGCACCCCCGCCAGCGAACTGAGCGATGACACGCCCGAGGCGGTGAAGAAACAGCGCCTGATGCTGCTGCAAAGCCGCATCGCCGCCAACGCCCTGCGCATCAGCGAAGCCATGGTGAACACGGTGGAAAAAGTGCTGGTCACCGGCCATTCGAAAAAAGATCCGCGCCAGCTTGCCGGCCGTACCGAAAACAACCGCGTGGTGAACTTCGATGGCGACCCCGCCCTGGTCGGGCAGCTGGTGGACCTTCGCATCAGCGAAGCACTGCCGAATTCGCTGCGCGGGGAGCTGGCATGAGTGGGAGGCGCAACGCATCGCACCGGACACTGGTGCGGGCACCGCGCCTGACCTATACCGCGAGGCACCCGGCATGAACACAACGCTCGATACGCTACGCGAAGCGCTGCGCCGTTTTGCCGCCGAGCGCGACTGGGACCAGTTCCACTCCCCCAAGAACCTGGCCATGGCGCTCAACGTGGAAGCCGGCGAACTGCTCGAACAGTTCCAATGGCTCAGCGAAGCGCAATCGCAAGCCCTTTCCCCCGAACAGCACCAGGCCGTCGCCGAGGAAATCGCCGACGTGCTCCTGTACCTGATCCGCCTGGCGGACCGCCTGGGCATCGACCCGCTCGACGCCGCCGCGCAAAAAATGGTGCAGAACGCCCGCAAGTACCCCGTGGACAAAGCCAAGGGCCGTGCCGACAAGTACACCCAGCTGTAATTCCCTTCGCCTTCTGTGCGGCATGCCGCATGCCAAACAACAGCATTCGATCAGGTGACAGCCTGATTGCTCCCCTCGCATTTCGAGCTGACGGCTCTCTATCCTAGCCAGCGCAACTGATCGTTACAAAGCTATGGAAAAACAATGGCGTAGATAGTAGTTTCTGCGCCAGGAAAAATTATGAAGGCCGCCTGCTAATAAATATTAGAAGGCCGACGGCCTGTTAGATGAACTGTTAAGGTTCAATGAGCACGCATCATAAAATGATTAGAGACTTTGATAGATCCTTATGAGGAAGTTCTCCGCCATTCTGCTTCTCGGACTGTTGCATATAGCAGCCCTTGCTCAGTCTGCACCTCAGGGCACATCTGCTGACATTGAGATCGTAAGAGATCTGACTTTTGCTCAGTATGAGAAATCAACTCTTAAGCTGGATCTATATCGTCCAGCTCAGTCGCAAGAGAAGCTCCCTGTAGTGATCGTGATTCGAGAAGGCGGCTGGCAGCATGGGGAGAAGGAGAGTTCAGGGCCCTTGGCCTCGGCACTTGCACGCAGAGGTCTGGCGGCGGCGAGCATAGAATACCGGGGTGCAAGTGAAGCTGTATTTCCTGCTTATGTGAATGATACGAAGGCCGCGATTCGGTGGCTTCGAACTAATGCAGCAGCTTACAACCTTGATCCGGACGCAATCGGCGCCATCGGGGGCTCATGGGGCGGGTATTTATCGGTCTATGCAGGTGTGACAAGCGATACCGCAGTTATTGCAGACGCGGCCAGAACCAGCGATACATCAAGTAGTCTTTCAGCAGTTGTTGGTATATCAGCGCCGCTGGATTTATCAGGCTTTCCCGATAGCATGGAGCGCTTTCTGGGCGAATCTTACGAAAGCAACCCAGATCTATGGGAATTTGCATCAGCGACCACTCATGCGCGCAAAGACTCCCCTCCACTGTTGTTGATTGCAAGCCAGGCTGATACTACCGTGCCTTATGAGCAGACTCTCTCAATGGCCAAGGCTTATGGAGAGGCTGGAGCAGAAATCGAAATCCATCTGCTTCCGGAAGTGGGGCATGCCCCATTCTGGAACTATAACGTCTGGTTGCATGACAGAGCTGCGGAATTTTTCCATAGGCACTTGAAGCCAGATTAAGAGATGAGGCAGGAAAACCTTAACCAATTCTTGCAGTCGGACTAAATCGTACTGTCATGTCTTTTGCAAAAGACGCAAAAGCCACGCCAGCACGCCTTGGCCGCTGAAGAAAGGCGTTAGGTGCCCGAGTTACCCATGAACTGTAGACACCCTTTATATCCTGCTTCAGTTAGCGAACGTTGCCTTTCGCGACGCGTGGGGGTATTCGCGGCGATGGTATGGTTTACGGCTCTCTGCATCGCCCTTGTTGGGTCAGCCCGAGCCGCGATTGAGCAAGCGGAGGTTACGGGCGGCACCGTGCAGGGTACCGCCGACCACGGCGTCGCCGCCTTCAAGGGCGTGCCGTTCGCAGCACCGCCCGTTGGCGATCTGCGCTGGAAAGCGCCACAGCCGGTCATTCCGTGGGCCGGCATCAAGCAGACCAGCACTGTCGCACTGCCTTGCGCCCAGGGTTCGGGCGCCCCGGGCGGATCAAGCGAGGATTGCCTCTATCTGAATGTCTGGACTGCGGCTACCTCGCCCGCCGAAAAGCGCCCGGTCATGGTGTGGATCCATGGCGGCAGCTTTGATAGTGGCGACGCTTCCTCGTCGAATTCCGATGGTGCGCGTTTCGCCGAGGACGGTGTTGTCCTTGTCAGCATTGCCTACCGGCTGGGTGTTTTCGGTTTTCTCGCTCATCCGGAGTTGCGCCAAGAGAGTGGCAAGGGCTCTGGCAATTATGGCCTGGAGGATCAAATCGCAGCGCTGCAATGGGTTAAACGCAATATCCAGCACTTCGGTGGTGATGCGGAGAACGTTACAATTTTCGGCTTTTCGGCCGGCGGAATGGCGGTAAGCTTGCTCGAAGGCTCACCGGCCGCGCGCGGTTTGTTTCAGCGGGCGATTTCCCAGAGCGGAGGGGTCTTCGCTTCGCCTACGCGTCCCGATCAGCAAGGCGGACCATTGCTTTCGATCGACGTGGCAGAGAATACGGGTAGAGACTTTCTTGAGAGCCTGGGTGTCGCGGACATCCGGGCTGCGCGACTGCTTTCCACTAAAAGAGTCTTTGACACGGCGTCGGAAGGGACAGGATTCAAATTCTGGCCGGTGCTGGACGGGGATATATTGAAAGCGCCCAATGCCGAAATTTACCGCGCCGGGCAATTTTACGACGTTCCTACGCTGGTCGGTTCAAACTCCGGGGAGGGCGCAGGCACCGCTCCTCCCAATACGACCGCCAAATCGTTTTCAGAAATCGGCAAGGAGGCCCCGCAGTCCTGCGCGCCAAAAATCGCGGCGGTACTTTCGCTTTACGAGCACCATTCTGATGAGGCCGCCGTGAAGTCGTTCGAGGACTTATCACGAGATTCGGACGCTGGCTGGAATAGCTGGACGTGGGCGCGGCTGCACGCGCAGAACGGTCGCAGCAAGGTCTTCGTGTATTACTTTGATGTCAGCCCACCGGATTCGACGGTGGGCGCGTATCACGGCGCGGATGTAGCATACGTCTTCGGCCGGCCCAGTGCGGTCGCTCGCGTGGACGACGCGCGCGTCTCCGATCTCATGCGTCGCTACTGGATCAATTTTGTCAAGAGCGGTGACCCCAATGAGCCAGGTCTGCCCGAGTGGCCGGCCTTTTCGGATGAGGCTCCCAGCGCGATGGTCTTCGATCGGACGCCCGGTGCCCGCCGGCTACCCAATCTTGATCGTATGCGAGCGATCGATGATTTCCTCACATGCGTAGTGGACCACGCTGCGGACGAAAAGTAGGGGCCACGACGTGAGCATGCTGGGAGCACCTAACAAGCCCAAGAGCGGCAATGCCCGCTGAGCGAGAGCGTTATGTTCCTCAGTATTAGACTGTACCAACCTGCAGACCGAGAATCTGTAATCCGGCTAGATCAGCTTGCTTTGTCGGATTTATCTGTCACTGGGCTGCCCAGGCAATTCGATGACTTAAAGGAAATCGAAACGCGCTACTTACCAAATGGGGCATTCATCGTAGCGGAAATCGATGAACTGATTGTGGGAATGGGAGCAATTCGATATATAGATCAAGATACAGCTCGGATTAATCGTATGAGAGTCGATCCTTTTCATCGAAGAAAAGGTATTGCTCGAGCGGTTCTTAATTGGCTGGAGCATCAAGCAGAGAATGCAGGCAGATCAAGGATTCTATTAAATACTCTGGCCACACTGGAAAAAGCACAGCAGCTATATGAGAGTCATGACTACGTCAAAATCGGCGAGGGAGAGCCAGATGGGTTCAGAGTTTTTATGTATGAAAAGAGGTTTGGTGTCAGAACATAACACGTCGCTCAAATCGTAGGCTTCGCCTGCTGGGATGCCGCTGACACGGCACCCTTTAGCCTGGCTTTAGGCCATATGAGGAAGGATTCATGGCCCGTGATAGAGGCCTCGAGGAAATCATCCGCGATGATCTCAGCTCGCTGGTCGGTATTACCGAGAAAGCCATGTTCGGTGGTTGGGCATGGTTACTGCATGGCAATCTGCTCTGTGGAGCGAGGAACGACGGCCTGCTTGTCAGGCTAGGCAAGGGATTAGACACATGGGCGCTCCAAATTACTGGCATCGTGCCTATGGAGTCTGGAGGCCGCGTCATGCAGGGCTGGGTTCGTTGTGGCCCTGAGGTGTACGGCAATGACCCGCTGCGTGACCGGCTCCTGTCTCGTGCCACCGAGTTTGTCAGCGCTCTCCCGGGCAAGTAAGCATATGCGTCCTAACAAGGTCACCAACAATGCGCCTGCGGCGCCGGACGTGGCAAAGCCGCGCTGGTTGTGAACAGCGTTATGACCCACCGAGAACTCTTGCGCAATACCAAATTTTTCTCGAACACTGTAAATGGAAATTAATTAGCGATGTCGTCAGGCAAATTGAGCAAAGAAGATCTGTTTTACGGAGCAGTGCATCTGGGCAATGGTCAGGTGGAAAGGCTGAACTATCACTTTGACCCAAACGTAAAGATTGGCGAGGAGGCCTACCCGCACATTGCCATTACGAATTTCTTTGCCAGCTTTTCAGATGAAATCTATTCCTTTGCAGAGACATGTGATGCTCGAATTGAGAAGTACTACCACGATGCACCTTTTTGGATGTTGTGCTTTTATCATCCGGAAGGAGGACTAGGTCGGATAGACGTCGCTTACAAGTATCGAATGGACAAGCCCTTCTGGGATACAGCAGTCAATGATTTAAGCTTGATAGACCCAAACCCCACGCTTCGCATTAGTTCATTGTGGACTTCTCCCAATTTTCCGGATTCCAAAAAAAATCCGGAGCTGGATGTGGAGATCGAATATCCGATTGATCGTGGCCTGCTACGAACTGCTTTAGAGAAGCATTACTCGGCCGTGATGGCATGGAAGGAGTAGCGGCTCATAACAAACCACTAAAGAGCGACAAAAATATGTCGTCATGCCTTTTGCTGGCACCAAAGCCACGCCAACACGCTTTGGCCACTGAAGAAAGACGTTAGGGGAATTTCAATGATTCGAAAAATCTTCTTTGCCCTCGCTATATTTGGAATCCAAGCTTCAGCATATGCGGGGCAAAAATTCTCCTGCGGAGATGCAGAAGTACGTGTCGATATCGTCAGCAGAAACAGTGCCTCTTGGGAATTGCGTGCTGAGGCTGTGATTAGCGTTACGGCAAACGAGGTCAGCACTGTTCTCCGCTACTGGGGCAACACTGACTTCATCGGCGCTGCATGTGTCATGGATTCGACGCTGGCGCCTAAAGTTGTTTATCAGGCTTTCTGTGGTGGCAGCGGTTGTCGCGACCTCGACAACTGGGGAATCATCGATCCGAAGTCGCTCCGCGTGCTGCTGGTGCCAAGCGACACAAACCGGACAGAGGCTATGCGGCTACTTGGGAAGCCGCTACCTGAGCTGCCTGAGAAGCTGAATTTGTATGTGGAAGCAAAGCGGCTTGGCATAGATGTACCCTAACCAGTCAATCAAGCGGACGCCTGGCGGCAAACCTGCTGCTGAACCCGAGCGTTAAAGCTCGGGCATAGCACGTATGCATACCCGAACTTGCCATTGTAGAAGAGCCGCATCAGGTCAATAAAGAACAAAGACGATGGTTCAAATCAGACTTGTGCGCGAGGAAGATGCCGAGGCACTCGCAGCGATCTACGCGCCATTCGTCGAGCAGACCGCCATTTCGTTCGAGACGGTTCCTCCAGGGCGCGATGAAATGCTGCGTCGCATTGTCGAGACCACGGCGATCTATCCGTGGTTGGTATGCGCGTTGGAAGGCAAGGTCGTGGGCTATGCGTATGCGACGCAGCATAGAGTGCGCGCGGCCTACCGGTGGTCCGTCGATACGTCGGCGTATGTCGGAGCTGCCCATCATCGGCGTGGGATTGGCCGGGGCCTGTATGCGTCGCTCTTCGCAGTTCTGCACGCTCAAGGCTTTTTCAATGCTTACGCGGGAATCACGCTGCCCAATGCGGCGAGTGTCGGGCTTCACGAAGCCGTCGGGTTCAAGAATCTTGGCATCTACAAAAAGACCGGTTACAAGCTCGGGACATGGCACGACGTCGGCTGGTGGCAGTTGGCCCTTCAGGCGCATGCCGGGAGCCCGGCCGAGCCGCTCGCACTTTCCACTGTCATGGCGAGCCCCAATTGGGAGCATGTCGTGAGGCGTGGCGAAGGGTTGATTCGCGGGAAAACCGCTTGAACCCACCGGAATACACATTGCCCAGGAGGCCAGACCTCAGCCACGCCCTTCAGTGACCGGCCGGACCTGGCACGTCAGATTTGCGCCAGGCCGCCGTCGACGGCAACTTCACTGGCGGTCATGAAGCTGCTGTCCTGCGAGGCGAGAAAGGCAGCCACCGCTCCGATCTCCGCCGGATCGGCCATACGCTGGAGTGGGTTCATCGAGGCAAAAACCTTCATGCCCTCCTCGCCCACTGCTTCCTTCGCCAGTTCGGTCGCCGTCGGTCCGGGCGACAGCACGTTGACCCGGATGCCGGTGCCTTTCAGGTCCTCCGCCCAGGTCTTCGCGAGGTTGCGCACGGCCGCCTTGCTTGCGCTGTAGACGCCGAATGCGGGGGCACCGGTGGTGCCGGCGCTCGATCCGGTCAGGATGATCGAACCCCCCGTGCCCATCAGCGGCAGCGCCTTTTGCACCGTGAAGATCGTGCCCTTCACGTTGGTGTCGAAGGTTTCGTCGATGTGCCCGGCGGTGATCTCGCCGAGCGCAAGCAGACTTCCCGTCCCGGCATTGGCGAAGACGATGTCAAGGGTGCCGCGCTCGGCCTTCACCGCGGCGTAGAGCCGGTCGAGGTCGGCCAGGTCGGAGACCGAGCCCTGCACCGCGCGGGCGTTGGGCCCGAGGTCGGCTACCGCGGCGTCGAGCGCATCCTGCCGCCGGCCGAAGATGAAGACAAAGGCGCCCTCTTCGATAAAACGCTTTGCCGTCGCGCGGCCGATGCCGGTAGCGCCGCCGGTGATCACGGCGGTCTTTCCAGTTAACTTGTTCATGTCATGGATCCTTTGGTGGAATTGTGTGGAAGCAGCGAGCTGCTTGCTTGAGGACAGGTATGCACGGTCTTGCGGCGATGGCCGCACATCGCTCACGCCTCCTTCTTGAAGAGCTCCTGGAAGATCAAAGGCCCCCAGCTCTTGTCTTCGCGCGCCTGCACAAGTGCGCCTCCCTCTTCGAACTTGCCGAGATTGACGGGCGCGAAACCGAGTTGTTTGGCGAACGCTGCCACCGACCCTGCGGCATCTTCGTCGTCGCTCGACAGGAATACGACCCGCCGCCCGCCCTCGATGTGCGGGTCGGTGGCCAGGGTGCGGGCGGGGAGGTGATTGAAGCCCTTCACGAATCGGGCACCGGGGAAGGCTTTGGCGGCGGCGGCAGAGGAGACGCCAAATCCGTTCATCGCATCGATGATCGTCTTGCCGCGCCAGCTCGCCAGACTTTTGGCGACCTGGTGATGTTCCTCGAAGGGGACAGCCAGAAAAATAAACTCGGCCTTGATTGCTTCCTGCAGCGTCTTGGGGATAACCGAAGGCCCGATCGCCTGCGCCTGCGGCACCAGTGCGTCGGGCGGCCGCCGGCTGGCAACGGCAACTTCGATGTTATTGCGGGCGAAGGCGCTGGCCAGGGCCTGGCCGACGGCGCCGAAACCGATGATTGCGTAACTCATGAAAATTCTCCTTTCAGTACGGGGTTGAGTGCCGTCAATCTGAACCTCTTGACACATCAATACAATTGACGAAATATCGCTCAATAGCATCTATTTTTTGGATAGATATGCTCGACAATGTCACCATCAACCAACTGCGCGCGTTCGTTGCTGTCTGCGATGAGGGAAGCTTCTCGGGGGCGGCGCGCAAACTCAGCCGCGCGCAGTCGGCCATCAGCCACGCCATCAAGGCGCTGGAAAGCGCGTTCGATGTGGAATTGTTCGAGCGCAACACACGGAAGGCGCAACTCACCGCGGCGGGCCGCAGTCTCCTGCCGGATGCACGGGCGGTGATCTCCCGCACGGAAGAAATGAAGAACCGCGCCGGCGCGATCGCCAGGGCCGGGGTGCCACAGGTTTCGGTGGCAATCGATGCCTATTTCCCGCGCCCCCACCTGATCGACTGTTTGCGGACGCTGCAAGAGGAATTCCGCACTGCAGCGATCAACCTGCGCATCACGAGCATGCAGGGCGGCGAGAACCTGGTGCTCGAAAAGGTGTGTGCCCTGGCTGTCACGATCGGGAACGTGCCGGAGGTAAACCCGGACGCCATGGAGCGCCGCTGGCTATGCGAGACGGAAATGGTAACGGTATGTGCCCCCTCCCATCCTCTCGCTTCGACACCAAGCCCCATTCCCACGGATGAGTTTGGCCGACATATTCAGATCGTCGTGACGGACAACCAACCCGGAGCAGAAAAGACCCAACAGGGGGTTGCCGGCAAACGCCAGTGGCTGGTGAATGATCTCGGCGCCAAGCGCGACCTCCTCAAGGCGGGCCTCGGCTGGGGGCACTTGCCGCGGCATCTCGTCGGCGAGGATCTGGCGAATGGGCAGCTCATCGAACTCGAACGCCGTGCCTGGCACCTCGGTCCGCTCACGTTCATGATCTCGCAACGGCGGGGGTACGATCTCTCCCCCTGCGAGTCGCGACTGGTCGAGCTGCTTGGCACACCTCAGGGTTCGCTTCGTTCGCCATTCGATCCCGGTGTATAGCGCTTGACTTCGGGGGAGTTTCGGGTGCAACGACAAGTTGCGGTGGGGGCGGCCCATACTGTGACACCGCGGGCGCTTATTCACAAAATCTTCCCCGAAACTTTGCATTTTCCTCACGCTTGCCACTAGAATCCGCCGCCCTTCGGTGCCACGGCGCCGCAACACGCGGGCGGAGCGTCTTCTTTTGATGCCCCGTTCGCACGGCAAGGCCTCTCACCTTGCCGGCTGCGGCCCACACCTGCATACCAAAGCGTCGCACGAGGCGCGGTACGCAACGGCCGGAGGGATAGGGAATCGCTGAATGAATTTCATGCGGCTCCCTAGGGGCCAGCCGGAATGCCTCTTCATATTCCGGCAAATTGCAGTTCAGGAGAAAAACCTTGAAAGTACGTATCTTGTCCGCAGCCGTCGTAGCGCTGCTTTCCAACGTCGCCTTTGCCGACACCTTCCAGGCCGAAGCCGGTCTTCAGTTCACCAACACCGATGCCGACTTCCTGGCGAAGGACATCGACACCTTCTCCGTGGGTGGCACGATTTACCTCAAGCCCGTCAGCGACGCCAAAGGTCCGCTGCTCGAAGCCGCCTTCCTGGACAAGGCTTCCGGCCTTTCCGCCAGCTACTCCAATCCCGATTCGCCGATCGACGAGTTCTACACGCTCGACGGCCGCTTCGTGACCAACGGCAACATGATCATCGAAGCCGGCTACAGCGATGCCTTCAACGACGACACCTATCGCGTCGGCCTGGGCACCTACCTGTCCGATACCGCTGAAGTGCTGGTGTCCTACACTCGCTCCGTGGACAGCGACGTCGACACCCTGGCTGCCGAGTATCACGGCGTGGCCAAACTGGCCGGTACCGCCAGCGTGGCCTACACCCTGAGCGCCGGCTACGTCGACGCCTGGGATTCCGGTTACGTGGTAAGCGGCGAAGCCACCTACTACGTCAACCCGAAACTGGGCATCGGCGCCGTAGCGTCCATCTCCGACTACAACAACACCGACATCACCAGTGTTGGCATCCAGGCCAGCTACTTCGTCACCCCGACCTTCTACGTCCAGGGCTTTGCCCGCACCGCCGACTACGACGGTCCGGACGAAGATACCCTCGGCATCGGCGCATCCTTCCGCTTCTGATGCAAAAAAAACGGCGGCCCTGGTTTCAGGGCCGCCGTTTTTGCGTTTGGGGAGACAGCCCCGTTTTCTTCCTGAGAAAACCGGAATCTACCCCCACTCCTCACAGTCCCAGGTTATAGATCATCTGACTGCGCGTTCCGGAACGGAAGCACCAATCGCGACAGCCATCGCCGTTGAAGTCTTCCGCCATCCGCAGTTCCACATGGATCAACACCCGGCATTCATGCCCATTGTGCAGCCACACCTGCGCCAGCTTGTCGGCATAGCGCCGGCCAGTGCTACCGTCAGGGGTGAGCTTCTGCAGTTCCTTATCAAGGAAGGTGGCACGACGCGACCAGTCGATAGCCTGGTGAATATCCGGGTACAGCAATTGCAGGAAGGGTTCGAAGAAAAGTTCCAGCGCCTCCTTCCAAGGCGAATCCTGATCTTCCCTGACCTGTGACATCCGTGTCTCCTGCTCGTCCTGGCGTCATGCCCTGACAGCAGAATAGCAAAGGATTTCCCCTCTGCCCGGTTGTTTTCGGCAGGCGGACACCCCCTCCCCCCGGCAGGCTCACTCCCGAAAAATTCCAACATATCTCTTTGATTAATAAAGATTATTCAATTTTTCGTGCAAATTTGATCCCTCCCCCGCATCGCCCTGCTATACTCCGCCCATCTTGAGCAGCACGGAGCGGACAGCGCCCCCTTCATGACCAGTGAACCCCATTCCCGCAGGCTGGAACTGTCGCCCGACAACCCGCAGCGCCTGGCCAATCTTTGCGGTCGCCTCAATGAACATCTGCGTTTTCTGGAAGCGCGCCTCGATCTGACCATCCAGAACCGCGGCAACGTCTTCACCCTCGTCGGTCATCCCGATACGCTGGAACTCGGCGCCCGTGCGCTGGAAAAGCTCTACGCCATGACCGACAACGCGGTGCTCACGCCCGATCTCGTGCACCTGGTGCTCACCGAGGTGAGCAGCTACCAGGGCGGCGCCACCCAGATCGCGGACGGCGAAGCCAGCATCGAACACGTGCTGCGCACGCCCAAGCTGTCGGTGAAGCCGCGCACGCCTCAGCAGAACAACTACGTGCAGGCCATCCTCAAGCACGACATCAACTTCGGCATCGGCCCTGCCGGCACCGGCAAGACCTACCTGGCCGTGGCCTGCGCGGTGGAAGCGCTGGTGAGCGAGCGGGTAAGCCGCATCCTGCTGGTGCGCCCCGCGGTGGAAGCGGGCGAAAAACTCGGCTTTCTGCCGGGCGATCTGTCGCAGAAGGTGGATCCCTACCTGCGCCCCCTCTACGACGCCCTGTACGAAATGCTCGGCTTCGAGCGCGTGGCCAAGCTGATCGAACGCCAGGTGATCGAAGTGGCGCCGCTTGCCTACATGCGCGGCCGCACGCTCAACGATTCCTTCATCATTCTGGATGAAAGCCAGAACACCACCACTTCGCAGATGAAGATGTTCCTCACCCGCATCGGTTTCGGCTCCACCGCCGTGATCACCGGCGACGTGACCCAGATCGACCTGCCCAAGGGCACCCGGTCGGGCCTGGTGCAGGTGAGCAACGTGCTGCGCCAGGTGAAAGGCATCAGCTTTACCTGGTTCACCGCGGCCGACGTGGTGCGCCATCCCATCGTGCAACGCATCGTGGAAGCCTACGACGCCTACGACAAAGCCAACATTGCGGCACTTGGCGCCCAGGAGCGCGAACGCCCCAATGAACGTGACAGTTGACCTGCAGAACCACAGTGGCACCCGCCAGGTGCCGCTCAAGCGCCAGTTCAAGCATTGGGCCATGACGGCGCTTGCGCAAGTGGCACCCGACCGCCAGGTGAACCGCCTCAGCATCCGCCTGGTGGACGAGGGGGAATCGGCCGCGCTCAATGGCCAATACCGTCACAAGCAGGGCGCCACCAACATCCTGTCGTTTCCGGTGCCCGATGCCCTGGCGCCGCTGCCGGAACTCGGCGATCTTGCCATCTGCGTACCGGTAGTGCAGCGCGAGGCGCAACAGCAGGGCAAGCCAGAGGATGCCCACTGGGCACACCTGACCGTGCACGGCGTGTTGCACCTGCGCGGCTACGACCATGAAGATGACGCCGACGCCAAGGTGATGGAAACCCTGGAAACCCGAATTCTCCAACAACTGGGATACCCCGATCCCTATTGATGCCCACATCCACATCATGAGCGACAGCCAATCCAACAGCGATGCAGGACAGAGTTCCTGGATCGGCAAACTCAGGGAAGTATTCACCGAAACGGTGGAGGACACCGAGGATCTCATCGGGGTACTGCGCCGCGCGCAGCGCAACAAGGTGCTGGACCACGACGCCCTGAGCATCATCGAAGGCGCGCTGCAGGTGAGCGCCATGCAGGTGCGCGACATCATGATTCCGCGCTCGCAGGTGGTTACCGTGCGCGCCGAATCCACGCCCGAGGAAATTCTGCCGGTGGTGATCGAGGCGCAGCACTCGCGTTTCCCGGTAATCGGCGACAGCCTCGACGAAGTGCTCGGCATCCTGCTGGCCAAGGATCTCTTGCCACTGGCACTCAAGGACAGCCGCCGCTTCGACATCAAGGACGTGCTGCGTCCCGCGATCTTCGTGCCGGAATCGAAACGGCTCAACGTGCTGCTCAAGGAATTCCGCGAAACCCGCAATCACATGGCGGTGGTAATCGACGAATACGGCGACCTGGCCGGCCTCTGCACCATCGAGGACGTGCTGGAGCAGATCGTGGGCGACATCGAGGACGAACACGACATCGACGACGAAATCTTCATCCGGGCGCTCGATGCGGACAACTTCACCGTCAAGGCGCTCACCCCGATCGACGAATTCAACGAATTCTTCGAGAGCGATTTTTCGGAAGACGAGTTCGACACCATCGGCGGCCTGGTGCTGAGCCAGTTCGGTCGCATCCCGCAGCGCGAGGAATCGATCCACATCGGCCCCTACGTGTTCCGGGTGCTCAACGCCGACAACCGCCAGATTCGCCTGCTGCACGTATCCACCGCCCAGGCCAACGCCGCCGAACCCTGATCCGCCGCCCCGGCACAGGAGCCCCATGCCCGGCCTTCCGCGACTTTACCGCTCGGCGTCCCTGCAGGCCCTCGGCGCCGGGGCACTGCTGCCGCTCGCCTTCAGCCCGCTCACCTGGTGGCCGCTCGAATTCGTCAGCGTGGCTTGGTGCTACCTGCTGCTGCGCGACAGCACGCCACGCCAGGCCGCGCGGCTTGGGCTGTGGTACGGGCTTGGCGCCTTTGGCGTAGGCACGTCCTGGGTATATGTCAGCATCCACGATTTCGGCAATGCGCCCCCGCCCCTTGCCGGCATCATCACGGCCGGCTTCGTGCTGCTGCTTGCGGCGGTGCTGGCGCTGAGCACCTGGGCATACCGCCGCTGGCTGAGCGCACCCGCCTGGCGCCTGCCGGGTTTCGCCGCCGCCTGGGTGCTTGGCGAAGCATTGCGCGGCTGGCTCTTCACCGGCTTTCCCTGGCTCTACCTGGGTTATGCGCACGTGGACACGGTGTTTTCCGGCATCGCGCCCTTGTTCGGCGTGCTGGGTTTGTCCTTCTTCGTGGCGCTGAGCGGTGCCGCGCTTGGCGAACTGGCGTGGCGCGCCTATGAGGCCCATTCGCTGCGTCATGCACTGCGCAGCCGCCTGGCAGCAGGCCTGGTTGGGCTGTGGCTGCTTGCCGCCGCCAGCACGCCGCTGGCCTGGACCACGCCCCGTGACGGTGACCCGCTGCGCGTGGGCCTGGTGCAGGGCAACATCGAGCAAAGCCTGAAGTTCAGCGACGATCATCTGCAGGAAAGCCTGGACCGCTACGCCGAGTTCAGCTTTCCCCTATGGCATAACGACCTGGTGGTGTGGCCGGAAACCGCCATTCCATTGGTCTACCAGCGCGTGCCCGCCCTGGTGGAACAGTTGCAAACCCAGGCCAGGGCCAGCAACACCGCGCTGATCAGCGGCATCTTTTTCGAGGAAGGCAACGCCATCCACAACAGCCTGGCGGTGTTCGGCCAGGGCGAAGGCGTGTGGCACAAGCAGAAGCTGGTACCGTTCGGCGAATACGTGCCGCTGCGCGATACGCTGGCGTCGCTGTTGCAGCTGTTTGCCCTGCCCATGTCCTCGCTCACGCCGGGGCCGGCGGCGCAGGAACCACTGTATGCCGACGGCTACCGCATCGCGCCCTTCATCTGCTACGAAGTGGTGTACCCGGACTTCGTGCGCCGCTATGGCAGAGATGCCGACCTGTTGCTCACCGTAAGCAACGACACCTGGTTCGGCGCCTCCTGGGGGCCGCACCAGCATCTGCAGATGGCCGCCATGCGCGCCCGCGAACTGGGCCGCTATATGGTGCGCGCCACCAACAACGGCATTTCGGCGCTGGTGGACGAACGCGGCCGCATCTATGCCAGAACGCCGCAGTTCGAAGCCGTCACGCTGGAGGGCGAAGTGCGCCTGTTCAGCGGCCTGACGCCGTTCGCGCGCTGGGGCAGCTGGCCGATATTGTTCTTGTGCCTCTTGATTCTGGCCGCAAACTCCTTTTCCATGGCGACTTCGCGCAACCGTGCGTCGCCATGAACACGCCACCTTCCGACTCCGATCCTGCTCCTCCCCCTGCTGCCAGCGGCGTCGCCTCGGATTTGCGTGGCGCGCTGTATCGGCAATTGCTCGCCTCCAGCACCGGCGTGCTGTGGGCGGTACCGGTGGCGGTGCTGCTGATCTGCAGCATCCTGCGCCAGTCCCTGCCGCCGCTCATCCTGGGAACCTGGGCGCTGGCGGCGCTGACGCATGGCCTGCTGGTCTATCTCAATTACGGCCGCGCGCACCCCGACGTCGCGTTCAAGGATATCCAGCCCCGGCATCAGGTGTATTTCGTCGCACTCGGGATCATCTGGGGCGGCCTGCCGCTGCTCAACGCGCTGTGGGGCAGCGCCACCGGCGTGTGGCTGGCGCTGATGGTGAACATGGGCACCATGGCGGTACTGACCTTTCTGCTCGGCACCTCGGAACGCTACTTTCTCATCTCCTTCCTGCCGCTTGCCGCGTTGATGACGCTAGGCATCGCCTTGAGCACCCTGCCGCGTCCGGCGCTGATGCTGCTGTCGCTGCTCTACGCCTGGCTGATGTGGCGCATGCACAAGCTGTTCCACGCGGTGCACCGCGAGCGCATCCAGGCCTCGCTGCGCAATCTGGAGCAGGCCGCCGCACTGAGCCGTTCGCTGGAACTGCGCGATTCGCTCACGGGGCTCCTCAACAAAGCCGGACTCAAGCACTGGCTCGACAGTGAACAGCGCCATTATCCGGCGGACCGCCCGGTGCTGTTCACGCTCGGCAGCGTGCTGGGGTTCGGCGAAATCAATTCCCTGTACGGTTCCAGCACCGCCGACCGGGTACTGGTGGCACTGGCCAAGCGCATGACCAGCGAAGCCAGGGGGCGCTTCGCCGTGGCGCGCATCGGCGGTGCCGACTTTCTGCTGGCCGACCTGCGCGCTGATACCACACCCGAGGATCATGCCGAACTCTTCGCGCTGCTGGAACACGACCCGGTGAGCATCGGCGAGCGCGTGCTGACCATCGGCATCCAGCAAGCCTGGGTGCGCGGCCCCGCCGCCGAACTCGACCAACTGGTCGCAGTGGCGCAGGACCAGCTGCGCACCCATTACAAGGCGCGCTTCGACGAACACAGCGAAATCCGCCAGCAGCTGGAACAGCGCAGCCTGCTGTTGCACTCGTTCGACAAGTGCCTGCGCAACGGCGACATCCAGGCCTGGTTTCAACCCATCATCAGTTGCAAGAACGGCCAGATCATCGGCTGGGAAGCATTGACGCGCTGGGTGCACCCGCAGCTCGGCGTGGTGCCGCCGTCGCGCTTTCTGGACATCGCGCGCATTTCCCGCCAAAGCAGCCAGCTCACGCGCATGATGCTGCGCGGCGCGGCGCATCTGGTGCAGGAGCTGATCGACCAGGGGCTGCATCAGTGCGCGCGCGTCAGCGTCAATTTCAGTGCCTCGGAACTGCGCGAACCCACCACCGCCGACTGGGTGGCGGCCACGCTCGAGGAAGCCGGCGTGGTGCCGCAGAAGATCGTGATCGAAATGTCGGAAAAGGAAGCGTTGGTGATCGACGAGCAGTTTGCGCTCAACCTCTACGCGCTCAAGCGCCTTGGCCTGGAGATCGCCATCGACGACTTCGGCACCGGCTTCGCCAACCTGGGACACCTGCTCGACCTGCCTGCCTCCACGCTCAAGGTGGACAAGCGCTTCGTCGAACGCCTGCCGGACGACCGCGACAGCACCGCGCTGATCAAGGGCATCCTGACCATCGCCGCCGGGCTCGGCATGAAAACCATCGCGGAAGGCGTGGAACGGCCGGAACAACTGCAGATACTCAGCGAACTCGGCTGCGACGCCTATCAGGGCTACCTGGCCGGCGTGGCCGTGCCGCCGCGCGCCGCGGTGGATCTCGCCGCACGCTGGGTCAGCGCCGGCTAGGCGGATATGCTCCGCGCGCCCAATCAGCCAAACACATCACCGGGCTGAAGCAGGCTCATTCGAAACCTCTGTTCTCTCATTCGACGCCTTCGTCTCCCATCGACGCCTTCGCTCTTCGTTCAATGCAACAGCCACCAGGTCCACGCCCCGCTGCTGATGCCGGCCAGCAGCGACGTCAACACGATGCTGGTGGCGGCCGCCGTTTCCAGGCATTGATAACGCCGTGAAAACACGTACACGTTGATCCCAACCGGCATGGCACTGAGCAGCACCGCCGTTTGCTGCCAGAGCAACGGGAAATCGAACGGCGCCATCGCCAGCCACATCAACAGCGGCAGCACCGCCAGCTTGAGCAGCGTCAGCAACAGGGCAGTCGCGATGCCACCGCGGATGCGGTAGCGCGTCAACGCCGCGCCAAGCGCGAACAACGCGCCCGGCACCGCCGCCTGGCTGAGCAGGGCCAGCGTGGCGCGCAGCGGTTCGTACAGGCCAAGGCCCGTCAGGTTCCAGCAGGCACCCGCCAGCAGGCTGCCGCTGATCGGGTTGAACAGCATCTCGCGCAGCACCCGCCCGCACTTGCGCCACACGCCGCCATCCCCCGCCTCGCCCCGGCCGGCCACCAGCGTGCCGAAGCCGAACAGCAGCAGGTTGTGGAACGTGATGACGACGATCATCGGTACGAACGCGCCCTCTCCCAGAAACTGCAGGATCAGGGGAATGCCGAGCACCGTGACATTGCCGTAGGCGCTGGTCATGCCGAACACGCTGAGTTCGCGCCAGCCAAATCCGAAACACAGGCGCCCCGCCATCATGGCCAGCAGGTACATGCCGAGCGTCACCCCGTAGAAGACGCCCAGGTAGCGCCAGTCGAACTCCGCGGGAAACGCGGCGGTGGCAGCGCCGAGAAACAGCAGCACCGGTATCAGGAACCACAGGGCAACGCGCTCGATCGCCGCGGCCTCGATTTCGTTGAGCACGCGCCAGTACCGGGCGGCATAACCGAGGGCGGCCACGGCGATGATGGGAAGGATGGTGTTGAATACGTTCATGCGGTTGGGGGTGTGGGAAAAGGCGGCAAGGGTAGCGGGAGGAAGGATTAGAGTCGAGGAATAGGACGTGGCCCGCATCAATACCGTTGCGCCTCCGCCATCCCTGTTGCTCAGCCAGGGGCGTTGGAGGGCCAGGGATGGCCCGGAACCGAGCGCACACGGACGTGCTTGTAGCGTACCCTGGCTGAGCAACAGGGATGGCGGAGGCTTGGCGTCGGACCTGGGTGCTCCGCACAAGCCATAAAAAAGGGCTGCCCGCCTTTGCGGCGGACAACCCAGTCAGAGCCAGGGGGACTGTTAATCCTGTTTGGCGTAGTACGACGTGGCATCCTTCAGGGTGGCGAAGGTGGCGGCGCCGTCATAGTTCTGCAATTCCAGTTGGCCGGAATCGTTCACTTCCACCTCGCTGTCCAGCGAAGACTTCACGTTGAACATGTCGCCATCCTTGCGCACTTCCAGCAGGGTAAACGGCGTGGGGGACTCATTCGGGGTTTTCCAGAGGTACGGATTGCGGGATTTCAATGCCGGCGTGATCAGCAATACCATCCGGTCCACATTGGTCGGATCCTGCCACGCATACTTCACCGTGTAGCCTGCCGCCGCTTTCGTGAAGAGATAGCCATGCGTCTGCTGCCCCTGCAGCACCCGCGTCAACGCCTCCGCATTGCGGTCCTGCTGATAGGTGTCGTAGGCGCTAGTGACGGCCTCGGCCGCCTCCTCGCTGAACGACAGGAGTGACAGGCGTACCTCGCTGTCCGCCTTCTGCTTCGCATCCAGGGTATCCCCCTTGAGCGTGAGCACGGCGGCCCCCTCGGCCATGCCGCCCCATCCCATCATCATGCCGAGCAACAACGCCAACCGTGCGCCGAACATGGCAAAGTAAGGTTTGCTTGGGTTCATCGTGGTTGTACCTCCTCTTTCTTCTTCGTACTTACTTCATCGACAGTTGACCAGCGTTGACGGTGCGGGCCTGTGCACCGCTCAACGCATGATCAGGAACATGCTCTGGTTGTCGCGCAGAATGTTCAGCGCCACCGTGCCGCGGCCATCGCCAAGCAGTTTCTGCAGATCGTCCACGGAGACGACTGGGCGGCGGTTGACCGCCGTTACCACGTCGCCGGGGCGCAGTCCGTTGTTCCAGGCGCGGCTGTCCTGCTCCACCGCGGTGACCAGCACGCCCGGCTGGCCGCCGTAGTTGGGATCGTCTTCCGGCACGGCGTCGAACGTGGCGCCCTGCACCGCGGTGTCGGCGGCAGGCGAGGCCGCGAGCGATTGGGCGTCGAGCGTGGCGATGGTGGCGCTGGCTTCGTGCCGCGCTTCCTCGCGCATGTAGTCGATGTTCACTTTTTCGCCTACCCGGATCAGGCCGATGGTATTGCGCAGGTCCGAGGCCCCTTTGATCGCCTTGCCGTTGGCGGCCACGATCACATCCCCGGGCAACAGCCCCACGGATTCGGCGGGCGAATCGGGGCTGACGCTCTGCACCACGGCGCCGTTGCGCACCTTGAGGCCAAGCGCCTGCACCACGTCCGGTGTGACGTCGGTAACGGTAACGCCCAGCACGCCACGCTGCACTTCACCGAATTCGACCAATTGATCCACAACCGAACGGGCCATGTTGATCGGCACCGCGAAGCCGATGCCCACGTTGCCGCCCGAGGGCGCGATGATGGCGGAGTTGATGCCGATCAGGTTGCCGTTGTAATCCACCAGCGCGCCACCGGAGTTGCCGGGGTTGATCGAGGCGTCGGTCTGGATGAAGTCCTCGTAGCCGTCGCGGTTGATGCCCACGCGGTCGAGCGCGCTGACGATGCCGGAGGTGACCGTTTGCCCGATGCCGAAGGGGTTGCCGATGGCGGCCACGAAATCGCCTACCCGCAAGGTGCTGGAATCAGCCATGGGCACGGCTTCGAGATCGGCGGCGTCCACCTGCAGAAGGGCTACGTCGGTGGCGGGATCGCTGCCGATCAGCGTGGCGTCGAGGCGGCGCATGTCGGTCAGCGTCACTTCGATCGATTCGGCCTTGTCGATCACATGATGGTTGGTGAGGATGTAGCCTTTGTCGGCGTCGATGATGACGCCGGAGCCGACGCTTTGGGTGGGAACGCTTTCTTCCGGGGTGTCCGGCAGGCCGAAGTAGCGGCGGAAGAGCGGATCGCTTTGCAACGGGTTGCTCCGCGCCGCCACGCGCCCGGTTACCGAGATGTTGACCACTGCCGGCGTGACTCGTTCCAGCATCTGAGCCACCCCGGGGCGCTCTGCTGCCTGGACATCGGGGACCACCACAGGACTGCCCATGCCCAGGGTGGCGGCCAGGAGCAAGACGGTGAGGTGCTGAATTCTGACTGACATACGGATCTCCTTGCTACAGGATGGAAACGCACGCTGCCTGCACCCACAGGATGGAGGCAACCGGATGCTCGCTTGGAGCCTCACGGGAAAAAATAGAGACATCCCGCGGCATTTCAAGATTACAAGCGTCACCCCAACGTAATAAACAGCTGAGCCGCCCCATCCGAAACCGCGGCCCGATGCGGATAAACGCCCATCTTTTGCCGCGGCTTACACCGATGCGGCGATTTGTACGCGCTTTGTACGTCCGGGCGATCCGCTGCCTATGCGGGGCACTCCGTCCGCATGCGCCTCGCTGGACACGTCTCCCGCCACTCCGTATGCTCGCGCGCGCCATCCCGCCGTGAGGAACCCGCGTGATCATTCCCGCCTATGAAATCCGCAATGCCACCCATGCCCAGGGCAAGGGCGTCTTCCTGCTGGAGCCTGTACGCAAGGGGCAGGTGCTGGTGGCGCCGGATGCCATCGACCGCGTGTACAACGCCGCCGAGCGCGCCGCGCTGGTGCCCGGTTCGCCCGAGGACGACGCCTGCGTGCGCTGGTTCGAGACTTATCACACCGTCAGCACCGACTGGCCGGACGATTGCTACGTCAACCATTCCTTCACGCCAAGCGGCCTGTGGCATCTGGGTTTCATTTTCGCCACCGCGGATCTCGTGCCCGGCGCGGAACTCACCGTGGACTACCGCTTTCTGGTGGACGACAACGAAGTGCTGCCCTTTCGCGACGCAAGGACCGGCCGCGAAATCGTGGGCTATACCTGGCGGGAAAACCTGAAGCGCTCCACCGAACAGCTGCTGGCGCTGCTGCCCCACTGAATTGGAATGATCGCTTGCCAGGGGCTGCCCTCCTTTCGGGGGCGTCGTAGGGCCATGGATGGCCCGAAGCCGAGCGCCACAGGGACGTGCTTGCAGCGTCCCCGAAAGGAGGGCAGCCCCTGGCAAGCGATCTACAGAGAATAGTGCAGGAAGCGGCTCAAAGCCTTTCGAGCGTCGCTTCGGCCGTGGTTTCCACGATGCCGCCGGGCGGCTCGATGGTCAGGCTGCGAACCACGCCATCCTCGACGATCATCGCCATGCGCTTGCAGCGCGTGCCCATGCCGTTGCCGCTGCCGTCCATTTCCAGGCCCATGGCACGGGTGAACTCGGCGTTGCCGTCGGCAAGCATGATCACCTCACTGGCGTTCTTCGCCTTGCCCCAGGCATCCATCACGAAGGCATCGTTCACGGCCAGGCAAATGATGCTGTCCACGCCCTTGGCCTTGATCTTGTCCGCCAGCGCCACGTAGCCCGGCAGGTGCGTCTTGGAACAGCCTGGGGTGAAAGCGCCGGGCACCGCGAACATCACCACCTTTTTGCCGTCGAACAGCGCCGATGTCTCGACTTTTTCCGGTCCTTTTTCGCCCATCACCCTGAGCGTGCACTGTGGAATCCGCTCGCCTGTCTGAATCGTCATGGTTTGTCTCCCGTAGTTGAGTGTGCGCCTATTCTTCCATGCGCCGCAGGAACTCCTGCATGATCAGCGTGTAGAGCTCATTGCCGAGGTAGTGATCCTCCACGCCGGTTTCGATACTGGGGTTGTCGTTCACTTCTATCACGTAGGCCTTGTCGCCCCACTGCTTCACGTCCACGCCGTAGAAACCGTCGCCGATCTGCTTGGTGGCCTTGAGCGCCGCCTGCAGCACCGCGCGCGGCACTTCGAACGTGGGCAGCGTGTCGTAGCCGCCCGCTTTGATCTTGTCGTTGTTCTCGTCCTTGTGGCGGTAGATCTGCCAATGATTCTTGACCATATAGTAGCGGCAGGCGTAAAGCGCCTTGTGGTTGATCACGCCGATGCGCCAGTCGAAGTCGGTGTACAGGAATTCCTGCGCCAGCAGCAGGCTCGATTCCTCGAACAGCGTGGCAGTCTTGGCCTCGAATTCCTCCATCGAGTTCACTTTCATCACGCCGCGCGAAAACGAACCGTCCGGAATCTTCACCACCATGGGGAAGCCGAGCGTCTGCGCGGCTTCCTCGAGCTGTTCAGGGCGGCCGTGCGCGATGATCAGCGTGCGTGGCGCCGGCACGCCGGTGGAGGCGAACAGGTCGGCCAGGTAGATCTTGTTGGTGCAGCGCAGTATCGAGCTGGGGTCGTCGATCACCACCAGCCCCATGCTCTCGGCTTTCTTGGCAAAGCGGTAGGTGTGGTGTTCGATGCTGGTGGTTTCGCGGATGAACAGGGCATCGAACTCGGGCAGGCGCATGAAATCGTCGGGCGAGATCACGTCGACGTCGATGCCCAGGTTCTTGCCCGCCTGCACGAATTTCTTGATCGCCGCCGGGTTGCTCGGCGGCAGCTGTTCGTTGTCGTTCACCAGGATGGCGAGGCCGTATTTGGCCTGCTTGCGCGCTTTTTTCGGGCGCCACACTTCGCGGCTGAAATTATCCAGGGCCTCGCCAAAGGCAGTTTCCTCTTCCTCGGTCAGGCTTTTGTGATTCACGATGCTGAGATCGGCGATCACCCAGTGGCCGTTGAGGTGCTTGAGCGTGAGCGAAAGCACCGGCGCGGGGAAACGTTCGAACACCGCGCGCGCCAGCGGCTTGAGCGAGGGCTCCGCCACCTGGCCGAAATAGGATTTGAACTCGAGCTGTTCAGGGCGCGCCTGGCGCCGGTAGAGCCGGTCCAGCGCGGAAAAGAGTTCCTCGAGGTTCAACTGGTACAACAGCGGCGAGCCGGCATCGGTGAGCACACGGCTGGAGGGGATCACGTGGTGCCCCTTGGCCTCTGCCAGCAGAGAGCAGTAATAACCGGGGCTGAGGTAGCTGTAGTCGCTGCACAGATTGATCACCCGGATTCGCTGGTTCGGGGGGGTGCGCAGGGCGAGATACTTGTCGAAGGAGATGACCAGATCGCTCGGATAATAGGGTTCCCAGTCTTCCAGTTTGTCGACCACGATCAACACGTTCGACATGATGCTTCGTTCTTCCTCCCGGGTATTGAATTGGGCGGCAGTATGATCCTTTTTATCGGCGATGCAACAACCGGCTGCCGATCTTTTGCGGGGGTCGGCAGAAGCTGTCACCGCCCCTGTTACGGTGCTTGTTCACACCGCAATGTGGCCTAGAATCCGGGCATCGCCTTGCAGGTATCCGCCATGTCACTGATCCGTCCCGCCCGCCCCTCCGATCTCGATGCGCTGTGCCTGCTGGAGCAACGCAGCTTCAGCGGCGAGCGGCTCAGCCGTGCGCGGTTCCGGCATTGGATAGAGGCGGACAACGGTCTGCTGCTGGTGGCGGTGGAACCCGGGCGCGGGGGCGAACTGCTGGGCTATGCGCTGAGTCTGTGGCGGCGCCAGGGGCGCAGCGCACGGCTGTATTCGATTGCCATTGCGCCCGAAGCGCGGGGACGGGGCCTGGGCAGGCAATTGCTGGAGGCCGCAGTGCGGCGGCTGCGGCGGCTTGGGCGGGAGCGGTATACGCTGGAGGTAGCGCGCAGGAACAAGGTGGCCATTGCGCTGTACGAAGGGATGGGATTCGGGGTTTTTGGGGAGTATCCGGGCTACTACGAGGATGGACAGGATGCGTTGCGGATGTGCAAGAGATTGAAGGGTTGACCCGCGCAACTGGAGCGGCTCCCCCCTTATTTGATAAGCTTCACCGTCTTTTTATCGCCCCCTCGCGCGGGCACGCACTCGAACCACGCCATGACCATCCAGATCACCGACGAATACCAACCCCAGCAGGTCGAACAGGCTGCCCAGGATTACTGGCGCAGCCACCAGAGCTTCAAGGTCAGCACACAGCCTGGCAAGCCGAAGTTCTATTGCCTATCCATGTTCCCCTACCCGAGCGGCAGGCTGCACATGGGGCACGTGCGCAACTATACGATCGGGGACGTGATCAGCCGCTTCCAGCGCATGCGCGGCGCCAACGTGCTGCAGCCGATGGGCTGGGATGCGTTCGGGCTGCCGGCGGAGAACGCGGCGCTGAAGAACCACGTGCCGCCGGCGCAGTGGACCTACGAGAACATTGCCTACATGCGCAGCCAGCTGCAGCAGTTGGGCTATGCCTACGATTGGGATCGCGAGATCGCCACCTGCCATCCGGATTACTACCGCTGGGAACAGTGGTTCTTCACCAAGCTGTTCGAGAAGGGCCTGGTGTACAAGAAGGAAGCCGAGGTGAACTGGGATCCGGTGGACCAGACGGTGCTTGCCAACGAGCAGGTGATCGACGGCCGCGGCTGGCGTTCCGGCGCGCTGGTGGAACGGCGCAAGATTCCGCAGTGGTTCATCCGCATCACCGCCTATGCCGAGGAGCTGCTTGCCGATCTCGACAAGCTGGACGGCTGGCCCGAGCGGGTGCGGGTGATGCAGCAGAACTGGATCGGCCGCAGCGAAGGGCTGGAATTCAGTTTTGCGGTACAGGACAGCAAGGAGCTGCTCACCGTCTATACCACCCGCCCCGACACGCTGATGGGCGTCACCTACTGCGCCATCGCGGCGCAACATCCGCTGGCGCTGGAAGCGGCAAAAGCCAATCCGGCACTGGCGGCGTTCATCAGGAAGCAGGACAACGTGAAGGTGGCCGAAGCGGAACTGGCCACGCTGGAAAAGGAAGGCATGGACAGCGGCCTGCGCGCCATCCATCCGATCACCGGCGCACAAGTGCCGATCTGGGTGGCGAACTTCGTGCTGATGTCCTACGGCAGCGGCGCGGTGATGTCGGTGCCGGCGCACGACCAGCGCGATTTCGAATTCGCGCGCAAGTACGACCTGCCGATCCGCCAGGTGATCGCCCCGCTCGACGGCAGCGTGTGCGACGTGAGCCACGCGGCCTACGTGGAAAAAGGCGTCCTGATCAATTCCGGCGAATATGACGGCCTGGATTTCGACGGCGCCTTCGATGCGCTGCTGACCGAGTTCGAGAACCGCCGCATCGGGTCGCGCCAGGTGAACTATCGCCTGCGCGACTGGGGCGTGAGCCGCCAGCGCTACTGGGGCGCGCCGATTCCGATCATCAACTGCCCGGCCTGCGGCGCGGTGGCGGTGCCGGAACAGGATTTGCCGGTACGCTTGCCGCTGGACGTGGAAGTGGACGGCAGCGGTTCGCCGATCAAGAAGATGGACAGCTTCATCAAGTGCGCCTGCCCCACCTGCGGCGGCCCCGCCGAACGCGAAACGGATACCTTCGACACCTTCATGGAATCGTCCTGGTACTACGCGCGCTTCGCCTGCGCGCGCTACACCGAGGCCATGCTGGACCGCAACGAAGTGGACTACTGGCTGGACGTGGACCAATACATCGGCGGCATCGAGCACGCCATCCTGCACCTGCTCTACGCGCGCTTCTTCCACAAGCTGCTGCGCGACGAAGGCCTGGTGAAGACCGACGAGCCATTCAAGCGCCTGCTCACCCAGGGCATGGTGCTCAAGGACGGCGCCAAGATGTCGAAGTCGCTCGGCAACACCGTGGATCCGGAAAGCCTGATCGCGCAGTACGGCGCCGACACCGTGCGCCTGTACATGATGTTCACCTCGCCCCCCGACCAGAGCCTGGAATGGTCCGACAGCGGCGTGGAAGGCGCCTACCGCTTCCTCAAGCGGCTGTGGAAACTGATCGGCGGCTTCCAGCCCGCGCCGGTAACGCTCGAGCCGAACGCGTTGAACGACGCGCAGCGCGAACTGCGCCGCAAGACCCACGCCACCATCCAGAAAGTGACGGACGACTACGACCGCCGCCAGGTGTTCAACACCGCCATCGCCGCGGTGATGGAACTGTACAACGAGCTCAGCCGTTTCCTTGCCGCGCACGAAGGCCAGGACAGCGGCCAGAACCAGGCCGTGGCGCAGGAAGCCATGGCCGCCATGGTGCTGCTGCTCGGCCCGATCACGCCGCACGCCTGCCACGTCTTGTGGGAACATCTTGGCCATGGCGATCCGCTGATCGATGCCGCCTGGCCCGGCCTGGACGAAAGCGCGCTGGTGCAGAACAAGGTCAAGGTGGCGGTGCAGGTCAACGGCAAGCTGCGCACGGTGCTGGAAATGTCGGTGGACAGCGACAAACCGGCCCTGGAAGCCGCCGCGCGCGCGGACGCCACCGTGCAGAAGTTTCTCGACGGCGTCACGGTGCGCAAGGTGATCGTGGTGCCGGGCAAGCTCGTCAACATCGTGGCCAACTGACATGCGAGGCGCCGTGCCGATGCCGTTTTCCTTTGCAATTCCCGCCCTTGGCACCTGGCTGCGCCTGGGCGCGCTGGCACTGATGCTGGTGGCCCTGGGCGGCTGCGGCTTTGCCCTGCGCGGCTCCGCCCAGCTGCCGCCCGAGCTACGGACGCTCTATCTGGAAGGCCTGGAGCAGGACAGCGACATGCTGCGCGAAGTGCGCCGTGCATTGACCAACAATCGGGTGGAACTGGCAGAGGAGCCCGATATGCTCTACCGCCTCGGCATCGGGCGCGAACAGCGCAGCGAGCGGGTGGTGAGCGTCAACGTCAATGCGCGCGCCGGCGAATACGAGTTGACCCTGGCGCTGCCCTGGCAGCTGCGCCAGGGCGATGTAACCGTGGCGGGTCCGGAAAACCTGACGCTGTCGCGCGTGTACCTGGCCGACCCGGAAAACGCCGTGGCCAAGGGCCAGGAAGCCGAACAGATACTGCGGGAAATGCGCCAGGACCTCAGCTACCAGCTGTTGCGCCGCCTGCAGGCGCTGCCGCTGTGAGCCCCTTCTTCCGGTAATCAACTGCCTCCCGGTAATCAACTGCATGAACGCCCTGCCGCCGCTGGCCATCTCCGTCGCGCTCCTGGTGTGCAGCAACGTATTCATGACCTTTGCCTGGTACGCCCATCTCAAAACGCTGAATCACAAACCCTGGCTGATCGCCGCGCTGGTCAGCTGGGGCATCGCCTTGTTCGAATACCTGCTGCAGGTGCCGGCCAACCGCATCGGCTACGCCACGCTCAGCATCGGACAATTGAAGATACTGCAGGAAGTGATCACGCTGACGGTGTTCGTACCGTTCGCGGCGTTGTACCTGAAAGAACCGCTCAAGCTCGACTATCTATGGGCAGGGCTGTGCCTGCTGGGTGCGGTCTATTTCATGTTCCGGGACCGCCTCGCCTGAAGACGGAAGCGGCCGGCAAAGTGCCGGCCGCCCACATCGATCAATTGAGGTATTCGTACAGCACGAACTTGCTGTCGTTCTTGCCACGGAACACCAAATCGCACTGGCCCCAGGAATCGGGGATGCGCCATTCGCTGTCATTCTGGAACGGCAGCCGGCGGATCGGCTGATCGCCGCAGGCCACGTCCACGGCATCCACCCGGCCATCCAGGCCCGTTACCCCGAAGGTGCGCCGCGAGGACATGGTGTAGGACCATTCCTCATCGATGAGACGGATGGCGCTGCCCACCGGCTCCTCCGAGGCAAGTAGGGTTTCCACCTTGTCCATCTGCGGCTGCAGTTCGGTCACCACCACATCCTTGCCGGCCTGCGCCGCGGCCTGCTGCAGTTCGGCAAAGCTCTGGCGGGCTTCGCCGATCTGGTTGTTCATCAGGCTGAGCACCACGCGCTTGCGCAGCGCATCCACGTAGAGGTCCGGCGGCAGGAAGCTGTCGGGATAGACGGCATCAGGGGAGGCCGCCTGTTCCTCGGCGCTCGGCTGCACCGCCGGGCTGCGCCCGGTGGCAACGCGGCTGGCAAGCAGCGCCTCGGGCACGCGTTCGGTTTCCATGTACACGCTCACCAACTGATCGTTCAGCAGCGCCAGCTCGAACAGGCGCATGGCCTTGCGGCCCAGCAGCGAGTCGATGCGGCGTTCGGCGCCGCGGAAGTCCTTCTCCGCCAGCTCGTCCGCCAGCTTCGCCAGGTCCTCGCGCATGTCGGCGGTAATACCGGGCGGGTAGGCACCGCGCTGCAATACCTGCAGTTCCAGGTTCTCGAAGGCCACCGGTTCGCCGCCCGCGGTGGCGGGATTGAAGCTGGCCTGCTTCACCGCGTTTTCCACCAGACGCCGCACGCCGGGGTCGTGGAAACCGTCGAGCACTTTGACGCGGCCGACCTTGCCCGCGGCATCGACGGTAACGAGCACGTCCACCAGGGCTTCGCGGCGCTGCCCGGCGCCCGGCGCGTCCTCCGCGTAGACCAGTTCGAAACGGTTGGGCACATACAGCGGATCGGCACTGTCGGGCTGGCTGAGGCCCGCGCCCGGATCCAGGAGGGTCGGGCCGCTGACGGTCTGCGCCAGGCACGACGTGCCAAGCAGGCTGCCGGCCAGCAGACCCGCCAAGGTGAGACTATAGGGTTTCATGAAGGCTCCTGTTATACAGGCACGCGCCATCGGCGCCACCTGGAATGAATGTTATGGATGTCGTGTGCCGCGCCCGCCCACCGCGATCATGGATTCCCCTCCGTAAGCCGCCAATGGGCAGGACCCATCGCACGCTGCACACGCGCACACTCTACTGCAAGCCCGATGCGGGTGGTAGCCGCCCGCGACGGTCCTGCGGTGGTATTCGCGCCATCGGTATGGGACACTCCGCGACTCCCCGCCAGCCACGACGGCGCACGCCCCACGGCGGCGCAAACCGCATCCCAATAAGTGAGTTCCAATAAGCGAGTTCCAATAAGAGAACCCCAATAAGAACAGCTCACCAAGGATCACCAGGAGCGCCCATGACCCACCCCTTTCCGCACAGTCCGGACTACGCCGGCCACAACGCCCCCATGCGTGTCGAATGCGACATCTACGATCTGGTGGTGGAAGGCGAAATACCAAAGGAAATCAATGGGGTGTGGTATCGCAGCATCCCCGATCCGCAATACCCGCCGCGCACCGGCGACGACGTGTTCATCAGCGGCGACGGCATGGTCAATGCCCTCTTCTTCGAGGACGGCCATGCCGACTACAAGCTGCGCTACGTCATGAGCGAACGCCTCAGGAGCGATCGCGCCGCGCGCCGCTCGCTGTTCGGCCGCTACCGCAACCCCTATACCGACGACGCCTCCGTGCGCGAAGTGGACCGTGGCGTCTACAACACCACCCCGATCTACCACGGCGGCCGCCTGCTGGCGCTCAAGGAAGACAGCGTGGCCATGGAACTCGACCCCTTCACGCTGGCAACCCGCGGCCGCTTCGATTTCGACGGCAGCCTGCAATCGCGCACCATGACCGCCCATCCGCGTCTCGATCCCGACACCGGCGAGCTGTACTTCTTCGGCTACGAGGCCAACGGCCTGTGTTCCGACGACGTGGCGTACTGCATCGCCGACCGCCGCGGCCAGCTGATCAGTGAACAGTGGTTCAAGGTGCCCTACGTGTCGCTGATGCACGATTTCGCCATCACCAAGGAACATGCGCTGTTTCCGGTGTTTCCCACCACCACCAGCCGCGAGCGCCTGGAGGCCGGGGAGCCGCACTGGCACTGGGACGGCACCAAGCCCTCCTACGTCGGCATCATGCCGCGCAACGGCTCGGTACGGGATCTGCGCTGGTTCGAAGGCCCGCCCTGCTTCGCCTACCACGTGATGAACGCCTTCACCGAAGGCAATCTGGTGCATCTCGATCTCTGCGTGGCCGACATCAACATGTTCCCGTTCATCATGACCGGCGGCGGCTATGCCTACGAGCCGGCCAGGGCCAATGCCCGCCTGGCGCGCTGGACCTTCGATCTGGCCGGTGCCGACGGCACCTGGCGCGAAACCGTGATCGGCCCCGGCGGCGACATGCCGCGCGTGGCGCCGCAAGACATGAACAAGCCCTACCGCATCGGCTACATGACCGCCTTCGATCCCCGCCTGGACCCGCCGATACCGTCGGGTCCCACGCCGGCCGGCTTCAACTGCCTGCTGCGGCTCGATCTGGCAAGCGGCGCCATCGCCTCCTGGCACCAACAAGGTGTTACCATTCAGGAGCCTGTATTCATCGCCTCGCGACAAGACGCCCACGAGGGCTATCTGGCCGCCATTGCCGACCTGCACGCAAGCAACACGGCCCAGGTGCTGCTGTTCGCCGCCGCCGACCTTGCGGCGGGACCGATCGCACGCCTGCACCTGCCGTTGCGCCAGCGTTGCGGCGTGCATGGCAACTGGGTGCCTGCCGAGGCGTTCGTCTGAATTCTGCTGTTGGCCGCAATGTTCAATCTGGATCTTCCCACCCTGCGCCTGAGCGCGTTGATCGTCGTGATCGGCACGCTTGGCGCCCTGGCCGCCTTCTGGCGCAACAAAAAGACCACGCCTAGCGTCAATACCTGGCTGCTCGGCATTCTCTGCTACACGGTGTCGTTCCTGTGCGGCCTGTTCCGATCGGGGCTGCCCTGGACCTTCGTCAGCGTGATCCTCGATCTCGGCATCGTGGCCAGTTCCACGCTGTTCCTCAACGGCGTGCGCCTGAACCTGCGCATGACCTCGCTGTACTGGCTCACGCCCGCCCTGTTCGCGCTCACGCTGGTGGCGTCGCTGATCTTCAACTACCTGATCGTGATCGACGGCCTGCGCATGCTGCTGGTCTCGCTGCTGGTGGGCGGCTTGTCGGGCTGGACCGCGCTGTTGCTGCTGCGCAACAGCGGCATCAATTGCCATTCCTCCAACTGCATCGGCGCCATCAGCTTCATGCTGTACACCCTGTACAACCTGGCGCGCGCCGGCTACGTGCTCACCACCAGCCAGTTCGAACTGGAAACGCTGCGCTATTCCTTTCTCGGGTCGTGCCTCTTCATCGCCGCCATCGTGTTCACCTTCATCCTGATGGCCTACGAACATCTGCAGGCGGATCTCGACCGCGCCCTGCACACGCTGCGCGCCGATTCCAAGCGCAAGCTGGAAGGGTTGTCGCAGCGTTGGCTGCACGCGCAGGAGGTGGGCAACGCCGGCGCCTGGGAACTGAACCTCGCCAACAACACGCTGACACTGTCCGCGCAGTGGACCCGCCTGGTGGGATTGGACGGCGGCGAGGTCAGCATTCAGCTCGACCAGCTCCGCCACTATCTGCACGCGGACGACGTCGCCTCCTGCCTGGCGGCGCTGTGCCAGGTGCGTGACGGCCAGGCCAAGACTTATGCCCACGAACACCGCGTGCGCCGCCAGGACGGCAGCTGGCTGTGGGTATCGAGCCGCGGCCGGTTGTACCAGAGCGATCCGCAGCATCCGCCGGTGCTGGTGGGTACCGACATCGACATCACCGAATCCAAGCAGCGCCAGGGCGAACTGGAACAGGCGATCGCCGAAGCCGAGCAGGCGCGGGAAATCGCGGTGGCCTCCAGCAAGGCCAAGAGCACCTTTCTCACCAACGTCTCGCACGAAATCCGTACGCCGATGAACGCCATTCTCGGCTTCTCGCAATTGCTGATGGACGACGAGGCACTGAGCGAAAGCCAGCGCGAGAACCTGGAAATCATCAACAGCAGCGGCCAGCATCTGCTGTCGCTGATCGACGACATCCTCAACCTCAGCCGCATCGAATCCGGCCATTTCAAGGTGCGCCTGGAACCGGCCAACCCAAGCGAGCTGTTCCAGGAAATCAGCCATTACTACCAAAAGCGCGTGATCAAGGAAGGCGTGACCCTGAGCAGCCACATCGCGCCCGACCTGCCGCCGCGCCTGTTGCTCGACGCCAAGGCGCTGCGGCAGGTGTGCATGAATCTTTTGTCCAATGCGTTCAAATTCACCGAACGCGGCGAAGTAGGTTTCAGGGTAAGCCTGCAGCACGAGGGCGATCCGCTGCACGGGCGCCTGGTGATCGAAGTGTGCGATGTCGGCGCAGGAATAGACGCCGACGATCTCGACCGCATCTTCAACGCCTTCGAGCGCAGCGAAGCGGCCTCGGCGAACAGCGAGGGTTTCGGGTTGGGGTTGACCATCAGCAAGAACATCGTCACCCAGCTCGGCGGCCGGCTGGAAGTGCAGAGCGAACTCGGCAAGGGTAGCTGCTTCACCGCGTTCATTCCGGTGGAGCCGCTGGCTACCACGCAGACGCCGGACGAGCGCGCGGCGCCGCGCCTGCACAAGGTACTGGTGGTGGACGACATCGACAGCAACCGCAAGCTGCTCACGCGCCTGTTGGCCGATCCGCGCTTCATCATCCGCGAAGCCTTCGACGCCGCCAGCGCGCTGGACATCATCGAGCAATGGACGCCCACGCTGGTGCTGATGGACATCCGCATGCCGGGCCTGGCGGGCGACGAAGCCATCGCGCAGTTGCGCCGCAATCCACGCCATCGAGCGCTTGGCATCATCGCCATCACCGCCAATACCCTGGAAGGCGAGCGCGAGCGGCTGCTTGCCGCCGGCGCCGACGACTTCATCAGCAAGCCGATACTCAAGGAGGAGTTATATGCCAAGGTGGCGCGCATCCTGCGGCTTGGCGATGCCGCGCCGCCCGTGGGCATGACCGCCGCCCAGGGCGATCTGCCCCATGCGCAGCAGCTGTCGGTCCTGGTGGTGGACGATCACCAGGCCAACCGCCAACTCCTGATGTCGCAGCTGCGGGTGCTTGGCCTGAACGCCGAAATGGCCGACAACGGCCGCCTCGGCCTGGAAAGCTGGCAACAGAAACGTCACGCCCTGGTGTTCGCCGACATCGCCATGCCGGTGATGAACGGCTTTGCCATGGCGCAGGCGATCCGCGCGGTCGAGGCGGAGGAAGCGCGGCAGACGCACACGTTGATCTTTGCCATCACCGGTTCGCCGGAGGAATACCGGCAGCGCTGCCTGCAGGCCGGCATCGACGAAGTGCTCGGCAAGCCCATCCTGCTGCACGCGCTCGGCCAGACGCTGCGGGGTCACGTACGTGGCTTGAATCCTTCCTGAGGCAGGCGGAATTTACGCAAGCCAACCTTGGGCAAAATCGGGTTCAGGCCGCCTCCCGCGCCTGGACTATCAGTTCCAGAATTCGTTCGCTGATGCGCTGCAGCGGCAGCACCTCGCGGCAGGCGCCAAGCTGCACCGCGGCGCCCGGCATCCCCCACACCACGCTGCTGGCCTCGTCCTGCGCCAGCGTGCGTCCGCCGGCGTCCAATATATCTTTCAAGCCAAGTGCGCCGTCCTTGCCCATGCCGGTCAGCAATATACCCACCGCGCTGGGGCCGGCACTTTCCGCCACCGAGCGGAACAAGGCATCCACGCTCGGCTTGTGGCGATTCACCGGCAATTCGTCGCTCAGCCGGCAGCGCCAGCGCGCGCCGTCGCGCACCACCAGCAGGTGGCGATCACCCGGCGCCACGTAGGCGTGGCCGGGCAGGATCGGATCACCGTCGCCCGCCTGGCATACCTTGATGGCACAGTGCGCATCGAGCCGGTCGGCGAAGGCTTTGCTGAAACCGGCCGGAATGTGCTGCGCCACCACGATGCCGGGCACGTCCAGGGGAAAGCGCTGCAGCACTTCGCGTATCGCCTCGGTGCCGCCGGTGGAGGCGCCGATGGCGATAAGCTGGTCGCTGCCGCGCCAGCGCCGCGCCAGGCCTTTTGGAAACACTTCATCGATGCCATGGCTGCGATCCTGCCCCTGCGCCAACGACGGCAACACCACGGGCGCCACCGCCCTGCCCGCCTGGCGCTGCCGCACCCGCGCCCGGGCCGCCTGCTTCACCTTGGCGATCACTTCCTCGGCGTAGTCGTCGAAGGTGTGCGACAGATCCAGTTTCGGCTTGCACACGAAATCCACCGCGCCGAGTTCCAGCGCATCGAGCGTCACGTCCGCGCCCTTGGCGGTAAGCGTGGACACCATCACCACCGGCAGCGGATGCAGGCGCATCAGATTGCCGAGAAACGTCAGGCCGTCCATGCGCGGCATTTCCACGTCCAGCGTCAGCACGTCGGGCCTCAGGCGCTTGATCTTCTCGCGCGCGATGTAGGCATCGTGCGCGGTGCCCACCACGTCGATCTGGGGATCGGCGGCAAGCATGGTGCTCAGCAGCTTGCGCACCACCGCGGAATCGTCTATCACCAGCACCTTGATGGGTTTTGCCGCGGCGGCCATGGATCCTCCTCAGAACAGTTCGATCGAGCCGGCAACCGGCTTGTGGCTGATGCGCTGCAGATATTCGATTTCACGATGCTCGACCGATTCCTGCAGGCTGTTCAGGCGCTTCACCAGCGCCTTGCCGCTGTGCGCGAAGAAATGCACCTTGCGCGGATAGATCGAGCCGAGGTCGCTGCTTTCCAGCGCGATGCCCTCGGCATGCAAAAAGTGCCGCGCGAAATGAATGTTCTTCTGCCCCACGTCGCTCATGTTGCGCACGATCTGCGCGCCGCCGAACAGCTTGGCGCGCAGGCGCTCCTTGCGGCAGCCGAGCTTCAAGAGTTCGTTGAGCAGGCTTTCCATGGCAAACAGGCCATAGCGCGCAGAGGCATCGCCATCGCCGCTGCCGCGCATCCCCGGTAGCATGAAATGGTTCATGCCGCCGCAGTGCGCCTGGGAATCGTAGAGGCAGGCCGCCACGCAGGAACCCAGCACGGTGCCGATCACTTCGTCCTTGTCGGTCACGTAGAATTCGCCCGGCAGCAGCTTGGCGGTAACGCACTGACGCTGCGCGTCGTAGTAGCGCTTGATGTGGCTGAAGCTGGCGCTGCGTATCCCCATGGCGCGTCATTGCCTCTCGTACGTGGTCTTGCCCACCAGCCGGTAGCCGATGGCCGCAGGGTTGGCCATCGTTTCCGAATGCCCGAGACACAGGATGCCGCCGGGCTTCTGCAACGCGGCGAAACCCTGCAGCAGCTTTTGTTGAGTGGACTTGTCGAAATAGATGAACACGTTGCGGCAGAAGATCACGTCGAACGGTCCCGCCATCGGCCACGGCTCCACCAGGTTGAGCGGCTTGAAGCTGATCAGACGCTTGAGCCGTTCGCCCGCCACGTAGCCCTCGCGCACACCGTGTTTGAGTCTTACCTGGCCCACTTCGAAATAGGCCTTCAACGACCCGGGCGGCACCTTGGCGAATTCGGCAAGCGGATAGGCACCGGCGCGCGCGCTCGCCAGGCAGGCTTCGTCGAGATCGGTGGCCAGAATGCGCACGTCGTACCGGTGCGCATCGGGCAGGGCCTCGAGTACCGTGAGCGCCATGCAATAGGCTTCCTGCCCCGTGGAACAGCCCGCGGACCACAGGCGTACCCGCCCCCTCGCGCGCGCCTTGTGCACCAGCGGCGGCAGTACCCTGGCACGCAGAAAATCGAAATGATGGTTCTCGCGGAAGAACGCGGTCAGGTTGGTGGTGATCGCGTTGCAGAAATGCGTGCCTTCGCTGGTGTAATGCCGCTGCAGATACTCGGCGTAGGCGCCGAAGCTGTCCAGGCCAAGCGCGCGCAGGCGCGGGGCGAAACGCCGCTTCACCAGTTCCCGCTTGGATTCCGCCAGCGCGATGCCGGTGTGGCGCAGCACCAGTTGCCGCAGCAGCGCAAATTCGCGCGGCTGCAATTCGCACCCGCCCACCGGCTCCAATGGCTGTTGCTTGAGCGCCGTGCGCCGCACATCCTTCTCCTTCGTGTCAGAACAGTTCGAGGCCGGTGCTTGGCGGCGGCAGCGGCTGGTCGGGCAGCATCCGCCGCAGCAGGGCGAACTCCGCCTGGGTGCTGAAAATGCTGCCAAGCAGCGCCACAAGCTGCGGCATGTCGCGCGGCAGGCACTCATCGGGCTGCTGCACCAGCGCCAGCAACTGGTGCAGATGTGCGCTGCGCTGGCTCAGCTCATCATGGAACTGCAGGCGCGCGACGATGGCGTTCAGCACTGCGCGCAAACGCGCCGGCACCGTGGCATTGGCGTTCTGACCCAACAGGTCACCGCACAGCGTCAAGCCTTCGCCGGCACTTGCGGCAGCGTCGAGCACGGCGCCGTCGAATTCGTCCAGGATCGACGCCAGTTGCAGTTCGCAAAAATGCAGCAGCGTGTTGCGCACCTCCGTCGCCTGCATGCGCGGCTAACCGCCCAACTGCTCGGCAAGCCCGAGTTCGCTTGCCATCTGGTACACCTGCACGGAATAGTTTTCCCAGCTGAGCGCGCAGCCGGTGCGCTGCATGGCCGCCACGAACGCCACCAGCAGCTGCACCCCGGCAAAATCGATCACGCTCACCGCGCCGCCATCGATCACCAGGATGCTGCGCTGCGCCTTGCAGTGGCTGCGCATCTTCCTGACCAGCGCGCCCAGGCTGCCCGTTTCCATCCTGGCCGGCAGCGCCAGGCGTGCGGCCTTGGCGGTGCTTTTGCGCGGTGCGGTTTGCTTCATGCTGTCACCTTTCCCCGCCGAGCCGGGCACTAAAACTCGGTCCAGTTCTTGTCGTCGTCCAGCTTAGGCGCAGCACTTGGTCGTTCACGACGCGGCGATGCGGTCGCGGTACTGCGTTTACCCGTGCTTGCCGCTGTTGACTTCGGTTTCGCGGTTGCCGCCGTGCGGCTGCGCGTGCCACGCGCTGCGGCAACGGCCGCTTTGGCGGGTGCCGGCGCGCGGGAGGCCGGCGCGCGCGGAGCCGGGATACCGGATGTGGCAACCGCTGGCGCTGCCACACCGGTTTCGAAGAAGGCGATCAGGCTGTCCAGCCCATCGGCTTGCCCGCCAAGCGCGGTGCTGGCGATGGCGGCCTGTTCCACCATGGTGGCGTTCTGCCGCGTCATTTCGTCCATCTGCGCCACGGCGCGGTTGATCTCGTTGAGTCCGGACGCCTGTTCGTCGCTGGCGGTGGCGATCTCGGCCACGATGTCGTTGACCTTTTTCACCGCGGTGACGATGTCGCCAAGCGTGGCGCCGGACTCGTTCACCAGCAGCGCGCCTTCCTGCACCTTGTCGCCGCTATCCTTGATCAGCGCCTTGATCTCCTTGGCGGCGGTGGCGCTGCGGCCGGCGAGATTGCGCACTTCGTCGGCCACCACGGCAAAGCCGCGGCCCTGGTCGCCGGCACGCGCCGCTTCCACGGCGGCGTTGAGCGCCAGCAGGTTGGTCTGGAACGCGATTTCGTCGATCACGCCGATGATGTCGTTGATCTTGTTGCTCGACGTGCTGATGGCTTCCATGGCCGCCACCGCCCGTCCCACCACCTGGCCACCGTTTTCCGCCGCCTCGCGCGCGCCGCGCGCCAGGGTGTTGGCCTGCACCGCGTTGGCGGCATTCTGCTGCACGGTGGTGACGATCTGTTCCATCGCGGAGGTGGTCTGCTCCAGGCTGGCCGCCTGCTGTTCGGTGCGCAGCCGCAGTTCCATGTTGCCGCTGGAAATTTCCCCGGCGCCGGCCTTGACGCCGGCGGCGCTATCGCGGATTTCCCGCACCACTTCGAGCAGGCGGTCGCCGGTGTTGTTGATGCCGTCGCGCAAGCTTCCGTACACGCCGGGATAGTCGCCGTGGATCTTGCGCGTCAGGTCGCCGCCGGCAAGCGCGCTCATGGCGGCGCCGGTTTCGCCCATCACCTGCTGCAGCATGTCCAGCAACTGGTTGATGGCGGCAAACACCTTCTGCATGTTGCCGCTGCGCCCGCCGCCCTCGATGCGGTTGCTCAAATCGCCCTTGGCTGCCGCCTCGATGGCGCGCAACGCGGTGTTTTCCAGCGCCACTTCCACACTCTGGTCTCGCCATTCCACAATGGTGCCCTGGCGCGTGCCGTCCTCGGCGAACACCGGGTTCATCAACAGGCGCACGGGGCGCGAACCCAGGTGAATGCGCGCATAGTGTTTTTCACGCAGCCCGCTCACCAGCTGCTGCTGATGCGCCGGATGGCGATGGAACACGTCCATCGACTTGCCGATGATGTCGCGCGCATTGAAGCCCGGCAGCGTTTGCCGCAGCTCGCTTTCGGCCTCGCCAAGCAATTTGTACAGCGTGTCGTTGGCATAGACGATGACGTTCTGCGCATCCGCCACCATGACGCCGGAGGTGCTGCTGGCAAGCGCGGTGCGCAGCTGCATGGCCAGCGCGGCTTCCTTGCGCTCGTGTTCGCGCTGCTGCCGCTCCTGCGCTTGCTCGCGCAACTGTTGGGTGATGTCGCGCCATTCGGTGAGCGTGCCGTATCGCAGTGCGCCCTCGAAGAGCGGCGTGGCGGCCACCGTGAAACTGTGTTCTGCCACATCGATGCGCAGCTCCTGCGTAGTGTCGAGCATGTCGAGCCATTGCCGCAGTTGCGGCGGATTCTCGTGCCAGCGATCGAGAGCGCTGCCCTGCGGCTGTGCCGGGTCGAAGCCGGGCTGTTTGGCCCGCAGCGTGGGCGTGATGCGTGCCAGCAGCGCAAGCGCCGCCGGGTTGGCCTGCAACACCCGGTGCTCGGCATCGCTCACGATCATGGCGCAGGCAGCCGCGGCGACAAGCTGCGCCGCGCTGGGTGCCGACGTGCGCGCATCCTGCTCCGAGCCCACCTCGAACAGGCTGTGCGTGATGCGGTCGTGCGGCGTGCCGAACCCGACAAATTTGCTGAATATGCCCATATGTGCCTCTTCGTATCTGTGGTGGCGATGCTCAGGCCGCGGCGGTAGCGGCTTCCGGCTCGGGTTCGGCCACCCGCTTCCAATCGATCAGGTGGTCGATTTCCAGCAGGATCACCAGTTTTTCATTGATCATGCCCAGGCCCCTGACGAAGGTGTCGCTGATTTTGCCGCCGAAATCCGGCGTGCTGTGCAGGTTCTCGTCCTTGATGTCGTACACATCCGCCACCGCGTCCACCACCAGCCCCACGGTGCGGGTCTTGTCCGCCTGTTCCACGCGCACCACGATCACCACGGTGTGCGCGTCGAGCGTGCCTTCCTGCAGGCCGAAGCGCTTGCGCAGGTTGATGATCGGCACCACTTCGCCGCGCAGGTTGATGATGCCCATCACGTAGGCGGGCGCGTTCGGGATCGGCGTGGTGCGCTCGAAGCCCTGGATGCCGTTGACCTTGAGAATCGGCACGCCGTATTCCTCGCCGTCGAGAATGAAGGTGAGGTACTGGCTGAGCTCTCTGGCCTGGGTGGTGGGTTGCGACATGGTTTCCTCCGGGTCAATGCGTGATGGTGGCCACGGCGTGGTCGTCGCCGCGGCGCGCGCGATGCAGTGTCTGGGCCAGCGTGGTGACGTCCAGAATCAGCGACACCGTGCCGTCCCCCAGGATGGTGGCGCCGAGCATGCCCGGCACCTTGACGAAATTGGTTTCCAGGCTCTTGATCACCACCTGGTGCTGGTCCAGCAGCTCGTCCACGATCAGCCCCACGTGGCGGCGTTCGGATTCGACGATGATCATCTGCTTGCCGCTGTAGTCCTCCAGCACGGCGTTGCCGGCGATGCGGCACACTTCGCGCATGTCCACCACCGGCACCGCCTTGCCGCGCAGGCGATACACCACCTCGCGGCCGGAAATCACGTTGATCAGCGCCGCGTTCACCTGCACGGTTTCGACGATGGACAGCAGCGGCAGCACGTACACCTCGCCGGCCACGCGGATCAGCTGGCCGTCGAGTATCGCCAGCGTGAGCGGCAGCGTGATGCGAAAGGTGCTGCCCTTGCCGCGTTCCGAATGCACTTGTACGCGGCCGCCGATCTCTTCGATGTTGCTGCGCACCACGTCCATGCCCACGCCGCGGCCGGACACGTCGGTGACCACGTCGGCGGTGGAAAAACCGGGGCGGAAAATCAGATCGTGGATCTGGCTGTCGCTGAGCTTGGCGTCGGCTTCCACCAGCCCTTTCTCCAGGGCCTTTTGGAAAATCCGTTCGGTGTTGAGCCCGGCGCCGTCGTCGCTCACGCGGATCACCACGCTGCCGCCTTCGTGGGAGGCGCCCAGGTGGATTTCGCCGGTGGCGGGTTTGCCGCCGGCCTGGCGCTGCTCCATGCTTTCGATGCCGTGGTCGAGCGCGTTGCGGATCAGGTGCAGCAGTGGATCGCCGATGCGTTCCAGAACCGTCTTGTCGAGTTCGGTCTGCTCGCCGGTAATCTTCAGTTCCACCTGCTTGTTCAGCCTGGCGCTCAGGTCGTGCACCAGCCGCGGGAAGCGGCTGAAGGTCACGCTGAGCGGCAGCATGCGAATTTCCATCACCGCTTCCTGCAGCTCGCGCGTGGTGCGTTCCAGCAACAACAGGCCCTGTTCCAGTTCGCCGGCAAGCTCCTTCCCGTGGCGGCCGCTGCGGTTGCGCGTAACCTGATTGAGCATGGCCTGGTTGATCACCAGTTCGCCCACCAGGTTCAGCAGCACGTCGATCTTTTCGATGTCCACGCGGATCGAGCCGGCATCCTTCTTGCCGCCGCGGCGTTCCAGGCGGGGCGCGTGCTGCTCTGCAACAGCCGCCTCCTGCGCCGGCGGCGGCGCATGCGATGGCGCGGCCGCCTTTTCCGGCAGGGGTTGGCGCGGCGTGATGTCGATCTCGGCATCCAGTTCCACCCAGTCGAACACTTCGCGGATGCGGGCGGCATCGGCCTGGGTGTCGAGCGTGAGCGACCAGGCCAGGTACATGGTCTCGGGTTCGAACGCAGAGAAATCCGGCAGGCCGTCGAGCAGCGGCTGCAAAGTCAGCGTGCCGAGTTCGGCCAGGGCGCGGAAAATGTGCTGCGGCTGGTTGCCGTTGCGCAGGAAATCGGGCGCCGGTTTGAAGTGGATGTCCCACAGGATGCCCGGCGCGGTTTGCGGCGCCAGGCTGTCTTCGCCTTTTGCCTCACGCTGCCCCGAAGCCATCGCGGAGACGGCTGTTGGGTCGGCGTGTGTTGTGGATGTTGCGGAAGTCATCGCAACAGCGGGCGCAACGGCATCCTGTTCGCCGCCAAGCCAGCCGATCAACGCGGCCTGCACGGTTTGTGCCTGTGCATCGTCGTAGTCTTCTCCCGACTCCATGGCCTGCACCATGGCGCGCAGCACGTCCACGGCTTCCAGGAACACCTGCACCAGCGGCGGGGTAACACCCAGTTCCTCCGTCCTTACGCGATCGAGCAGCGTTTCCAGCACGTGGGTGAATTCCGCCACGTTGGTGTAGCCGAAGGTGGCGGCGCCGCCCTTGATCGAGTGTGCGCCGCGGAAGATGTCGTTGACGATCGCCAGCGTATTGTTGCCGCGCTCCAGCTCCAGCAGTCCCTGCTCGATCAGGTCGAGGCCGTCGTTGCATTCGCTGATGAAGATGTGCCGGATTTCCTCGAGCTGGGAATGGCCGGACGTCGAATTGTGCATGCGCGACTCCGCCGGTTCAGCCGAGCAGCCGGTGGATCACGTCCACCAGCTTCACCGGATCGAAGGGTTTGACCATCCAGCCGGTGGCGCCGGCGGCACGGCCCTGCTGCTTCATTTCCTGGGAAAATTCGGTGCTGAGGATAAGGATGGGCTTGAAGGCGTAGTCCGGCAGCGTGCGCAGCGCGGCCAGCAGGTCGAAGCCGTTCATCACCGGCATGTTGATGTCGGTGATCACCAGGTCGAAGCACTGGCCCCGGGCCGACGCCAGCCCTTGCTGGCCGTCGCTGGCGCTGGTGACCGCGAAGCCGGCATTGCGCAGCACGCCGCCCAAAAGCTCGCGGATGGAGCGGGAGTCGTCGACGATCAATACGTGAGACATGGCCTGTGGTTCCTCTTCTGCTGTGGCCGTCCGGCATTCCCCTGCGGGGGTACTTGCTTATTTACGGCGCAACTTCGGGTAACTTGAGCCACATCCTGCGCAAGCGTGGGAAAACCCCCATGCGCGTCTTGGGAACCGGCGCGCAACGCCGCGATGCGCCGCCACAGGGATTATTCAGCGCTTCCCTTGCATCCCACCGCGCCAGGACTACACTGGGCCACACATTGCATTGAACGAAAGCGGACCGTCGGCACGGTCGCGGAGGTGGCATGGAATACCGGGTGGAACACGACAGTCTGGGCGAGGTGCAGGTGCCGGCGGACAAGTACTGGGGCGCGCAGACCGAACGTTCGCGCGGCAATTTCCGCATCGGCCCACCCGCCAGCATGCCGCTCGAAATCATCCACGGCTTTGCCGTGCTCAAGAAAGCCGCCGCCGCGGTCAACGAGGAACTCGGCGGGCTCGACGCCGACAAGGCCAAGGCCATCATGGCGGTGTGCGACGAAATCCTGGCAGGCGAACTCGACGACCAGTTTCCCCTGGTGATCTGGCAGACCGGTTCGGGCACCCAGACCAACATGAACGTCAACGAGGTGATCGCCAACCGCGCCCACGTGCGCGCCGGCCATGCCCTCGGCGAAGGCCACACCGCCCTGCATCCCAACGACGACGTCAACCGTTCGCAGTCCAGCAACGACACCTTCCCCACTGCCATGCACATCGCCATCTACCGCAAGCTGGTGGAGCACACCATCCCTGCCGTGGAACAGCTGCGCGACACCCTGCACGACAAAGCCGAACGCTTCATGGCCATCGTCAAGATCGGCCGCACCCACATGATGGACGCCACCCCTCTCACCCTCGGCCAGGAATTTTCCGCCTACGTTTCGCAGCTCGACCACGGCCTGGCGGCACTGTGCAACACGCTCGACCACCTGAGTGAACTCGCCGCCGGCGGCACCGCCGTGGGCACCGGCCTCAACACCCCCGCCGGCTACGCTACCCGCGTCGCCGCCCGCATCGCCACCCTCACCGGCCACCCTTTCCGCAGCGCCGCCAACAAATTCGAAGCGCTCGCCGCCCACGACGCGTTGGTGGAAACCCACGGCGCGCTGCGCCAGCTCGCGGTATCGCTCACCAAGATCGCCAACGACATCCGCCTTCTGGCCAGCGGACCCCGCAGCGGCATCGGCGAACTGATCCTGCCCGCCAACGAACCCGGTTCATCGATCATGCCCGGCAAGGTCAACCCCACCCAGTGCGAAGCCCTGACCATGGTCTGCGCCCAGGTCCTCGGCAACGACGTTGCCATCAGCGTCGGCGGCCTGCAGGGACACTACCAGCTGAACGTCTTCAAACCCGTCATGGCCGCCAACGTCCTCCAATCCGCCACCCTGCTCGCCGATGCCTGCCTGTCATTCGAACAGCACTGCGCCCGCGGCATCGAACCCAACCAAAACGCCATCGACCGCCACCTCCACGATTCCCTCATGCTCGTCACCGCCCTCGCCCCCCACATCGGCTACGAAAACGCCGCGAGCATCGCCAAGCTGGCGCACAAGGAAGGCACCACACTCAAGGAAGCCGCGCTGAAACTCGGATTACTCAGCGCGGAACAGTTCGAAGCGTGGGTGAAACCGGAAGACATGGTCGGCCGACAGTAAACAGTAAGTGGCAGGCAGTCGGTGCGCGGCCCCGCTTGCCGTCAATATCCGCTGCAACGTCCAACTCTGCACATTGCCCCCCCCCCCACACCCACCATTATCGATCAGGCTTTGCTTGGGGGTGCGCGGTGAGGATGAAGGGGGTCGACACCGTCTCCGGTAGCCTTGCTGTCGCCAATCAGCGCCCTGGCAGGTAACCTATCTGACCCCCTGAAGAGCGAACGCGCACCCCCAAGCGAAGCCGGGTGCCACTGACCCAGACCGTGGGGGGCTCCACCACCACCGCCACCCTCCCCAAAAATTCTCGTCAAAATATCGACACTCCCCTCCCACCCCTCTATGCTTAGCCAAAAATTTGACACACAAATGGATTAAGCAATTCTTACTACTTGATTAATCAACAGGTTTCATTGCTGGCGCAAAATTTGCTGTAGCTGCCCCGCACCCTGCCACCGGCCGCCAACCGCCCGTGGCGGCACTTCGACTCGCAAGGCAGACAGGAGAGAACATGCCAGCCAACCCCAACATGAAAATCCTCGTGGTGGACGACCACGAAAGCATGCGGCGCATCGAAAAGCAGATCCTCAACGACCTCGGCTTCTGCAACGTCGACCTCGCCGACGACGGCACCACCGCCCTCCCCATGCTCCTCAGCGGCAACTACGACTTCGTCATCAGCGACTGGAACATGCCCAACATGGAAGGCCTGGAACTGCTCAAGGCCATCCGCGCCGACGCCCGCATCGGCAAGACCCCGGTGCTGCTCGTCACCGCCGAATCCAAGAAGGAAAAAATCATCGAAGCCGCCAAGGCCGGCGTGAACGACTACGTGGTCAAGCCCTTCAACGCGGAAATCATCAAGGCCAAGATCGCCCGCATCTTCTCCTGACGACAACGACCCAAGGAACCGGCGCATGAACACCCTTACCGAACCCCGTCACCGCGAATCCCTGTCCGCCGACGCGTGCGGCCCCGAACCCAAGTATTTCATCGAGCCGCGCGAACTGAGCGGCATCAAGCAGTGCATGGATAAGCTGCTGCACTGCCTGCAGGGCGAAGATCTCCCCGGCGCACTGAGCTGCATCAAGGAGATCAACCACATCAATGACCAGAGCATGTTCACCATCATCGGCAAGATCACCCGCGGCCTGCACGACGCGATCGCCGACCTGAACGTGTCCACGCACGATTCCCGCAACGACAAGAACAAGACGCGCGCGGGGCTGGGCTACGTGATCGCGATGACCGAGAACGCCGCCAAGACCACGCTGGACATGACCGAACACGCGCAGGAACAGTTGCATCAGCTGGACGCCAACCTGGCGCAACAGAATACCCTGATCGCGCGCCTGCAAACGGAAGTGAGCGGCCAGACAGCGGCCCTCAGTGAACTGCAGCGTCTGGCAAGCGCCCACCGCGCCGGACTCGCCAGCATCGGCCATGACGTCACCGAAATCGTGATCGCGCAGAATTTCCAGGACCTGACCAGCCAGTCGCTCACCAAGATCATGCGCCTCATCGGCGACGTGGAAACCTCGCTGGTGTCGCTCACGCAATACACCAAACTGCTCAAGCAGCTGTCGCAGTATTCCGACGGCACCGAAATACTGGATGCCACCGACGGCGCGGCGCTGCTCAGCAATCTGGAAAAGATCGAAAGGCCGGCGGAAAGCGAACACATGGACCAGAACGACGTCGACAACCTGCTTTCCAGTCTCGGATTCTAAAGCACAAGGATACCGCCTCATGTCCACGGCCCTGCTCATCGCCGACGATGCCGCCCTCGCCCACAAGATCCAAACGGTGTTCGAATTCATCGAGCACCAGCTCAGCCATGCGGGCGACGTCGATTCCACCCTGGCCTCGCTGCGCACAGACGACGACTACGTGGTGACGCTGCTTGCGGTGGCCGATGAAGCGCGGCGCAGTGAACTGGTGGCGCTGGTCAACCGGCACCGCCCTTCGCTACCCGTGTATCTGCTTGGCGAGGAGGAGGCGGAATCCACGCCGCCACGCGGCGTGAGCGGCTATCTGTCGCTGCCGGTGCAGTATCGGCGCCTGCTGGGCATTCTGCGGCAGTCGGCGCAACAGGGGCAGCGTGGCCCGCGCGCGCACAAAGGTCCTTCTGTGTCACTTACCGGCCACAGCCCGCAGCTCAAGGAAATCCAGGCGCTGGTGCGCCACGTGGCGCTCACCGACGCCAACGTGCTGCTGCTGGGCGAATCCGGCACCGGCAAGGAAGTGGTGGCGCGTACCGTGCATCATCTGTCGCTGCGCAACGATCATCCCTTCGTGGCGGTGAACTGCGGCGCCATTCCGCCGGAATTGCTGGAATCCGAACTGTTCGGTCATGAAAAAGGCGCATTTACCGGTGCCATCAGCACCCGCAAGGGCCGTTTCGAACTGGCCGAGGGAGGCACGCTGTTTCTCGACGAGATCGGCGACATGCCGCTGCCGATGCAGGTCAAGCTGCTGCGGGTGCTGCAGGAACGCTGCTTCGAGCGCGTGGGCGGCACCAAGACCATCCAGAGCAACGTGCGCCTCATTGCCGCCACGCACCAGGACCTGGAAAACAAAATCGGCGAGGGCAAGTTCCGCCTCGATCTTTACTATCGCCTCAACGTATTCCCCATCCAGCTACCCGCGCTGCGCGAACGGCCCAGCGACATTCCCCAGCTGATCCGCGAATTCGCCACCCGCATGGAGCTTGAGCACAAAAGCCCGATCGTGTTCGAGGAATCCGCAATACGCGCGCTCGCCAGCCATCCCCTGCCCGGCAACGTGCGCGAACTGGAAAACCTGGTGGAACGCCTGGCCATCCTCTATCCCGGCGAAACCATCACCAACGGCAAGCTGCCCGAACGCTATCAGCTCAAACATGGCATCGAGGGTAGTGCTCCCGGGACCAACGACAGCACCGAGCCGTTGCAGCCGGCAGCCTTCACCACTGTCGACGTCGGCAGCGGCATCGACCTCAAGCAGTACCTCACCGACCTGGAAAGAAACCTGATCGAATCCGCGCTGCGCAACAGCGATTGGGTGGTGGCCAAGGCGGCAAAATCGCTTTCCCTGCAACGCACCACGCTGGTGGAAAAAATCAAGAAACTGGAAATCCACAGTCCCAGCGTTTGAATGAAAGGCGCTTGAATGAAAGGCGCTTGAATGAAAAACGCTTGAACCAGGAGCGCCTGAACGAAAAACCGGCGCACCCCGCCGGGGCACCGTCAAAATTCCAACCTTCGCCAAAATACCAGCGCCAGCCCATCGCCATACCGACGCCAAATCTGCAAAAAACCCGGCAATTTAGCACTTTTCCAACTTGGCACACTGCTTGCTTTACCGCCATGGAGAGTGTCATGGAGCAAGCTCCGTCGAGGTATCGGTATGAAAAGTCAAAAATCCATTCTGCTGTGCACCGCCAGCGATTCGTTGCAGCAATCGCTGCGCGCCATCCTGCAGTCGGCGCATTACGCCGTACTGGACAGCGCCACGCTGGAACAGGCCGATATCCTGACCGCCACGCGCAACGTCAGCGTACTGATCGGGGACCTCGGCCTGGAGGAAGCCACCGACTTCGCCTTCATCGCCCGCCTGCGCGCGCGCAAGCCGGCGCTACCGATCGTGCTTGCCTGCCGCTATGCACAAATTCCCGATGCCGTGCGCGGCATCCAGGCCGGCGCCAACGACTACGTCACCATTCCCTGCGACCCACGCACGCTGATCGAAATCTGCAACCGCCTCACCAGCGGCGAGGATGGCCAACCGCCGATGGTCATGGCGGATCCGCTGTCGGTGCAGACCGCGGCACTTGCCAAACGCGTGGCGCAAAGCAACGCCACGGTGATGATCTGCGGCGAATCCGGCACCGGCAAGGAAGTGTTCTCGCGCTACATCCACGAAAACTCGCCGCGCGCCGGTAAGCCCTTCGTGGCCATCAACTGCGCCGCCATTCCCGAAACCATGCTCGAATCCATCCTCTTCGGCTACGAGAAAGGCGCATTCACCGGCGCCGTCACCGCCCGCCCCGGCAAGTTCGAGCAAGCCAACGGCGGCACGCTGCTGCTCGACGAAATCTCGGAAATGGACCTCGGGTTGCAGGCCAAGCTGCTGCGCGTGATCCAGGAACGCGAAGTGGAACGCCTGGGCGGCAGCCGCAGCATCGTGCTCGACCTGCGAATCATCGCCACCACCAACCGTAACCTCAAGGAAGCGGTGAAGGCTGGCCGCTTCCGCGAAGACCTGTTCTATCGGCTCAACGTGTTTCCGCTGCACCTGCCCGGCCTGCGCCATCGCCAGGAAGACATCGTGCCGCTTGCCTACACCTTCATCGAACGCTATCGCGGCGAACACAGCCTCACGCTCGACGAAGCCGCAGGCACCAGGCTCATCGCGCACGACTGGCCGGGCAACGTGCGCGAGCTGGAAAACGTCATCCAGCGCGCGCTGATCCTCACCACCGGCACCACCATCGAGGAAAGCGCCATCGTGTTCGAAACCGTTGATTCCGCGTTCATGGCACCGATTGAAGCAAGCCTTGCCGCCCGGGCACTGGAAAGCGACCTGAAAACCCTGGAACAGGAACTGATACTCGACGCCATCGGCAACCAGCGCAGCCGTAAGGCCGCCGCGGAAAAACTCGGCATCAGCCCACGCACGCTGCGCTACAAGCTGGCGCAGTTCCGCAAGGCCGGCATCGCCCTGCCCGCTTGAGGAGCTCTTATGAACACCATCGACAACGCCATGGGCATCGAACAGGTGCTGCGCCAGATCCGGCTCAATGCACACCTGCTGCAGCAGGGCGCTGCACCTGCCGCCACGGCGAGCGGCAGTGAATTTTCCAGCGTGCTGGCGCGTTCCATCGACGCCGTGAACGGCCTGCAGCAGGAGGCGGGAACGCTCAAGACCCGCTACGAGCTTGGCGATGCAGAAGTGGACCTGCCCGGGGTGATGATCGCTTCGCAGAAAGCCTCGCTTTCCTTCGAGGCGGCCACGCAGGTGCGCAACAAACTGCTCAGCGCCTACCAGGAAATCATGAGCATGCAGGTATGAGCCTACGCCGTTTGCCTTTTTTACGTCGCCACACGAGGTAGCACCGTTCCATGGCCTCCACTGCCCTGGCGCATTCCGCGCTTGAACAGATCAACCAGTTGAGCCGGCTGCCCTGGGCGCGCCAGGCCGGCTTCATGATCGTGCTGGCGGCTGCCATCGCCCTCGGCACGTCCGTGGCGCTCTGGTCGCAGCAAGCCGATTACGTGGTGCTGTTTCCCGACGGCGCGGCGCAGGACAAGGTGGAAGTGGCGGCCGCGCTCGAGAATGCACGCATTGCCTATCGCCTGGAGCCCGGCTCGGGACGCATCGCGGTACCGGCGGCGGACCTGCAGCAGGCGCGCCTGCAACTCGCCACCCAGGGCCTGCCGCGCAGCAACGCCGGCAATGGCGCGTTCGAGGCGCTGCAGCAAGGCAGCGCCATCGGCACCAGCAATTTCGTGGAACAGGCACGCTACACCCATGCCCTGGAACAGGAGCTGGTCACCACCATCAAGCTGCTCAGCGCCGTGCGCGATGCGCGCGTGCATCTGAGCATTCCAAAACAAACCTCGTTCCTGCGCAATGGCAGCAAGCCGAGCGCGTCGGTGATGCTCGATCTGGTCGGCGGCCAGCACATCAGCGACACCCAGATCGCCGGCATCGCCCACCTGGTCGCCTCCAGCGTGGCGGGGCTGGAATCGGAACGGGTGTCCATCGTCGACCAAAAAGGTTCGCTGTTGTCGCGGCAGAACGCCGGGGCGCTCGAAGGCAGCAGCGACCAGTTGCGCCATACCCGTACCCTCGAAGAGGAATATACCCAGCGCATCCTGACGCTGCTGACGCCGATCGTGGGCGAGGGCCGCATCCGCGCCCAGGTGACCGCGGAGCTGGACTTTACCGTGGTGGAAACCACCGCGGAAAACTACGACCCCAACAAAACCGTGCTGCGCAGCGAGCAAAGCCTGCAGGAAACCCGTGGCGACGACACCGCGCCGCTGCCGGGCGCCCTGACGCCCACGCCGCCGCTCGACGCCGCCGGCAACGTGGTGGCACCCGAGGTGCCGGTACTTGGCCTCGAAGGAACGCCGCCCGCGGCGACCCCGCCAACCGATCCCGCTGCCACCACGCCAAATAGCGGCCAACGCCGCTTCAACACCACCCGCAACTACGAAGTGGATCGCAGCATCAGCCACACCCGCACCGTGCCCGGTGGCATCAAGCGCTTGTCGGTGGCGGTGGTGGTGGATCTGCTCGCGCCGCCTGCCGCGCCCGCGGCACAAGTCGATGACGACGAGGCCGCTGCGGCGGCCGCTGCGCTTGCCACGCAGCAGCAGGAAAAACTCGCCCGGCTGACGCAGCTGGTCAAAGACAGCGTCGGCTACAGCGCCGCGCGCGGCGACAGCGTCAACGTGATCAGTGAAGCCTTCTCCGAACCGTCCTTCCCGGTTTACGAAGCCGCGACGCCGCCGCTCTGGCAACAGCCCTGGGTCCCCGCGGCGGCCAGAAACCTGGCGGCGGGCCTGGTGGTGGTGCTGTTGATCTTCGCGGTGCTGCGCCCTGCCCTGCGCACGGTGGTGGCGCCGGCCGCGCCGGCACCGGTGCAGCTGATCGTCGAGCGCGACGTGCGTGACGACGATGAACCCGAGAAACTGCCAGCGCGCTCCGCCTTCGACGAAAACCTGCAACTGGCGCAGAACATCGTGCGCAGCGAACCGGCGCGTGCCGCGCGCATGATCAAGGACTGGGTGGCCAATGACTGAACCCATCCATCCGCAACGTGCCTGGCGCGACGCCGCGCCAGCGCCACGGCACCATAAGGCATAGGGGGTAAACGATGGGCGCCAAACACAACCTGGCCGACCTGGGCAGCGCGGTCAGCCGCTGGACCACGCCGCAACTGGAAGAACCGGTGCCGGCCCCGCAGGAGAGCGGGCCGAGCCTGGAAGAACTGCGCCAGCGCGCCCGCGAACAAGGCTTCGCCGAGGGCCACGCCGAAGGGCTGCGCCAGGGGCAGGCACAGCTCGATGCACGCGCGCGCCAGCTGGAACTGTTGCTCGATGCACTGGCGCAGCCGTTTGCCGATCTCAACCAGCAGCTGTTGCAGCTGATGGCGGGGCTGTCCGGCAAGATCGCGCGCAGCCTGGTCAAGCGCGAACTGCGCAGCGCGCCGGAAACCATCATGGCGCTGGTGCGCGATACCACGGCGCTGCTCGATGCCACGGCGCCGCGCCTCAACGTCTACCTCAATCCCGCCGATGCGCGCGTCATCGCTGCGCTGATGCAGGACGGCAGCGAACGCACGCGCTGGGCGCTGATCGAGGACCCCAGCATCGCGCCCGGCGATTGTAAGGTGGGCAACCTCGATTCCATCGTCGACGGCAACCTCACCGCGCGCATCGATGCGGTGCTGACGCAATTCCAGGGAGACGAACGTGGTTGACGCCGCCCTTGCACCGCCGCCGCTTGCGGCGCGCCAGGCATTCCTGCAGGCCAATCTGGAACGCTATTGCCAGCGCGTGCGTCCGCCCGTGCTGCCCGTGGAAGGCAAGCTGGTGCAGATGATGGGACTGACGCTGGTGGCCTCCGGCTGCCGCGCCGCGGTGGGCAGCCGCTGCCTCGTCACCACTGCCAACAATCTGCGCATCGAGGCGGAAGTGGTGGGCTTCAGCGATGAAAAACTGTTCCTGATGCCGATCGGGCGTGTACACAGCCTCAGTCCCGGTGCGCGCGTCACCCCTTTGCCGCATTCGCCGCAGGTGGTGGTGGGCGCGGAGTTGCTTGGGCGCGTCATCGACGGCAGCGGCCAGCCGCTCGACGGGCTCGGCGATCTGCAGGGCGAACAGCATTACCGGTTGATCGGCGCGCCGATCAATCCCTTCGAACGCAAGCCGATCGACAAACCGCTGGACGTGGGCGTGCGCGCCATCAATGGGCTGCTTACCGTGGGCCGCGGCCAGCGTATTGGCCTGTTTGCCGGCAGCGGCGTGGGCAAGAGCGTGCTGCTTGGCCAGATGACGCGCCACACCGAAGCCGACGTGGTGGTGGTGGGATTGATCGGCGAGCGCGGGCGCGAAGTACGCGAGTTCGTCGAGGACATTCTCGGCAAGGAGGATTTCAGGAAGGCGGTAATCGTGGCCACCCCCGCTGACGATCCACCACTGCTGCGCCTGCACGGCGCCTGGCGCGCCACGGCAATCGCCGAGTATTTCCGCGACGCCGGCAAGAACGTGCTGCTGCTGATGGACTCGCTGACCCGCTTCGCCCAGGCCCAGCGCGAACTGGCGCTGTCCATCGGCGAGCCGCCGGTGACGCGCGGCTATCCGCCTTCGGTATTCGCGCTGATTCCGCAACTGGTGGAACGCGCCGGCAACGCCAATGTGGGCTGCAACGGCTCGATCACCGCGTTCTACACCGTGCTGGCGGAAGGCGACGACCAGCAGGACCCGATCGCCGATGCCACCCGCGCCATCCTGGACGGGCACATCGTGCTGTCGCGCGCGCTGGCGGAAGCCGGCATCTACCCGGCAATCAGCGTGGAAGCGTCGATCAGCCGCGTGATGAACAACATCGTCGACACAAAGCAGCAGCGCGCCGCCATCCGTTTCAAGCAGACCTACAGCCACTATGAAAAGAACCGTGACCTGATCAGTGTCGGCGCCTATCGCCGCGGCTCCGATCCCGGTATCGACCAAGCCATCGAAAAGTTTCCAAGGCTGCAGCAGTACCTCCAGCAGGGTGCCAAGGAAAAGGCCGATCTGGCCGCCAGCAGGGCCCAGCTATTCACTCTATTCGATGAGGAGACACCACGATGAAACGCTCCGAGCGTCTGGAAAAGATCAACGCCATCAACCAGGGCATGGAAAATCTGGCGGGCGTCAGCCTGGCCAGCGTGCAGGCGGACTACGATGCCCAATTGCACCAGCTGGAACAGCTCAGGGTATACCGGGAGGAATACGTGTCGCGCCTGCGCCAGCGCCTGGCCAACTACACCACGGCACGGCAATTGCAGGACTATCACTACTTCTTTTCCACCATCGACAAGGCAATCGAGCAGCAGGAACGCCAGGTGCAGCACTGCCTCGGCGTGGTCGAACAGCACAAGGCCGTCTGGCAACAGCGGCACCAGGAGGTACGCAAGATGGACATCGCCACCGAGAACCTCAAGCGCAGCGAGGCCGCGGGCGCCCAGCGCCGTGAACAAAAGCAGACCGATGAAATGGCAAGCCTGCTGTTCGGCCCGTCGAACGGCCTGGCGTACAGCAATGACCCCGCCAGCCGTCTGCACACGACGCGATGAAAAATCCCATGGAACTTGCCACCGCCCTGCTCGCCGCCGACTCCGCCGTGCCACGCGGTAAAAACCCCGCCGTGGGCACGACGGACGCGCATGCCGATTTTTCCGCAACGATCCGGCAGCAGTTGGCAGCGAGCGAGGCGGAAACAACGCCGGCGCAAGCGGCAGGCAGCGGCGGCAAGGACGTGCCGCCAGACGGTGAAATCCTGCCGTTGCCGCAGGAGGCGCCGGACGCCGGCGCCTCTGAGGCCAATGCGCCGGCCATCTTTGCGGAAGCGAAGGCGTCGGCCACCGCCCAGGCAACGCCTGACATACTGCCGCACGATGACAAGACTACTGAACGATCCATAACCGCCGCTATCACCATTCCCGAAACGATTTCGCAGGACGATGCCAGCGAAGCACAGCCGTCCATACCCGTGCAGCCAAAATTTACCGCGCGTGACGCTGCACCGCGCCGGGAGGCGGCGGCCATCGCAAGCGACACCTCGGTTGCTGCGACCACCACCACGCAGGCCGGGGCAACGGCCGAAGAAGATGAGGCTGCACCCGGCCAACCCGGGACGACACCGCTCACCTCCACCGCGACGCAAACACAAGAGTCCGCCACGGCAAGTACGTCCGCCGCGCAGACGCTACCTGGTACCCCGATGACAAGTGCCGCTGCGCCACCCGTCACCAACACGCCTTCCGCGGCTATATCCCCGCAACCGGAAGCGGACGACGCCCAACCCCTGTTCAATGGGCAAACACTACAAACGCCACCCGCCCCAGGCACTGCAATTGCCACCGCGACAACCCCAGGCACGGCGGCAGCGGAACCCACTACCACCCAGCCGCAACCCGTGGATGCCGGTAAAGCATTTTTCGATGTACCGTCACCGGCAGCCGACGCTCCCGCCATCACCAGCGGTACCAATACCACGACACCGGACAACAGCCTGCCACCGCCCGTTCCACAATCCGCCCTTCCCCTCCATGCCCCCGCCCCGCCGCATCCTGCGCTGGCGGCGGCATTGTTGGCCAGCGGCGCACAGGCGCCCGCCAACACCGCGCCCACTTACACGGCGGCGCTCATGGGCAGCCCCGCCTGGCTGGACGCCATGGACGCGCAGGTGAGCTGGATGCACGACAAGGGCATTCTCGACGCCGAGCTGAAGCTGCACCCGGCGGAACTCGGCTCGCTCGAAATCAGCATTACCCTGCAGGACGACAAGGCCGTGGTGCGCATGGTGGCCGGCAACGCGCAGGCACGCGACCTGCTGGAAGCGAGCCTGCCGCGGCTGCGCGACATGCTGGCCTCGAGCGGCCTGCAACTGGCGCACGGTTCCGTCGCGCAAGGCGATTCGCAGCGGGGCGAACAGCAGGCGCCGTCGCGCCATGCCACGCGCGCGCCGGATGAACGCGCCACGCCGCAAGCGGGCAGCGCGCACGTCGCCGCGCGCCGCCTGTCCCCGCATCGCATCGACCATTACGTCTAACCCTTCTGGAGATTGTCACCGTGAAAGCCATCCTGATCGCCATCATCCTGGTGCTGCTCGCCGTCCCCGCCGGCCTGTATTCGGCCGGGCTGCTGCACTTCGGTGCCGCCCCCGGCGCCGGTACGGAAACGGCAAACGAGGCACAAATCCCGCCAGGCCTGCCGCCGCAGTACCTCACGCTCGACCCGCCCTTCGTCGTCAACTTCGTGCATCGCGGCACGCTGCGCTATCTGCAGGTTTCGCTGGACCTGATGTATCAGGACCCGGCGCTGCTGGCGAAGGTCACCGAGCGCATGCCGGAAGTGCGCAATGCTTTGATCCTGCTGTTCAGTAATCAGGAGTACGACAACCTGAGCACGCTCGACGGCAAGGAGCTGTTGCGCCTGGACATCATGCGCGCCATCGACAAGGTGCTGGGGCTGTCCCCCGACGACCGCAAGGCCGCCGGCGAAGTATTCATTACCAATTTCGTCATGCAGTGAGCGGCGTAGCCGCGGAGAAACCATGAACAACGATCTCGAATCCATGCTGTCCTCGCTCAATCCGCCCGAACCGGCACCCAGCGGCGCCATCGTGCGCGGCGGCAACGACGTCAATCTCGACACCCTGCTCAAGGTGCCGGTGTCGCTGTCGATCGAAGTGGGACGCACGCGCATGCCGCTGCACGATCTGCTCAACACGCGCGAGGGCACGGTGATCGAGCTGGACCGCCTGCTCGACGAACCGCTGGACATCCTGGTGAACGGCACCCTGATCGCGCATGGCGTGGTGGTGCTGGCCAACGATCGCTTCGGCCTGCAGATTACCGACATCGTCAGCCCGCAGGATCGGGTGCGCAGTATCTGAAATTCAGTTGCTGCGCTTTTGCTGGGCCGCCACCTGGCGGCGGTGATGGCGAAAGATGAACTTGTCCAGGTTGTCCGCCACCGCCTGGCCAAGACCCTTCAGATGCACGCGGGTCCAGCCCGGCGCGGGCGGCTCGCTTGCCACCCCTGCCAATTGCAGCGGCCGCGGCAGACGCGGATCGAGATACAGCGACACCAGGCAAGGACTTTCCGGCGCCAGCGACACGTCTTCGCGCAGGCTCAGGTTGTCGGTGCTGAAACGCAGTTCCACCGGCGCCGGCCGCAACTGTTGTTGCTGCAGCAGCGTGGAAAGCAGATCCAATATCAGGTTCAGCTTGAGATCCTGGCGCTTCAGTTCCTGCGCCACGGCGTCGCTTTCGTCCAGGTCGTGTTTTTCATCCATGCCAAGCAATGCCTTCAGCAACAGCTCGTTGGCTTCATCGAGACGCTGCAATGCGGCTGCCGACAGAGGCTCGACAAGTGGCGCCAGCGTGCAGGGCAGCTCGCCGTGATAGGTCAGCCCTTCGTCCTGCGTGCTCATGACAAAGGCTCGCTGTAAGCGCTGGTTGGTTGCTCGCCGTGGGCATTTGTTGGTTGCTTGCTGTAGGCATTGGTTAGTTGCTTGCTGTAGGCACTTGGCAGCTGCTCGCTATAGGCGCCGGCGGCGCGGTGGCGTCCGCTCTCTGCACGGTGCGCTGCGCCAAGCGCATCGCGCGCTTCGCGCACCAGCGCCACGATGCGTTCGTTGAGATGCACCAGCGCCGCAAGCGCTTCCGCCACGTCCAGCGACGGCTGCGCGCATTGCATGTCGAAGCACTGGTCGAGTTCGTCCTTGCGCTCGCGCTCGAGCATTTCCAGTTCTTCCCAGGCACCCGCTTCGGCGCGCTGCAGCATGGTTTCGGTCAGGCGCAGCACGCGCGCCAGTTGAAAGCGCCGCTCCCGCTCGCTCAATTCCTGCCGCTGCTGCGGCGTGGGCGCCGGCTGTCTGTCCACGATGTACATCTCAGCCCTCCCGCTGCTCCGTGGGAATCGCTTCCCAACCGCTCTTGATCTGCTGCAACAAGGTACTGACTTCGTCCAGCAGCGCGGCATCGGATTTGACATTGGCTTCCAGCAAGCGCCGTTCCATGTAGGAATACAGCGCTTCCAGGTTGTCGGCCACGTCCCCGCCACGCTCATGGTCCAGCGCCGCGCGCAGGCTGTCGATGATGCGCAGCGCGGAACCGATGGCATTGCCCTTCACCTGCACGTCGCCGCGCCGGGTGGCGCCGCTTGCCAGCGCGATTTTCTTCAGCGCGCCTTCGTACAGCATGCCGATCAGCATGTGCGGGGTACAGTGGTTGACGCGGCTTTCCACGTCGATGTGCTGGTATTGATTCAGGGCGGCCAGGTGGTGCATGCGTAACTCCAGGTTGCTGTGCGCTTGCCTTAGTATCGTCATCTTTGCCGCGCAGCTTTACCGCCAGGTGACCGGACGACCAAAAATTATCTCAACTGTTGTTGCTCACCGCGCCGGGCAGGCTGGCGAGCTGCGTCTGCAGGAAGGAACTGGTGGTGTTGAGGCGCGACATCAGCGTATCGAGCGCGTTGAACTGCGCCAGGTAGCGCTTCTGCACCGCTTCCCAGCGCAGCTCCATCTTTTCCTTGCGCTCCTGCAACTGCGCCTGCTGCTCCTTGGCGCTGTCGATGCGTGTCTGCAGGCTGCTCTCGGCCCCCAGCAGCTTGCCCAGCAAGGCGTCGAGCTGGGCGGTGGCGCCGCGGGTAAAGTTCACCGTGCCGCGATTGCCGGTGGCATTGCCGGTGATGTCCAGCACCAGCCCCGCCGCGGCACTGCCCGCGGCGCCGGTGAGCGTGCTGCCCTGGCCGGTGGCGGCCACGCCGCCGATGCTGCCCGCCACGTTGGTGCCCGGCATCCCCTCGCCAGGCGCGAAGCCAAGCGTGGCGGCGCTGGTGGTTCCCGTCGCCTTGATTTCGACGGTCGAGGTATCGCCCACGCTGGTGGAGGCGATGACGAAGCGCTGGTTCGCCGCATCATGGCTCACCTGCACGCTCACCCCCGCCGCCACCAGGTTGGCGGCGCCGTTGATGCGTGCCTGGATTTCAGCGGCCAGTTCCTCCGGCGACGCATAGCTGCCAAGCGTCAGCAGCAGTTCGCCGGTGGGCACGCCATCCACTTCCAGGCTGAGGCTGCGATTGTCGGTATCGATCACCAGTGGCGTGGCGGAAAAATCGGGGGGCAACACCCCGCCGCCCGCCAGGCGGCCGGCGGTGGCAAGCGCGTCGATCACCACCGCATAGTCGCCGGCCTGCGTGGCCTCGCCGGCGCTGCCGTAGGCAACGCCGGGATCGGTGGCGCGCGCCGTGGTGGCAAACAGACCGCGTACGTTGGCCGGTGCCTCTTTCAGGGCCGCGGTAAATTTGGCGCTGTCGAGCACGAACTGCCCGTCCTTGTCGGTACTCAGTCCGATGTCGGCAAGCGAGCGGAAATCGCCGACCAGCCCGCCTATTTCGTTGCGCAGTATGGCGTCCACCTGGCTGACGATGGTGCGCACGCTGAAATCGCCGATCAGCGTGCCAGCCGTGTTGGTGGTGGGATCGTAGGCGGTGAGCGTCTTGATGCTGCGCACGAAACCGTTGTAGCCGTTGATGAAAGCCTGCAGCGCATTGGTCACCGCGCTGCTGTCTTCCTTGATTTCCACGTTCACCGGCGCTTGCGTAACCTGCTTCAGGGTCAGTTCGATATTGGCGATGGTGCTGCTCAGCGTATTGCTTGCGCTTTTGATCGGCACGCCGTTGATCGACAGCAGCGCGTCGCTTGCGGCTTTGCTTTGCGTGGCATTGGTGGCGCCGGCATTGAAGGCGAAGCGCGACAATCCCGCCATGTCGAGATCGTCGCCATCGGCATCGGCGGCGCTGATTTCGAGGGCGTTGGCAGCGCCGCTGGCCTTGCTGGCAAGCAGCAGGCGATAGCCCTCGCCATCATGGACGATCGACGCGCTGACGCCGAAGTCGGCATCGTTGATCGCCTGCATCAGACCGGAGAGCGTGTTGTTGTTTTCGTCGATGGTCAGCGTGGTGGTCTTGCCGGCAGGATTCAACGTAAAGCCGTCATAGGAATCGCTTGCCGCCTCGTAGTCGGTGGTGCCGAAACGGAACGTGAGCGTACCGGTGCCAAGCGGCGCATCCAGCGCCGCCACGGCGGGGCCCGCCAGGGAGTGGGCGCTGGCGAGCTGCGTGACTTCCAGACTATAGGTGGCCGGCACTGCGCCCGCCTTCGCCGCCACGCCGAGCGCGGCGCTGTCCGATACGGTGGCGCTGCGCTTGTCGAAACTGCTGAGATTGTTGAGGCTGGCCAGCGAACCCTGCAGGCTGCTCATGGCGCTCTTGAGGCTGCCGAGCGCCGATACCTTGGCGTTCAGCTTGCTGCCGACACGCGACAGCTGCAGGTCGGTGCCGGCGCGCTCGGCGCTCACCAGTTGCGAAACCAGACCGTTGATGTCCAGCCCGGAGCCCATGCCGGTTGCGGTGATCATGCAAATTCCTCGTTCAGGATCTCAGAAACACGACCGGCGGCGCGCCGGCGAACAGGAAGTGCAATATGCGTACCAATCGAATTTGGCCGCTGTAACGTTCAGGCATCGCCGCGAAACAGCAGCCCCTTGGCGTGCTTGTCGCGCAGCGCGGCCAGGCTTCTGGAGATTTCGAGCAGTTCTTCCGCCGGCAACTGGCGTATCACCGTGCCGGTGTTGCCGTCCACCACGGTCACCACGGTGGTGCCAAGCGTTTCGTCGATGTGAAAATGCAGTTCGCGCGCGAGGTTCTGCACGTAGCCCGCCACTTGCTGGAACGCCTGTTGCAGTTCCTGGCGCTTGGCTTCTTCCGGATCCTCGTCCTGCGGCGTGTCGTCCGGCAGGAACTTGCCGGTATCGGCAAGCGATTGCCGCATCGCATCGCCCATCGAAGCCACCGGCGCGGGCTTGAGCGGCAGCGCGGCAACGATCGCACTCGTCTCCACATGGTCAAGTTTCGACATACCCCGGCCCCTGGTTCAGCGGCGGCCGGCGGCGGTTTCCTGTGCCGCCCTGCCAACCGCCGCCTGCCTCATCAGCCACGCAGCAGCGACAGGACGTTCTGCGGCAACTGGTTGGCCTGCGCCAGCATCGCGGTGCCGGCCTGCTGCAGAATCTGCACCTTGGTCATGTTGGCGGTTTCCGCGGCGAAATCGGTGTCCTGGATGCGCGAACGGGCGGCGGACAGGCTTTCCGCCGAGGTCTGCAAGCTGGCCACCACCGATTCGAAGCGGTTCTGGATGGCGCCGAGCGTGGCGCGTGAACCGTTGACGGTGTCGAGCGCGGCGTCCACAGCCTCGATCACGTCGTTGGCGCCATCGACGGTGGCCACGCTGAGCGTAGTCCCGCCAGTGCCAAGCCCCAAGCCATCCTTGGTGGCATTGACGATGGAACTGACGGAGATCGTCTCGCCCACGTTGGCGCCCACCTGGAACGCCTGCGCGGTAAAGCTGCCATCCAGCAGTTTGACGCCGTTGAAGTTGGTCTGGGTGGCCACGCGGTCGATCTCGGAAATCAGTTCAGCCACTTCCTTCTGCATGGCCACGCGATCGGAGCTGCTGTTGGTGGCGTTGGCCGATTGCACCGCCAGTTCACGGATGCGCTGCAGGTTGTTGGTCACCTCGCCAAGCGCGCCCTCGGCGGTCTGCGCCAGCGAAATGCCGTCGTTGGAATTGCGTACCGCCTGGTTGAGGCCGCGGATCTGCGCGGTGAAACGCTCGGAAATGGCAAGGCCGGCGGCATCGTCCTTGGCGCTGTTGATGCGCATGCCGGAAGACAAACGCTGCAGCGAAGTGCTCAGGGCATTCTGCGATTTGTTCAGGTTACGCTGTGCATTCAGCGAAGCGATGTTGGTGCTGATGACTTGCGGCATGGTGCATTCCTCTTGTCGCGTGCGCTCCGGTGCGGTCACGGAGCGCGGGGGTCTGTTTCGACACGGCGATGAACGCCGCTGTTGTGATATACGGCGGCGCGAGGAATTGCTTTAGGGAAATTGTTGGGATCAGAGGGAAGGTTTACCTCCCTCTGTGACCCGGTTCAACTGCGAACGCGAATGATGCTGCTGTCGAGGGCCGCCAGGGAAGGCATGCCCGCCTGACGCATGGCAACCTCCAGCTCGCGATCGAGAATATCGAGTACCTGCGCCACGCCATCGCGGCCAAATGCTCCCAAACCCCACACGTAAGGCCTGCCGACGCATACGGCCGTGGCGCCCAGTGCCAGCGCTTTCAGGGCATCGGTGCCCCGGCGTATCCCGCCATCCATCAGCACGGGAATACGCCCCTCCACCGCCGCCACCACTTCCGGCAGCGACTCGATGGTGCCGAAACCACTTTCGTCGGCGCGTCCCCCATGGTTGGAAACCAGAATCCCGTCGACGCCGTGCTCCACCGCCTGGGCAGCATCCTCCGGTTGCGTGATCCCCTTGAGCACCAGCTTCATGGGCGTGCTGTCCTTCAGCCGCTTGACGAAATCCCAGGTCATCGCGGGATTGGTGGTATTGAATCCGGGCGGCAGCGCAAGCCCCTTCATGATGGCGCGGTCCCCGAAGGACGACGGTGGGCTGTGGCAGGCACTGCACGGCGGCTGGGAACGATCGAAACGGCGCATCCTGTCCTGGTTTCTTGCGGGGATGTCCACGGTCAAAAATACGACCTGCGCGCCGGCGTTTTCCACCCGCCGCAGTATCCCTTGCGTGACCTCCCAGGCATTGGTGGGATAAAGCTGGAACCACACCGGCTCGCCACGCGCCTCCACCACCTCTTCGATGCCATAGGTGGCCATGGTGGACAGGATCATCTTGTGCCCGGTCCGGCTGGCGCCGTGCGCCGCCTCGACCTCTCCCAGGCCATGCGCCATGCCCAACCCGCCCACCGGGGCCATCAGGATGGGAGAATGCAATTGCTGCCCGAACAAATTCACCCGCTTGTCTATCTGGCTGACGTCCACCAGACGCTTGGCGCGCAGGTGGAGCCGGGAAAACCCCTCGCGATTCGCCCGCAGCGTCAGTTCGTCCTCCACGCCTTGTTCAATGTAAGTGGCATGCCCCTGGTTCCAGCGGCTGAGCGCAACGCGCTGCATGTCGAACACATTCACTGCCCGGTCCGCCGTTTCGGCCAGGTAGTTGGCTTCATCGAACAGTTCGGCCGCCAGCGTGGCGTTGGACAAGAAAGGTAGAAGCGGCGCCATTGATGCGCCATACAACGGACTGGCTCCCAGATACCTTAAAAACCTCCTGCGAGAATGTGTATGACGCATATGCCTCCCTTTGGCGATGTCGTACGCTTCACCCCCCCAGCAGCGAATGGACTATCTGGGGATAATGTTTCAATTCTTCTTCAATCTCTTCCGCCGCCACCCGCAGGGCCGGCAGCCGGGTCTTGACCATTTCATCCGCCGCCATGCCCACCTTCGAACGGGTGGTGGAGCAGTTGATGGACGCAATGACCGCTCCGCTCCTGGCCTTGATCGGCACGGCCAGCGAGACGATATTCTCGTCCAATTCGCCATCCACGATGGCGTAGCCCTGCACCTTGACCTGCCTCAGTATCCTGCGCAGCTGTGCCGTCGTCGGCACCGTCGTTTTCGTGAACTTCTCCAGTTGCAGGTTTTCGAGATAGGCATCGAGCTCTTCTTCCTTCTTGTGCGCCAGCATGGTGCGCCCCATGGCCGCGACATAGGCAGGAAACTTGATGCCCACCCCGACATACTTCTGGATCGTGGGGGCCGTCGATACGTACACCAGAAACACGATGTTCTCGCCCTGCAGCACGGCCAGCGAGGAGGTGTCGCCGGTTGCATCGCTCAGCTTCTGCAGCGCCGGGCGGAAAGCCTCCTCCACGCGCATCGATTCCAGAAAGGATGATCCAATATCCATCACCTTTACCCCCAGCACGAACAGCTTGCCGACCTTCTTCACATAACCAAGATGCAAAAAGGTATGCAGACAACGCCGTACCACGGCTTTATTGAGCTCGGTGACAACCGCTATCTCGCTGATCGTCAGTTCGGGGGTTTCACTGGTAAAGCATTTGAGTACCTGCAGGCTCCTTTCCAAGGAAGATATGTATTCACGGCTCGGCTTGCTTTTCTTGGTCGACAACATCTGCACTTCCCACCGTTCAAGGATCAAGGGAAGCGGATTATGCCATGTATTTTGATGACGCCTTTACCCGGGCGGACGTGGGTCGAAAGGCCCGGCGCGCGCCGATTGCATGCTCGTCTTTCCTCTACCGATTGCCTATTCCTGCGCACTCGAGAGGCGTTGAATCAGCGCCTCCATCGCGGGCAGCTCGCCCAGCCGCCCGAAGTTGCCCGCGGACAGAATGGGCGCCTCGCCGGTGGCGTAATCGAGCGGTGTATAGCCCATTGCGTCCTTCGCTTGCAGGTCGGCGCCACGTTCCACCAGATGGCTGAGCACGTCCGCCCACTCCAGACGCGTGGCGATATGCGCCAGTGATTCACCCTCGTAGCCGCCTATCTCGTTGAAACCCGCGGAATTGGTGAAATCGTACACAACGCCAACGTCGTCCAGCGATGCGCCGGCGGCCAGCAGCAGATCGATCCCTTTGATGACATTGCCCTGCGTTTTATCGCGTCCCCGCGTGTTGCCGGTGGTCAACAGGCTCAGCATCGGCGTGAAGCCGTACTTGTTGGCAAGGGCGGCATCCGCGCCGTGGGACAGCAGCAATTCCATCATGTCCAGGTCCGCGCCATAGGCGGCGCGCAACAGCGGCGTCGTCCCTGTGGTCAGGAACGGTTTGTCGTAGGCGCGGTCGTAGGGCGTGTTGCGCGGCGGCGGCGCAAGTTTCAGGCGGAAATCGGGATCGACGCCCGCCTCCAGCAGCATGCGTGCAACATCGACGGCCGAAGTATCCTGCATGGGAGGAAGATCTCCCCGCGCGCTCAGTGGCAGGATACTGAGGTCCACGGCGGCGAATAATGGCGTGCGCCCCCAGTAGTCCCATTGGCCGGGATCCGCGCCGTGTTCGAGCAGGTAGCGCGCCAGATCGTAATGCATGTTGAGCAGGGCCAGCACCAACGGCGATACATTGTCAGGCGTGGGCCGGTTGATGTCCGCCCCCGCTTCCAGCAGGACCTCGACGCACGCCAGGCAGGCTTCCCGCGCCGCATAGAGCATTGCCGTGTAGCCGCCACGCTGCATCTCCTTGACGCGCGGCTCCGCGGTTACCAATCGTTCCCAATCCCGCACGATCGCCCGTTGTTCCACCTCCGCGCCGGCGCCGATCAGCAGACGCATCATGGCGGGGTGGTGCCGGGCCGCCGCCCACATCAGCGCGGTCTGCCCCCCCCAACCCTCCGCCGCGTTGACGTCGGCACCGTGGTCGAGCAGCAGTTTCGCCGCTTCCAGGTTACCGGTGCGGCTCACGGCCATCAGCGCCGTCTGTCCCTCCAGATTGGGAGACTCCACATCGGCGCCGGCCTCCAGCAACAACTGCAGAATGTCGTGATCGCCGCGTACGGCGGCTTCCGTCATGGGGGAGGAACCGTAGTCATTGCGAACGTTCACCTTGGCCTCGCGGCTGATCAACAGACCCACCAGATCGGCCTTGCCGTAGTACGCCGCCCAGTGCAGCGCCGTGGTGCCATCCGAGGCGGCGGCATTGACGTCCACGCCGGCATCGATGAGGGACACCGCTCTCTCGACATCCTCGCTTTCGAGGGCCCGCACCAGCTCCTCGCTGGCGCAGCACAGGCCGCTGGCCAAAAGCAGAGGTGCGAACAATGACAATATTTTCATGCCCTGTGCTCCCGCTTATAGATCGGACAACAGGCCGGTGCTGTCGCCATGATGGCCCACCTGCACATCGGCTCGGTCGAGCATCGTCAGCATGAGATTGGCCAAGGGCGTGTTCTGTGGGTACGCCAGATGCTGCCCCCCGCGAATACGGCCGTTGCCGCGCCCCATGATGATGGACGGCACCGGGTCATGGTTGTGGATGTTGCTGTCGCTCATGCAGCTGCCATAAAGAATCATGGCATGGTCCAGCACCGACCCATCGCCCTCCGGCATGGCGGCGAGCGATTTGACGAAGGTACTGAAGGCGGAACAGAACCAGGTTTGCACCTGCGCCAGCCTGTCGAGCTTGTCGGTCTGGTTCTGATGGTGGGAAAGCGGGTGAAAGGCGTCGGCGATGCCGATGTTGTTGAAGGTTCTCATGCTCGCTTCGCGGTCCGACATGAAGGTGGCCACGCGGGTGATGTCGGCCTGGAACGCCAGGGCCATCAACTGGTACATGAGCTCCATGTGAACGGGGAAACTGTCCGGCATTCCCACCGGGGCATCCGGCACGCTCAGGAGCGACAAATCCTGCTCCTGCATCTTTTGCAGTTGCCGCTCCACCTGGCGTACCGATTCCAGGTATTCATCCATCAACAAGCGATCGCCGGCACCCAGGGTTTTCGACAAGGAACCGGCCTGCCCCAGCACACGGTCGAGCAGGCTGGAATTTTCCGCACTGATACGCTCCCTTTCCTCGGACGTGTCGCCTTCGCCGAACAGCCTGAAATAGAGCTTGCGCGGATCCGACTCCATGGGCAGCGGCTGGTTTGGCGTACGAAACGCAATGGTGGAGGAATAGCTGCCGTTGTTGCTTCCCCCGATGGCGGTGCTCAATTCCAGCGACTGCAACGGGGTGTCCTTGCCGATCGCCGCCGCGGCGACCTGGTCCGTACTCACGCCGTCGCCGGGGTTGCTGGTGCCTTCGGGGGCCACGCAGCGCAACCAGGTTCCCGCGGTGATTCCATGGGGGTCCGGGCTTTCCGCCGGCCGGTTGCGCAATCCGCTGACGATCGTCATGTGTTCGCGAAACTCCGCGAGCGGCGCCAGGATCGGCGACATCTCGAAATCCGGCCCCTCTTGCGCGGGCGTCCATCGCGACATGACCGCGCCATGGGGAACGTAAATGAAGCCCATGCGCAAACGCGGAGCCGCGGCCGTAGCCGCTTGCGCCGTTGCCGCCGGCACCATGGCATCCAGTAAAGGCAAGGCGATACCGGCACCGGCGCCTCTGAGCAGATGGCGGCGGGACAAATGTTTTTTCGTGATGAACATAGGCTCCTCCCGAGTATGAAAGACTTACTTGAGTTGTACGACGTCAGTTGGCGTTTCTCCGGCATCACCGGCCGCAGGAACGCGTCTGTGCGTGAAGGCATCGCTGTGTACGATGCCGCTCACGATGTCAAAAAAGCGGTAATCGCCAGGCTGGGTCGCGTGCGTGATTTTCCGGATCGCCGGCATGTCGCGCGGATCGAGCTGACGGCCCAAGGCGAACAGGTACAGCTTTTCGGTCAGGTTCATGGCGAACTGTTCGCTATCGCCGGCGAGGTTGACGCGCAGGTCATCCACCCCTGCAATCCGTTCGCCGCTTGGCAGCATGCCCGACGTATCGATGGGCGAACCGGCGAAGCGCTCCATTGCACGTTCCCTGCCCACCGCATCGAAACCTTCCAGTGCAAAACCCAGGGGATCCATGAGACCGTGGCAGGTGTTGCAGCTGGGGTTGCTTCTATGCAGTTCGAGTCTCTCTCTGACGGTGAGCTGCACCCTCCCCGGCGAATTTTCCAGCAGGGCTTCCACGCTGGGTGGCGGCGGCGCCGGCGGCGTGCCTTTGAGGTGGGACAGGATATAGGCGCCCCGCAGTACCGGCGACGTACGGTCCGGATAGGACGACACCAGCAACACGCCGCCCTTGCCAAGCAGGCCCCAGCGTGCGCTGTCATCCAGCCTGACCCGCCTGAAGGCATCGCCCTTGACGTTGTTCAGCCCATAGTGCAAAGCCAACCGTTCATTTAAGAACGTATCCGGCGAATCCAGCAGATCGGCGACGCCGCTATCGCTCAGGAAGATATCGGCGATGAACAACAACGCCTCGCGTTTGAAAAGTTCGCGGATTCCTGGATCGACGTCGGCAAACAACACCGGGTCCGGCACGATGTCATCCATGGCGCCCAGGTTCAGCCATTGATAGGCGAAGTTCTGCGCCAGATTCTCCGCCCGTGGATCCGCAAGCATGCGGCGCAGTTCATCCTCGAGCACGGCGGGCTCGAGCAACTGCCCCGATTCCGCCAGTTCCAGCAGGCGTTCGTCGGGAATACTGCTCCAAAGAAAGAAAGACAGCCGGGAGGCAAGTTCCAATGGCTTCAGGGCATGGACGGTGCCCGGCGCGGCATCGGCCGGCACGCTTTCCTGCCGGAACAGAAACTTGGGACTTGCAATGAGCGCGGTCAGCGCCCGGCGCACGCCTTCCTCGAAATCGCCGCCAGCGCTGCCGGCCTGGAAATCCTGCATGAGCAGTGCGATATCCGCTTCGGCAACCTCACCGCGATAGGCTTTTCTGGCAAAGCGGCCAATGATCTCGGCCGCACAGGCGGCCTGTTGATCTGCCCGTTCCGGATAGCAGCTGAAGATCATCTGTCGCGCCGGCGTATCACTGGCGCCGGTGCCCTCGAACGGGCCCTGTACCTCGAACAATCCCAGGGGGAGCACCGTTTGCGCTTCTCCCGGAATCATGGGCTGCAGGTCGCCTTCATACTCGGCGAATGACCGATGGACGAATGTCACCGCAAGGCGGTGCATGCCGGCCTCGGCGTGAAACGGGATACTCTTCAGGCGGGCATTTATCGCATCGACCGCCACGTCGCCCAATTGATCGATGGCCTTGAGATCGTCGCCGCCGGCGATGTCCAACTCGAAGAACCGTTCGCCATCATAGGTGGCGATCAAGGTATGGGTGAATTCCTGATTGAACACCCATACCGCACGTGCCATATCGCCGATATTGAGCACGTATTCCCCATCCGCGGGGAAGTTGTGGTCCGCCACGACGCCGCCGCGCGTGCCCAGCGGTGCGCCGTGCACATGCGCGTACTGGCTACCGGGTTCCGCGCGATACACCGTGCCGCCGGCCCGCGGCACGCGGTTGCCGACTGCCCTCGCCACGATATTGCGTGCGCTGTTGATGGATTGTTCGAGAAACACCGGGGAAATCCGCAATGCTTCCCCAACGTTGTCGAACCCTTCCACCGTGGGGTCGGGAGGGAGGTACAGCGCGGGGTCGATGCTGATGCCAAACATGTCGCGGATCGCGTTGCATACTCCTTACGATTGAGCCGCCGTAGCGCCGGCACCTTGCCGACGAAGGGCTCCTGCACCAGCAACGCATCGAGGCGGTCTTCCAGCGACACGATGAACGAGCGTTTCTCATCGGCCGGAGGCCGCTCCGCCTGGCCTACGGGAGGCATCAGATCGCCTCGCAGTTTCTTGACCACCTCTTCCCAGACATCCAGGTGATCCGTCAATTGATTCTGGTCCAGCAGATCGAATGCCAGGCTACCCGCCCAGTCCTCCGCATTGTGGCAACCGACACAATACTTATCGAGAAAAGCCATCGATCCCTGTTCTGCTGCCAATGCCCCTTGGAACAGCATCGCAGCGGCCAGCAGGCTGTACTTATGGAATCCCATCATGGCATGACTCCTACATATTCGGTCTCGCGCAAATGTCCGTAAAAGCTCTGGAAACTGGTCTTCAGGTATTCGGCCTTGTTGCTCCATTGCGGGAAATGATCCCCCGGATTCGCCGCGATGACTTCCTGCGCGCCCTTGCTCTGGCGCAACAAGATGACCAGTTGCTCGAACAATTCCCGGTACGCATCACGCATCGCGGCGAATTCCGCCTTGGACAACACCTTCCCGGTATAGGGAACGATCCTGGTATCGTCATCCGCCAGCTCCATGATCGCGTCATACGCCTCTATCTGCGCGCCGACGAAACCGTTGCTGACGCGATCGATGACGGTCCATCTGTCCGCCCTCACTACCGGCCCCGCATAGAGGACGTTCGCCTCTTTGAAGTAGGCGATGAGGTCGCCGTCGGTATAGGCGCCCGATGCCGACTTCAGAAGCAGCGTGCCGCTACTCCAGGGAAGCGCCAGCTGGTCGTCGAAGACCACGGACGGCAGCGCTTGCGCCACTACCGGCGCATGCACCACATGGTCGCCGTCTTCCCATATCGTGGCCCCGAGCCATTGCCGGGTATTTTCATGGGCGATTATCGGTATCGCCTGACGGCCGAGACGCTCGTTCAGGCCGGTGAATTCAGGATGCCAGTTGCTGAGCACCAGGCTGTCGATCCGGGTGGCGCCCGTTTGCGCCAGGACCTCGTTCACGAACGGGTCCGCATAAGCCGCGGCGACGCCGTTGACGAGCACGACACCCTCGCCATCGCGCGCCGCCAGGGTGTTTCCCTGCGGCCCCGAAACCAGATAGACGCCACCGGCCAATTCACTGACCTCGAAACGCTCAGGCTGCGCCTGCACTACCTGTACCAGACAGGCACCCAGGCTCAGCCAAAGGTATTGCATGAATTTCATTTGAAACCTACAACCATCTTCTTGGTAAAACGTCTTCCCGCCGATGACCGGCGGGAAGACCTCCCTTCTTAGAACGTTACATTCACACCAACGGTAAACCGGCGGCCTACGCCCAACACCTGGTGCATCGGCGAGATGCCGCCGGGAATACCACGCCCTATCGCGGTGGGATAAGGCGGCGGGTCGTCGCCGAGCAGATTGGTGATGTTGCCGAAGAACTCATACGCCGTGCCGCCATTGTCCGTGTGCGTATAACCCAGGCGCATGTTCACCCACCGCACCGCTTCCAGCTTGTTGCTATCGACATCGACCCCTTCCACCCAGTTGGGATTGCGCTTGACGCTGTCGATGAAACGATGCTGCAGGAACAGCTCCCAGGGCCCCAGGCCGTAGTTGAGCGTGGCCGTGGTGCTGTACTCGGGCAGGTTGTTCGAACCGGCGAAGTCGGTCTTCCTGCCTTGCGAGGGCGTATTTGAATTCTCCGCCAAATAACTGGCAAGAAAGCGCAGCGACAGGCTCTCATCGGTGTTGCTGAAGAAGTTCACGTCAGGACGATAGGACATTTCCAGATCCACCCCCCGCGATGCGGCGGAATCGATGTTGGTGAAATAGTCTTCCACGCGCGTTATCTGATTGGTGACCGGGTTCCTGTCGACCTGCGCACACAGCTCCGCATTTCCGGCATAGCAGTCATCCACGATTCGCTGGTAGCCGAGTGTGCCTATAGCGCCGGTGAGGTCGATGTCATAGTAGTCCGCCGACAACGCAAAACCGCCAAGCCACGAAGGTTGGTAAACGAAACCTACCACGTAAGTGTCCGCTTCTTCAGGTCTTACGTTGGGATTGCCGCCGGAGGCGATGGAAATCGAAAATTGCTCCCCATTGAACTGCGGGTCAAAAATCGACGTTCCGCCCCCATTCTTGTCGAAGCGTTCCGCAAACGTGGCTTCCCGCACGTCCTTCGACAACGTGGCCCGCAACCGCAAATCGTCGGTTACCTGGAAATCGACCCCGGTCTTCCAGGTGGTCACGCCACCGGACAGCGAGTAATCCGAGTACCTGGCCGCCAGGCTGAGGTCGATCTGCCGCGGTCCCGCGCTGTACAGCGGCACCAGCACCTCTCCAAACACTTCCTTGACATTGAACTCGCCGTCGAAAGAGGTGATGTGGGAAAACTGGTTCAGGTTGGGCGAGCCACCGGTGAAGCCCGCGGGAATGCCTTGTATACCCAGCTCGGGGCGATTGAGCGGCGGTCCCAGCGCCTCGACCTCCAGCGGATAGGCGGTCTGCTGCATATCCTGTCTTCTATACGTGGCGCCCACCGAGAAGCCGATTTCCCCGGCGCGGCGGTTTTCAAACAGGCTGCCG
>Ga0182745_1000209_pt1 | contig 73190 bp, 47 predicted proteins | sample eDN3rd30CKraftBY_FD_128523 | JGI IMG/M metagenome (GOLD analysis project Ga0182745, IMG submission 128523) | Enriched backyard soil microbial communities from Emeryville, California, USA - eDNA 3rd pass 30_C Kraft BY (version 2) (version 2) | ecosystem: Environmental > Terrestrial > Soil >... | reverse complement strand
GTCACCGACAGGAACAGTTGGAGTTCAGGCTTCAGCCTGCGCAGTTTGTCACCGACAGGAACTGTTGGAGTTCAGGCTTCAGCCTGCACCGTGCGTCACCGACAGGAACAGTTGGAGTTCAGGCTTCAGCCTGCGCAGTTTGTCACCGACAGGAACTGTTGGAGTTCAGGCTTCAGCCTGCACCGTGCGGCGTGGCCTGCGCCGTACGGCATGGCCTGCGTCATGCGGCGCGGCTTGCGCCGTACATCGCGATCGCCCTCAAACAATCACGCAGGGGCTATCCATCCGCGTGTAGGGCTGCCCCAGCGCTTCAATCACCCGGTCGCCGCGACCGGCGGCGGGGCCGAGATCGATCAGCAGCACTTGGTCGTGGGCGGCATGGATGAGGTCCTTCAGTTGGGCCTTGAGTCGCAGCAGATCGACGGCGTTGAGCTGGCACTCGAACACGGAGTACTGCAGGTGGTCGCCCCAGTTGCGCATCGTGCGAAAGACCTTGCGCAGCCGTTTGTCGTCGCGGATATCGTAGGTGACGAGATAAATTCTTCGCATTGCGCCTTACCGTTTGCGGTGCGGGGGTCCAGCGGAGCCGATGGCTCAACTTCACGCCAACCCCGCCGAAAAGCAGTCGTCGACCCCGCTTCCGGCAGGGGTGGCGGAAATAATACCCTAGAACAACCAAATTGACAAACAGCAAGCCAGCAACCGACACAGCGTCGCCGATCGCTCCGCCGATCGGAGTTCCGGCGTGAGCGGGACCGGTCGCGGTTGCATTTTAACAAGCCAGCCCGACAAACATCAGCGATGTGGTGGCGTAAGCTGGCTAAGCTTTGATGCGGGATACGTGCCAGCCCCACGGAGCGTACTGCCGTCGCAGCAATGCATCATTTGCCCGTCGGTTTTGTCAAAAGCGATAACGGCAAAGTAGCCGCAGTGCGGACTTCCGCCGATATACGAGGCATTGGCAGAAGTCCGCCTGCGGAATTGCGCAGCTCAACCGGCAGTTGTCGGCGATGCAGCTAGCTGCATCGCCGGCACTGCAGGCAATCTCTACGCCGTCAGGAGAAAGATAGACAACCAGCATGCTTCAATGAAGCTCCTGATGAAGTTCATGCTAGTCGGCTACCTCTTCTCAGCAAACCGGGGATTGAACCTGCCCTCACCGAACACCCATTCCGGCCTATACGAGCCCAGTACCTACCCAGAAACGATTCGACAAACTTTATGCTAGTAGTTTAGCTCTCCTCCGGTTTAAAGGGACTTGAAGGAACTGAAAACGAACCGTATATTGCCCGCTGTGAAGCAGGCCGGCCCAGAACTTTTGGCAGAGGACGGGGCCGGCCGCGGTTTTGCCGGGGCGGCGTCCGAGGAAGCCAGCGCCGACGATCTCATGATCAGGCGTCGCACCTCCGGTGTCAATGGTTTGCTGGCCGTGGAGAACGCTATGTACACGCAGCGAAGACAAGGAAGCCGGACAGACGGCGGATCATGGGATGACGCGATGAGAATTCTCGTGTGGCGCCGAGGCAGAGTCCTACCCGGCTGCGACCCAGGCGTATGGCGGAGCGACGCATGCGGCTCGCTCATCCGTTTTGGGGACTACGGCAAAATGGGCGACTATGGCTGGGAGATCGATCATATTTGCCCTGTTTCTAGGAGAGGATGTGACTGGCTCGATAACCTGCAGCCGCTGCAATGGCGAAACAATCGGAGCAAGGGCGACAACTGGCCCTACTGGCGGTGCGCTGTGTAGCACACCGCCTGTCTCTTTCACCGGGCTCGCCACGAAAGACGAACGCCGGTGATTTTTTTGCTTTGACACTGTTTTCTTGACCAAACGTGTCACAGCATGATGTTTCATTCGGGCATGGCCCTCTGCGGTAGCACGCTACCGGGGAGGGCGTTACCATTCCTGCCCTTGGGGCGTATCGTTTCCACCCTAGTGGTCTGGGACAGCTAAAAATTAGGGTTCCTGCGATTTCGATTTCCTGCGATTCTGAACGATGCATGTTCTCGTTCTCTCGCCAAAGGAGTCGCCGTGAGTCTCAAAAAGTTTATCGTGGACCTGTCCGAACAGGAACGCCAGCTTTGCCAGGAGGTCGTCAAGAAACTCAAAGGGACCAGCCAAAAAGTCAAGCGAGCCAATATTCTGCTCAAAGCCGACAGCGGTTGGTCCGACGCGAAAATCGCCGAAGCCCTGGACTGTCGCACCAAGACGGTTGAAAACGTTCGCAAACGATTTGTCGAATGCGGCTTCCAGGAGACGCTGGAGCGGAAGCCGCGTCAGTCGCCACCCACCGCGAAGTTACTCGATGGCGAGCAAGAGGCTAAAATCATTGCGATGCGATTGGGTGATCCGCCTACGGGCTTTGGAAAGTGGACTTTGCGTCTGTTGGCACGCAAGGTTGTCGAGCTGGAAATCGCCCCGGTGGTCAGCTACCAGACCGTCAGGCGGACGCTAAAAAAAACAAGATGAACACCAAGCGGCACCTCGAATACTGGGTCATTCCCCCGAAAGCCAACGCCGAGTTTGCCGCGCACATGGAAGACGTTTTGGACGTGTATTCACGCCCTTACGACGCCCAAGTGCCGGTGCTGTGCATGGACGAACAGCCTGTTCAGCTTGTACAGGAAACCCGCGAGCCGATCGCGGCGACCGCCGAACACCCCAAACGCGTCGACTACGAATACCAACGCGCCGGTGTCGCCAACATTTTTATGTTTGCCGAACCGTTGGCTAGTTGGCGTCAGGTATCGATCCGAGCGCTGAAGACCAAAGTCGATTGGGCCTTGGAGATGGGGGCCTTGCTGGAGGGCCGCTATGCCGATTGCCTCAAGGTGATTCTGGTTTGCGATAACCTCAGCACGCATACGATGGGTGCCTTCTATGAAGCATTTGAACCGTCGCGTGCACGAGCGCTGGTCAGCCGGATTGAATTTCATTACACCCCCAAGCACGGCAGTTGGCTGAACATCGCCGAGAATGAATTAAGCTGCCTGACCAGCCAGTGTGTCTCGGGGCGCCGGATCGGTAGCGAGGCAGAACTCCGCGCGGAAACGGCCGCGTGGTGCCGCGAGATCAACGCGTGCCAACGCGGCGTGGACTGGCAAATGAAGATCGATGACGCTCGCATCAAGCTCCAATCGATCTACCCTAAAATTAAGCTGTAACAGACCACTAGTGGCCGCTTGCACAGGCTCGTCCATGCCATTGAAGCTATCCGACGACTTCGCCATCGCCTTCCAGCAGCTTACTGGGCACGATCCGTTTCCCTGGCAGACCGAGTTGTACCGCCGCTTTACGGCGGACGATGAGCAAAATCGAATCCCCTCGGTCTGCCGCATTCCAACCGGGCTGGGCAAAACGAGCTTGATCGCCGTCTGGTTGATTGCGTTGCGCCGCGAGCCGACCCTGCCGAGGCGGCTGGTGTATGTCGTCAACCGCCGCACCGTTGTTGATCAAACGACCGAGGAGGTCGAGCGGTTGCGTCAGGCACTTCGCCAGTTCGAAGCGACACCGCACCTCGGTATTAGCACGTTGCGAGGCCAGTTCGCCGACAACCGTGAGTGGCTAACGGATCCGTCACGACCGTCGGTGATTTGCGGCACCGTCGACATGATCGGTTCACGACTTTTGTTTAGCGGCTATCGCATCGGCTTTAAGAGTCGGCCATTGCACGCCGGGTTTCTCGGGCAAGATGCCTTATTGGTGCACGACGAAGCCCATTTGGAGCCGGCCTTTCAGACGCTGATCAGCGATATTGAGCGGATCCAAAACGATGCGCGACTCGACGGCAGCGCCGTCCCTTGGCCAAATCTACAGACAATGGCCTTATCGGCCACCAGTCGCCTCAGCGAAGGCGTTGCGCCTGGGCGAATCCTCGAATTAACCGCGCAGGAAAAAGCTGTACCAAAGGCGTTTCCTGACGATGGTTCCGCCCTTACAACAGCTTGGCGGCGACTGAGCGCGAAGAAGCAGTTACATTTACACGTTGCTGATCGAAAAAAGCAACGCAGCCGAATCGTGGAGTTGGCGCTCACCCACGCTTCGGAAAACAGCAATGTGATCGTCTTCGTCCGCCGAGTGGATGATGCCGTGGTTGTCGTTGCTGAGTTGCAAAAGGAACTAGCAAAGCGAAAGCTTTCGCCAGAAACTGTGCTTTCGCTGACAGGGACCATGCGTGGGCATGAGCGTGACCAGTTGTGCAATAAAGCTACCTTTCGCCGATTTTTCCCGGAGCATGCTTCGGAAGGCCACGACTCGCCGGCGTACCTTGTATGCACATCCGCTGGAGAGGTGGGGGTAAATCTTTCGGCTGATCACCTGGTATGCGATTTGTCAACCTGGGAGAGCATGGTGCAGCGGTTTGGCCGCGTCAATCGCTTCGGAAAGCAGACCGATACGCTGATTGACGTGGTCTACTCAGACGACTTCGCCGACAGTAGTGCGTTCGCACCCTATTTAGGGCGAACACTTGAGTTGCTTCGAGAACTCAGTGGAGACGCGAGCCCATGCAAGATCGAAACGCTCGATCGCACACGATGCGAGGCGGCGTATGCGCCTCCGCCAAAAATCCCGCGAATCACCGACATCTTGTTAGACAACTGGGCGATGACCAGTATCCGCGGTGCTCTGCCAGGGCGTCCCCCGGTTGAACCCTATCTGCACGGGGTTACGGAATGGGATCCTCCGCGAGTTTCTGTCGCTTGGCGGAAGGAAGTGGAATGGCTACCGCAATGGCGAATCATTCAAGAAGGCCAAGATTTTGTGCAAGGTTTGCTCGAAGTCTATCCGCTCAAGCCGCATGAACTGCTCAATGACACGTGTGAACGGGTGCAAAGCCATTTACAAACCTTAGCCAAAGCGGCCAGCCATGAAGTTCCAGTATGGATTGTTGACCGGCAGCAGCAGGTTGACACGAGGCAAAGCCTACAGACCTTAGCCAAACTAAGTAAAACCAAGTTCGTGAGCGATCTTGCTGGTGCCACCATCTTGTTGCCGCCAACCGCAGGCGGCCTGAGCATTGATGGCATGCTCGATGGCAAATCCACCTATGACGAGAAGCGTCACAATTATGACGTTGCCGATGAATGGCAGACCTCTCAAACTTCGCTAGATGGCAGCGCAAGTCTAAAAGACAAGACGGTTCGACCACGGCAGCGCATTGAGGACGGAGGTCCGCCCGAAGGGATGGCACTGGTTCGCACGATTCGGTTCGATCGGGAGGAGCTTCCGAAAAGCTGGCAAGGTAAATCTCGATCAGAAACGGGATCGGAAGTGACCGATGGATTGCCGGAAGAGGATGATGAGAATCAAGACGCGCCGCACTTCTGGCGATGGTATGTACAGCCAAAATCCTCGGAAGAGTCACCTGGTTCATCGACCGTCCCGATCTCCTTGGGCGATCACAGTAATGCGGTGCAAGAAGTAGCCGAACAGATCGTCACGTCACTGGGGCTGCCAGAGGATTTGAAGCAGGCTATCATTCTAGCGGCCGCTTGGCACGACCTTGGCAAACGCCGCGAGCGCTGGCAACGAAGTATAGGAAATCCGGAGCCATGGCAGTTCGTTGCGAAGTCAGTAGATCGCAAGAAAGACAAACGGTGGGCGACTGGTTTTCGCTTGCCTTATCGGCACGAGTTCGGCTCGCTGCGGGATGTGCTGGACAACGAGCAAGCGTATCGCGCCGAACTCGACTCGTTAAGTGATGAAATGCAAGATGTGGTCCTGCACCTGATCGCTGCCCATCACGGCCTTGCTCGCCCGCATTTTACTGCCGAAGGCACTCAGGATCCCGAGCTGAGCGACTCCGGTGAAGCGGCAGCGATTTCACTGGAGGCAACCCGACGGTTCACTCGCCTGCAGCGACGCTATGGACGATGGGGTCTGGCCTATCTTGAGTCGTTACTGCGAGCTGCGGACTGGAACACAAGTGCTAATGAGGTTGTCGCGGCATCGGCAAAGGAGGTTGCACGATGAGTTTTCCGCCAGTCATTTCGCTCCCCGTCGACCTGCGCAATCCCGGTCAATATTTCGCTTGCTGTGGTCTCTTTGAACTGGCGAGCCGACAGTCACGCGGAGCATTGGCGTGGTTCACCGACAGCACCTTTCACCTTACCGATGGCAGCGAGTGTAGCCCCCTGACACCTGAGGTGCTGATCGATTTACTAAAGCGGTGTGGGATCGAAAGCAAACTCGATGATCGTGATGCCGACGAGTTTCGGCAATTGAATGACAGGAAACCGAATGAATTGTCGGTTGGCGAAAGAGCGCGCAAAAAAGAATTGGTGTCAATGATTCGGGAGGCACCTGTGCTGCTAGATTGGGGAGAAAAACTGACGGTTGATTGGTTCCTCGATGGTGCATCGGGCGGCAGCGATTTTAAAACTTGGGCCGGACAACAGACGACGCTCGCGATCGCTCGGGCAATGCAGGCGGGAATCGTTGCTGGAGGTTACGCGACTGGCGATTGTCGAGATTGGTTGTCCCGAGGGGTTGTAGGGGCGGGACTTCCATTTAATTTTGACGCAACATTAGGCCTACAATCATCCAGCCTTGACGTCGGATTTAGCCTCGATGTCTTAAAAATGGCTCAGCAAACGCGGCCTTTACTCGAGCTTGCCTCGTTTATCGGTTTGCAAAGGTTCCGCCCCAAATCAATCGTTGCTAGGAAGTGTTATGCCTACGGGATTTGGCAGGACCCGCTCCCCATTCAAGCAGCCGGTGCGGCAGCTAGTTTAAGCTTTCCTGTCTCCCGCTGCATGGCATTTCGTTTGTTATACCGCACAAAGTACCTTAAGTCTTTTCTGCCCTCGACTCCTTACGCAGGTTCCTGATGAGTAGTTCCGTTGAACAATTTGACTCCTGGCTCGCATTCAATGCACCTGCGGCGTTGGTGATTCGAGAGCACCTAACACCGATTGATGGCCCTGATGGTGCGCTCTTTCCTCCAACGTTTGCTCCTGGGGATAAATTTCCCGGTGGTTACAACATCGACCCCATTGATGGGGAGCAGGGCAGTCGTAATGTCTGCTTAATTGATAGCGTTGGCTCACAGGCGAACCGGATCGAACCGATTTTTGCCGAAGCTGAGTATCGCCATCTCGTCCCTCAGGTGATCATCCGGGCTGGTGAGAAAGAGATTAACATTCTCGATGCTGGACACCGTGCCGGTGACGCGCTGGTTCGGTGTTCTGAATTGCAGGAGACGGTTCAAAATGCGTTCTACGATGTTTTGAGAGGAAATGCCGAGCCACTGGCGAGAATCGCACCGACGTCGCTGGTATTCGGCGTGTGGGATTCGCGAGATACCCAGGCGAAGTTACCTCGGCTGGTGTCGTCAACGATCCGTGCCTTCGACGTGCGGAAAATGACCCGTGGCGCGGTTTATATTCCACCTGTCGATTATTCGTCGCTTCAAGTTTTCAGCGAGGCCGAAAAGGCAAAGGCCGAAGGACAAGGGAAGAGCCCGCTGGCACAACGTGGGTTCGTTCACAATCCAGCCTCTGCTGCGCATGGCGGGGTCATTGCCGATGGCGGAGTTCGCCGTGACGCCTCCCTAAGTCTGGCCGCTTTGCAGTCTGTCAAGGCAGGCAATGATGCAGAGAGAACTTTAACGTTGCGGCGATACATTTTGGGGCTGGCTCTGGTCGCCTTTACCGCTAGGCCCGCCACCTATCTCCGGCAAGGATGCCAACTCGTCCGCGATACCGAAAAGGAGTCACGGTTCGAGGTGGTCCATGGCGACGGACTGCGTACACCGGCCGATCTGAGTCATCAAGATGCTTTGGCGTTTGCTTCAGTCGCTGCTGCAAGCTTCGGTGTGGGCGAAGATCGTACCGTCGAATTTAATAAGAAAAAAGCCACCAACGATGTCAAAAAGAAAGATTAGTCGAGAGCATTGACAACAATGGCGACATCATTTTGCATCGCGGTGACTTTTTTAGATCCGCAGTATCACGGACGTGGAGATGGAGGTGAGGCCGAGTGGCCTCCATCTCCGCTTCGAGTTTTTCAGGCACTGATTGCGGCGAATGCGGATCAAGTTACGGAAGCATCGGAGTTCACCGAAGCACTGCGCTGGCTAGAGCAACTCAATCCGCCGATCATTGTTGCTCCGCGGGTACGGCAAGCCGCGCCGTATCGCCTGTCGGTCCCCAATAATTCGCTCGACGTGGTCGCCCGAAGTTGGTCCCGTGGCAATTACTTTGGCGGAGGCGATGCCAGCCCTGCGACACACCGAGCGATGAAAACTGTGGTTCCGCAGTGCCTGCTCGATGGGGAAACGGTGCAGTATCTTTGGGGACTCGATGAGCAGAATTATCCTGCAGAACGAGTGGTTGCCGCTCTGCAGTCAGCCGCCCGACGTCTCATTGCATTGGGCTGGGGAATCGATCTTGTCGTGGGAAGCGCGAGCATCATCGTGGATTCTGAAGACTCGGTCGCGTCTCAGGGTGAAGTATGGCGCCCATCAGCCCTGTCTACAGATACGGCGCTCCGCGTTCCGATTGTCGGCACTCTGCCGGCACTGCAGGCTCGCCATCAGGCGTTCCTACAGCGCATTAGTGGGCAAGGCTTTCTGCCAAGCGACGCGTTCACGCAGTTTGGTAAAGCATCCTACGGCCGAGCGACGGATGCGCCGGCTCGACCGTACGCAATCTTTGAATTAATTGCTGCTGACGGCTCCTGGGTGGCTTACCCTCAGCGCAAGCTCATGAAAATGGCAGGGATGGTACGTCATCTAGCAATCGAGGCGATGCGGATGTGTCCACCCCCAGGATGTGACTCTCAGTGGGCGGAGCAACACGTTGCCGGGCACACGCTGCCAACCAAGGATGCTCACCAGCAATTTTCTTATATTCCGTTGCCGACAATTGGTCACCGACACGGCGACCAGTTGATTCGCCGCGTCATGATCGCTGCGCCAATCGGGAGCGACTCGTGGCTCCAGCACTTGGCCGGCCGGCTGAATGGGGAAACGCTAAGCCCTGAGAGTGACGGCGAGTTTGAATCAGATGAGATTCCTCGCCTAATTCATATTACAACTGATAGCGTGACACGCCACTACACCCGCCGTAGCCAGATTTGGCACAGCGTTACGCCCGTGATTCTGCCAGGGCACGACGATCACAAACCGGCTAAGACACGAAAGCTGATCGAACGTGCGCTGGGTGATTCAGGAATTGTCAATCCCTGCGAATATGAATGGAGTGCGGTGTCCCGATTTCGAAAATCGTATTCGGCTCATAAATACGATCGTCAAAAACGACCAACCGGATATCTACGTCCCGACCACCTGCTGTCGCAAACGGCGGTGCATCTCACGCTGCGGTTTTCAGATGCCGAAGTCTCTGGGCCGATTGTCGTAGGCGCTGGAAGGCACTATGGGTTTGGGCTGATGGCGCAGGTCGGTTCGCTGGTTTGAGATGGTCGTGTTGTGCGGCGGTGTGCTGATCGGCAGGAACTCGCCGGTCCAGGCGAGCCGCTGCAGCTCTGGAGCAGTGGACAGGGCGTCGCATCGCCGCCAAGGTGGCGGGCGGTAGCTTCTGAACGTGTTGCTGACGCAGCGGCGACCGCGGGGCTCCGCCGCGGCTTGGCTGGGCGCCAATAGCCACGATCGGCCGATGCCGCAAAATCGTCAAAATCCGGTCATTGAAGCGCGACCGCCTGGACGATGTAACCGTCACGCCGCAGACGCTTCTTCCCGCGAGGACCTCCCTGTATGCTGCTTTACGGCCGGAACGCTTTCAGCCGCTTGTCTGGAGCTGCGCGGTGGTTGCCCTCGCGCCGCCGGCCACACGGCCAGCGCGTCGCGGTGGCGCTGGTAGCGTTCTGCTTCGCTCTCTTGGCCAGCGATCCGCTGGCCGCGCAGGTGGTCCACCACGCTGAGCCGGAACTGCTCCGCTGGGTCGTTGTCGACGATCTCGGCGAGGATGAGCAAGCAGACCCGTCGCTGGAAGCGGTGCTCAAGCGGCTGCAACGCGCCGAAGAGCGGCTGGAGGAACTCGAGGGCGATGAATCAGAAGATGAGCTGCCGTCGCCCGACGACTGCAAGCCCGACGCCGAAGCGGAGGAACCCAAAGGCAGCGTCACGTATGGCAGCGACGGATTCGAGTTCGAGAGCGCGGACGGAAATTTTTCGCTGGCGATCCAAAATCGGATGCAAGCCCGCTATGCCTACCCGTTCGACAGCGATCCGCGCGTGCTGAGTGATCTGGACCGCGACGAGAGTTCCTTCATGATTCGCCGAGCCCGCACCAAGCTGGCGGGGCATGCCTACTACCCCTGGCTCGAATACTATCTCCAGTACGACTGGTCTGATCCGATCCTGCGCGACCTGAACGTGACCATTTCCAAATACAAGTGGGCTTCCTTAGAGATCGGCCGGGGGAAGGTGGTCTACAACGACGAACGAAAAACGTCGTCCGGTCGGCAACAGTTCGTCAATCGCTCGATCGTCAACGATCTTTTTACCGTCGATCGCCAACAGGGCGTGCAACTGTTCGGCAATCTGTATCCAGATACCTGGTACGATACGACCTACTACCTGGGCGTCTTTACAGGTTTAGGAGTCGGCGAGCGAGACAATGATGATGACCATTTGATGTACAACGCTCGTTGGCAGTGGAACGCGCTGGGCGGAGAGATGCCGTTTTCCCAGTCAGATATCGAATATCACCAACAACCAGCGCTCAGTTTTGCGATTGCAGCCAATACCAACCGCAGCCCCTACCTCGCGTATGCGACGGGCGACAGAAGCGGTTTGCCCTTGCCGTGGGCACCGTATGACGAAATCGGTGATCCCGGTCAGTATCGCATCAACCAGATGATGGGAGAGGTGCGGTTCAAATGGCGCGGGTTCTCATTTCAGCATGAGGCGCACGTGAAGGAGATCATCGACAAATTCGCTGCGGCGGCCAGCCCGTTCAAAGAAACCACCATGCTCGGCGGCTACATTCAGGCGGGTTATTTTCCTTATTATATCCTGCCGATCATTCCTAGGAAGTTGGAGTTCGCTGGACGATATGCTGTGGTCGACCCCAATCTCGCGGTGGGCAACATCGAGCAGCAAGAGGCCAGCGGGGTAGTGACCTATTTTATCAACGGACACAACAATAAGATTAACTTCCAGGTCAGCGATTTGACCCTCACCCCCGAAGATGCACGCAGCAGGTCTGAACAGCGCTATTGGGTGCAATGGGACATTTCATTTTGAACAGAGCTGCTTAAGCAGCACCGGTCATGGTATTCGGCAAAATTCTATCAGCCGGCAGGCATTAGCCTCCGGTTCTCACGAACGCTGCAACGAGTAGCGACGATCGATTTGGCCGCAGGACTTTCCCGGACCTGCTGATTGGGGTGAACCGCCTCAGAACTGAGTGAAGTGGTGAGCAAAATCCGGACGCGCTTGAGACTTGGTTCTAGGTGGAAAGTTCCTTGCTGGCGGCGTCAACCGCCGGACCCCATGCAGCCGCTGCTAACAGCCCAGAGGGCAACAAAACAGTCCAAAGTCGGGACGGGTTTGACGGCTGTGCCGCCCTGCGGGCTAATGATCCAACGCGCACAAATGACCGGCGGCTGACGCCGCCGGCAGGAATCTGCCGACCTCCGGTCTGGATCCGCCAACAGCCTGGAGGGCAAAACAAAAACACTTGCGAATAGCGGCTGTCTTTTTGGCAACCTAGTGGTCTGTTACAGTTAAAACTTCGGGCTGGTAGGGCCGGGGGCTGGCGCCCTGCCGTTACCATTGTTAACGCAACGGCGCAAGCCGTGCGGCCTCCGACCCTAAACTTATGCTGTAACAGACCACTGCAACGAACGTCGTTTTTGGGTCAGTGTGGAGTCTCCTCAGGTGAAGGGGGCTTCCGCGAATCTAGTGGCCGCTCATCTCCGCTTAGGGCTGGGGTGGCATGCCCAGAGCCCTGCGGCTTGTTGATTTAATCAGCCGCAACGCGTTAGCGTCCGGTTGTCCACCTTTTATGCCCTGTTGAGGCGATTTGTGACATTCTAAAATGCGGACTGAAGATTCAATCAACAATCCGTCCAGCGATGGGCGTGGTCGATTGAGTCGACGCGACATTCGGTGAGCTCCCTACAACTCTCCGCAACACGCCCTTCGTTCCTCAGGGGCGTGCCACCCAAGCCGCAACACGTCCTTCGTTCGCGAGCGGCGTGCCACCCAGCGGGGACATTCCACCCAGCAGGGACGTGCTACCCAGAGGATCAGCGTCTATGTCCAACGTGATGAGCCGCGAAATTGGCGGAAGAACCATCTTATGAGGCTGCCGAACCATTGAGCCAATTGTTCGACAATGGATTGCAGGGCGGGCTGTCGAGCTATCGCGCCAGGAACATTCGCAGCCCTAAAATTCGTGGAGCTTTGATCACGACGGTGGCTTGATCGTCTTCCCCTTCGACACCGTTGGCCGGGGTGGAGTCGAGGTCGAACTGGTCGGCGGCGGTGACTTGCAGCGTCGCCAGCTTGATGCCGGCGGCGTCGACGCGGTACTGGACCGAGAGCGTTTCGGTTTGTAGCGGTGCCAGCGAGCCGACGATCCACAGTCCTGACGCGGGGTCGAACACACCTTGCGTCGCGCCGTTGAACAGCGGCGTGATGCCAGGCGGAATCGTCAGCGCCAGCGCCACGCCGGTCGCAGTGGCTGGGCCAGCGTTGTCGACGGTGAACGTGAGCGTGATCACGTCGCCGATCTCCGGCTTGAGATTGTCGATCGTGCCGGTTACTGACAGGTCGATCACGTTGGGCGTGACGACGACGCGAGCAAAATCGTCTTCGCTCGGATCGGCGTTGCCCGGCACGCTGTTGGGGTCAACCTGGTCGGCTTCAATGATTTCCGAAGTGCTGATCACGGGGGTGGTGTTCGTCGCGCGGCCCGAGACGATCAGCGTCGCCGTTTCGCCGCTGGCCAGAGTTGGGATCGTCCAGCGGCCGGTTGTCGGTGTGAACACGCCCGTGGTGGCGCTCGAACTGGCGAAGCTAAAGTTGGTTGGAATCGGGCTGGCGACGACGATGCCAGTGGCGTCATCGGGGCCGCTGTTGGTGACGATGATCGTGAAGGTCACCAGTTCATTGCGGTTGGGTGACGGGTTGTCAACGGTCTGAGTCAGCGACAAATCGGCAATCGGCGTGTTGAAGCTGACCGCGGCGTAATCATCTTCGGTCGGATCTCCATTGCCCGGCGTGCTGTCGACATCCGGTTGGCCGGCCGCGATCACTTCGGCAGCATTCGTCGTCACTCCGGCTTCGGCCACGCGGGCGATGATCGTCAGCGAGGCGGTTGCTCCGGCGGCCACCGGTTGCGGGGTCCAAATGCCGGTGGCGGCATCGTACTGGCCGCTGGCCGTTGTCGAGGAGACGAACGTCACGCCGGCGGGCAGTTGATCGAGGACTTGAATCTCGGTGGCGGTGCTCGGGCCGTCGTTGGCCAGCGTGAGCACAAAGGTCACGTTCTCGCCGACGTTGGGCGTGGTGGTGCTGACGGTTTTGGTCAGCGACAGATCGATCAACTGTGGGCTGACGATCACCACGGCCTGGTCGTCTTCACCGGGGACGTTGTTGCCCGGCGTGCTGTCGGGATCGAACTGATCAGCGGTCAAGATCTCGGCGGTGTTGGTCAATTCTTCGGCGCCAGTTGGAGTGACCGTCAACTGCAGCGTCGCATCGCTGTCGGTCGCCAATTCGCCGATCGTCCAGATGCCGGTAGCTGCGGTATAAGTCCCGGCCGAGGGCGTTGCTGAGACAAACGCCAAACCGGCCGGCAGCACATCGAGGATGCTGACGCCGGTCGCGTTGTCGGGGCCGGCGTTGGCCACCGTGATCGTGAACGTCACGCTGTCCCCGAGGTTCGGCGTGGCGTTGGAAACGGTCTTGGTCAGGCTCAGGTCAGCCGTAGCCGGATCGAGCGTTACCGCAGCCTGGTCATCTTCATCCGGCAAGTTGTTGTCGGGGGTCGAATCAGGATCGAACTGGTCAACCGCCACGACCTGGGCAGTGTTCGTCAGCGGCAGCGGTTGGTCATAGCGGGCGACGAGCTGCAGCACCGCCGTAGCATCGGGCGCGAGGCTGTCGAGCGTCCACAGGCCGGTGGCTTCGGAATAGCTGCCGACATCGGCGGTGGACGAAACGAAGCTCAAGCCGGCGGGCAATTGATCGCGGACGGCGATTGCGGTCGCGGCATCGGGGCCGGCATTGCTGAGGGTGAGCGTGAAGGTGACGTCTTGGCCGACGACCGGACGCGGCTGGTCGACGTTCATCGTCAGCGCCAAGTCGGCGACCTGCGGCGTGACCACCACGCTGTGTTGGTCATCCTCGGACTCGTCGTTGTTGCCCGGAGTGCTGTCGGGATCCGCCTGGTCGGCCTGCGTGATTTGCGCGATCACGGTCGACGCAGCGGATGAGTCAACACGGGCGAGCAACTCCAGCGTGGCCTCCGTTCCGGCAGCGACACTTCCAACGGTCCATTGGCCGGACTCTGCCGCATAGGTGCCTTGCGACGGTGTCGAGGAGACAAACGTCAGCCCGGCGGGCAACCGTTGTTCGACAGTCACGCCGGTTGCGTCGTCGGGACCGGCGTTGGTAACGGTCACGGTGAAGCGAACGGTGTCGCCGACGTTCGGCGCCGCATTGTCGACCTGCTGAGCCAACGCTAGATCGGCTGTCTGCGCGGTGAGCGTGATGCTTGCCTGATCGTCTTCGGCGGGGTCGTTATTGCCCGGAGTTGAATCGGGATCGGGTTGGTCAGCGGCGATCACTTCCGCCGTGTTGGTGACCGGCGCGTCGGTAGCGACCAAAGCGGTCAGCGTTAACGTCGCCTCACTGTCGGCGGCGAGCGTGGGGACGGTCCAGATACCGGTCGCTGCATCGAACGCGCCGCTGCTGGGTGTCGCCGACTGCAGGTTCAACCCGGCGGGCAATTGATCGCGCACCGCTACGCCGGTCGCCGCGCTCGGTCCCGCGTTGGCCAGGGTGATCGTGAACGTTACGACCTGTCCCGGATTGGGCGAGGCGTCGTCGACGGTTTTGGTCAGCGACAGATCGGCCTGCTGGGCGACGATCACCAGCGTCGCTTGATCATCTTCGCCTTCGACGTTGTTGCCGGGTGTGGAGTCCGGGTCGGGCTGGTCGGAGGTCAGCACTTCGGCGGTGTTGCTCAGCGATCCGGCCGCGGCCGCGGTCGCGACCACTTCCAAAGCCACTGTCTGTTCCGGAGCGATTGGGCCAATCGTCCAGATACCGGTAGCTGGGTCGTAATTGGCTGCCGGTGTAGCGGAGACAAACGTCAAACCCGCGGGCAGCGCGTCGCGGACGGTGACTCCGGTCGCGTCGTTGGGGCCGTCGTTGTGAACCGAGAGCGTGAAGGTGACGTCGCTGCCGACGTTCGGCGCCGCGTCCGAGACGGTTTTGGTCAGTGAGAGGTCGGCTGAGGCGATGGTCAGCGTCACGCTCGCCTGGTCATCTTCGCCCGGGACGTTGTTGCCGGGTGTCGAATCGGGATCGGGCTGATCGGCGGTCAGCACTTCCGCGGTGTTGACGATGGTACCGACCGCGTCGACGCGGACGGTCGTCGTCAGGGTCGCGGTCGCCTCGCCAGCCAGCGTACCGACAGTCCAGACACCATCGGCAAGCGTGCCTTGGCTCGGTTCGGCGCTGATCAATGTCAGTCCCTCTGGCAACACATCGCTGACGCTGATGCCGGTGGCGGTCGAGGGGCCAGCGTTGGAGACGATCACGGTGAAGGTGACTTCATCGCCGAAATCAGGCGTCGCGTTGTCGACCGTTTTGGTAAGCGACAGGTCGGCCAGTTCGCTCGACAGCATGACGCTGGCCTGGTCATCTTCGCTCGGGTCGTTGTTGCCCGGCGTGCTGTTCGGATCGAACCGATCGGCGGCTGTGACTTCAGCGACCGCGGTGAGTGCGCCGACGGTTTCGACGGTGGCGATGACCGTCAGCGTGGCGGCGGCGCTGTTGGCGATCGTCCCGACCGTCCAGTTGCCGGTCGCGCTGTCGAAGCTGCCTTGCGAGGGCGTTGCGGAGACGAACGTCAGCCCCGCGGGCAACCGATTTTGCACGGTCACTCCGGTCGCAGCATCCGGCCCGGCGTTGGTCGTGGTGATCGTGAAAGTGACGTTTTCGCCGACAGCCGGGGTCGTGGTGCTGGCGGCCAGCGTCAACGACAGGTCGGCGGTCGAGAAATTGGCGAAGTCGAAACTGCGACGCGTCGGCCCCGTGGCACCGACGAGATTGGCGGCGCCGTTGACGTTCGCCGCGCCGGTGATTTCCAGCTCGATTGCGCCGATTTGGGTGAAGTCGGCGCCACCGCCGCTGGTGGGGACAAACGCGCTGAACGGGACGAACTCCAGCGCCGACGCTTCGCCGCCGGTGTCGGGAATCACAACCACGGCGGTGGAAAAGCGGGTTGCGGTCCCGCTTACACCGTCGTCGGTGTAGATCCGAATCGTCGCATTGCCAGCAGCCGAATCGGCGCCGATCTCCAGCCGCAGCCCGGTCGCCGCAGCGCTGCTGGTCAAATCCACTCCGCCCAGGCCGGCGTCGTCGAGCACCAGCGCATCGCCGTCGAGCCCGTCCCAAGAAATCAGTCGTCGTCCCTGACCGGTTTGGATCGAGTCAAAGCTCAGAAAGCCTGGGAATAGCGGATCGTTGACGCTGATCTGCACGCGGCCGTTGACCGAGGTCTTGTTGACCAACACGTCGCGCTCGCCGCCGATGATTTCCGACGTCGGACCTTGAGCCGACGAGGTGACCGGGACGCCATCGCCGGAGTCGTCGAACACCAATTGTGGGGCGGCGTTGAACGAATCGATGACCGTGAACAGTTGGCCGAGCACGTCGTCGGCGGTGACGGCGATCGCCGGACTGACGCTGGCCATCAGTTCGCGTCCGTCAACCGATTGAGCCGGTTGCTCGACGAAGTAATCGCCCGCGGTCAAGTTGTCCGTGCGGAATTGCCCATCCGGTCCGCTGGCCAAGCTGGCGACGAGCGCGTCGACGTTGCGATCCAGCACCCCGTCACCGTTGTCACGGTAGACGTTCACGGTGGCGCCGGCGACCTCTTCACCTGGCGTGTAACCGTCGCCGGTAATGTCAGCGAAGATCCGCCCTTCGATGATCGCCAGGTCGCTCGGGGCGGCCAGCGGCAAGCGCGTTTCGAGAGGTTCCAGTTGCAGCCGACGGCGGCGCTGTGACCTTGAACTCTGACGGCGATCTTGGGCGATGCGGCGGCGTGTGAGTCGATTGAACACGGCGAGTCTGGGTGCTATAGGGTGGCTGAGCAGACCGAGGATTGGTCTGTTGTCACGCACGCTCCCGCGAAGATCAAGGGCTTGCGGCCGTCAGTGCTCGCTTTGGCTCGGACCCCGGCGGTGCCACCGATTTAACCGGCGAGGATTAGCTTTTCGCACCGTTGGGGCGAGACCTTGACGCTCGTGCCCAGCGGCTGCGCGAACAAGCTGACTCGCAATTCCTCCAGCATCCACCGCAATTCCAGCTCTGCCGTTGCGGCCGGAGTGCGGCGTTCTTCAGGCAGTGAGCTGAGCCAGCGTCGCCACAGCTCGCTCACCAGCCGCATCGCTTCGGCGTCCTTGGCCGCAGCGCCGCTGCGGAACTTTTCCAAGCGATACGCGATTGCGCCCAAGTAGCGTGGGTAGTGCCGCAGCCACTGCCAGGGAACGCTGGACAGGAATTCGTGGTCGGTCAGCCAGGCGACCTGCTGTTTGACGTCGGCCAGCAGCGGACCTGCGGTCTTGGGGCTGAGCGATTCCCAGCCACGGCGGGCGGCGTGATAACCATCGGCCAGCGCTGGTAGCCAGGGGGCGATCTCGCAGGCCGCTTCGGCGATTCGCCGCGCCCGCTGCGAGCGCACCGCGTCGAACGCCGCGCGCGTCCGCACCGGCGGCTCGCCCTCGACAAACGCTTTGCGCGCCAGCAACCCGATCAGCGCGCGTTCGAACTCCGCGGCGGGCACGATCGGTGCCAGTCGCAATTTGGCGTCGTTCAAACCGGGCAGATGCCGCACCTGCGTGCGCAGCTCCTTCAGTTCGGTGATCGCGTACAGCCGCATCAGGCCGCGCTGCGTGGCCGCAGTCGCCGAGGCCGCGTCGGCGAACAACCGCGTCGCGACCGCATCGCCGAGGTCGACCAGTCCCGGGAACTGCGCCACCCGCACCCCGCCGCGAACCCGCACGACTTGCTCAGGCAACGCGTCGATCTCGAACGCCGTCATCCGCGCGCGCGACCAATCCGCATCGGCTGCTTCGGTCGGCTCGGTCACTTGCGCAACTTCGATGCCGACTTGCCGCTTGGCCTCTTCGACGCTGCGGCTCTGAGCGATTACCTTCCCCGCGTCGTCGACGACATTGACCAGGAACTCCAGGTGCGGCTCCAACTTTTCGCCGGAAAAGTCCGCGGGCGTTACCGGCATCTCGGCGTGCCGCGACATCAGTTCACAGACCGCGGGCATAAAGGGGACATCACCATATTTCGGCGCCAGCTCGGTTGCCAACTTGCCCGCGACATCGGCGGCCGGTACCAGGTTGCGGCGGATCCGTTTGGGCAGCGCCTTGATCAGCGCCACGAGCTTCGCTTCCAGCAGGCCGGGGACGAGCCAACCGAGCCGCTCGTCGCTGACCTGAGCCAGCGCCGCTTGGTGCACCGTCACCGCCACGCCGTCGGTTTCGCTCCCCGGCTCGAAGCGATACTGCAGCGGCAGCCGTGTTTGGCCAACGACCAGTTCATCGGGAAACGCTCCGCCAGGCAGCGGTGCCGCAGCAATCTGGACGAGGTCGTCGGGCCGCATGTAGGGAGACGGAAAGGCATTACCAACTTGTTCGCGCGGCGGCGGGGAAGCCAGCCACTGGGCGACCGCCTCGGCGCTGCCGAGCGTTTTGGTCCAGGCGGGAGCCGTGGTGTCGCGATCGTACTTTTCTAGCCGCACCCGGTCGCAAACAAAGTCCGGCAGTCGCGACGCGTAGAAGTCTCGGACCACAAAAGGGTCAACTACGAACTCGCGGCGGCGCGTCTTGGCCGCCAGCTCGGCGATCCGCGCCGCCAGCTCGCGATTGAAGCGCACACAGCGGGCGGTCGTCGGCATGGCGTCGCCCACCAACCCTTCTTCGATCATCAGTTCGCGGGCTGTTGCCGGATCGATCGGCGCCAGCGGCAATCGCCGTCGGCTGACGATCGGCAGGCCGAACAGCGAGACCTGTTCGTAGCAAAAGGCGCCGCCGGATTTGCTGCTCCAGTGCGGGTCGCTGTAGTTGCGTTTGACCAGATGCCCGGCCAGCGGTTCGATCCACTCCGGCTGGACCGCGGCAACGGTGCGAGCGTATTGCCGGGCGGTTTCGACCAGTTCGCCAGCGACGATCCACTTCGGCTTGGCCTGGAACACGCCGCTGCCGGGCCACAGGAACAGTTTTAATCCGCCCGCTCCGGTGTATTCGTTCTTGTCGCCGGCCAGCGCGACGCCCGAGAGCAAGCCGGTCAGCAGCGCTTGATGGATCGTGACGTAGTGGCCTGGCTGGATCACTTCTGCTTCGTCTTCACTGAACCGAATGCTGCCGATGCCGGCTCGATTGCGGTGCTTGCCACGCGTGGTCGCCGCGGCCATCTCGCGCAGTTGCCGATGGATGTCGCTCCATTCGCGCATCCGCTGTGGGGAGAGAAAGTGGCTGCGGCAGATGCGATCCAAGCGACTGCGGCCGACCTCCTCGCGGCGCTGTTGGTAGAACCGCCAGAGTTTGAGGTAGCTGAGAAAATCGCTGCGCGGGTGCTGGAACTGCGCGTGCGCCTGGTCGGCTGCCTCGCGTCGCTCCGGCGGACGTTCGCGCGGATCCTGGGCTTCGATCGCCGCAGCGATCACCAGGATTTCCGGCAGTACCCCGAACTCCTGCCCGGCCAAGATCATCCGCCCGACGCGCGGGTCGACCGGCATGCGGCCGAGCTGCCGGCCGATGTCAGTCAATTCATTCTGCTCATCGACCGCGCCGAGTTCACGCAGCGTGCGGTAGCCTTGGCGGACCGCATCTTCGCGCGGCGGATCGATCAGCGGGAACGCGTTGATCGGCCCCAGTCGCAGGGTCAGTGTCTGCAGGATGACCGCAGCGAGGTTGGTGCGGCGGATTTCCGGCGTGGTGAAGGCGTCGCGCGACTCGTAATCTTCTTGCGAGAACAGCCGCACGCAGATCCCTGGAGCGACACGTCCACAGCGGCCCGCGCGCTGGTCACAACTGGCTCGGCTGACCGGCTCGATCGGCAATCGCTGCACACGGCTTCGCGGGCTGTAGCGACTGATCCGGGCGGTTCCCGAATCGACGACGTAATGGATGCCGGGAACGGTCAACGACGATTCGGCTACGTTGGTCGCAAACACGATCCGCCGCCGATTGCCGCTGGGGTGAAAAATCCGTTGCTGTTCGGCCTGCGGCAAGCGCGCGTACAACGGCAGCACGTCGACGCGGCGTTCCAGCCCCAGGCGTTTGAAATGCCCGGCGGTGCGATGGGAGACTTCACGGATGTCACGCTCGGTCGGCAGAAACACCAGAATGTCACCGCCACCTTCGCGGCAGACGTTGTCGATGCCGGCGATCACGTGCCGCGCCAAGTCGTAGTGGTCGTCGTCGCTCTCGGCATCCGCGCTGACATCGGTCCAGGGGAGGTAGCGGGTTTCGACCGGATAGCCGCGGCCCTCGGCCGTCAGGATCGGTGCCGGCTGGCCGTCGAGTGAAAAGTGTTCGGCAAATCGCTCGGCATCGATCGTCGCCGAGGTGATGATCACGCGGAACTCAGGACGGCGTTGGACGACGCGGTGCAGGTAACCGAGCAGGAAATCGATGTTCAGGGAGCGCTCGTGCGCCTCGTCGATCAGGATCGCATCGTAGGCCCGCAGGTCGCGATCGGACTGCGTTTCGGCGAGCAAAATGCCGTCGGTCATCAACTTGACGAGCGTGTCCGGCGAGGTCTGGTCCCCGAAGCGGATTTTGTACGCCACGCGGCTGTCGCCGCTGGTCCCGAGTTCCTCAGCCAGCCGCGCCGCGACACTGCGGGCGGCCAGTCGCCGGGGCTGTGTGTGGCCGATCATGCCGCGGAGGCCCAGCCCGGCTTCGAGGCATAGCTTGGGCAATTGCGTGCTTTTGCCGCTGCCGGTCTCGCCGCACACGACCACGACTTGGTGCTCTTGAATCAACCGCAGGATCGTGTCGCGATGTGCCGAAATCGGCAGTTCAGCGGGGTATTCGATCGGCGGAATCGCGCGACTGCGCAAGGAAGGAAGGTTCACAGAGGAGTCAGCTAAATGCGAAGGTGGCTGGTGCAAGGCAGCAAACGGATGGGAAGTTCCCCCTGTCAAAACCGCACGATTACTGCGGGCTCAACCATGGAGCCGTCGGGATCAACGGCAGCGCAGCGGCGTCGATAAAGTCACTGCGGAGGCCCAAATCGCCCAGCAGCAACCGGCTGGTGATGCGGCTCGATTCATAGATTACCGGCAGACCGCTGCCGGGATGCGTCCCGCCGCCGACCAAATAGACACCGTCGAGTTCCTCAAAACGGTTCCGTGGTCGGCGGTGCAACATCTGGCCAAGGTTATGCGCCAAGTTGAAGGTAGCGCCGCGGTAGATGTGGTGATCGTGATTCCAATCGTCGGGCGTGATCTGGTGCTCGACACGAATCCGGTCGCGGATGTCGCTCAGGCCGATCTGCGCTAGCTTGTCGAGCACCCGCTCGCGGAACGGGGCCGCGGCGCTTCGCCAGTTGATGTTGGGATGTTGGTGGCTGACCGGTACCAAAACATAGAGCGTGCTGTGTCTCGGTGGGGCCAGTGTATCGTCGGTGACACCGGCGTTTTGCACGTAGAACGATGGGTCGTCGCTGAGTACGTGCTGCGTTTCGATTTCCGCCAGGTTTTTGGCGTAGTCGCTGCTGATGTGGATGTTGTGGTGCGGCAGGTCGTCATAGCGGCCTGCGATCCCCAGATACAGCATGTAGGTGCTGCAGGAGTAGCGTTTGCTGGCCAGTCCGCGGTCGTTCCAGCGCCGCCGCAAGTTGTCGGGAATCAGCCGCTTCATCGCTTCGGCGAAGTCGGCGTTGATCACCAGCGCGTCGCAGTCGTAGCTGCCCGCCGCGGTTTCGGCACCGACCACTCGGCGGCCGCGGAGCTTGAGTTTCGTCACGCCTTCGCCCAGCCGGACATCGACGCCGAGGTTGCGGGCCAGTTCCGCCATCCGTTCGCTGACCCGGCTGCAGCCACCGATCGGGTGATGCACGCCGTATTCATACTCCAGGAACGATAGGATGCTGAACAGGCTTGGGCACTGGAACGGCGACATCCCCAGATACTTGCTTTGGAACGCAAACGCGATCACCAGCCGTGGGTCGCTGAAGTACCGCGCCAGCTCCGCACCCAGAGACCGCTGGGGGTTGAGGTGCGGTGCGGCGGCCAGCAGCGCGGGGCGCATCAGATCGATGACCGACGAAAAGGGACGCTCAAGGATCGGCCGAAACCGCTGCAGCTTGATGCGGTTGTCGTCCATGTAGCGGCGCAGTTTGCCGACGTCCGCGGGCGAGATGGCAGCGATTTGCCGGTCCATCTCGGCCATGTCGGCGGTGCAATCGAGTTGGCCGCCGGCGGCGAACGTCAGCCGGTACTGCGGGTCGAGCCGCTTCATCGGCAACTCGTCGCTGAGCTCGTATCCGACCGAGCGAAAGATTTCTTGCAGGATGCGGGGATACAGAAAGAACGTCGGCCCGCAGTCAAAGCGAAAGCCGTCCTTGAGGATCGCCGAGGTGCGGCCGCCGACCCCATCGCGCCGCTCCAGCACCGTCACGTCAGCACCTGCGTAGGCGAGCTGCATCGCCGCAGCCAAACCGCCGGGCCCTGCACCGACGATGATCACTTTCTTATTTCGCACCCGATCGGACCTTAAAGGGGCATGCAGGCGTAGCTCAAGCACGCGATCGGGCTGGTTGGTTGAATCGTCAATCCGCGCCGTCGCGACCACCGATCTCGATCTGGCGGCGGACGTAGTCGGGCAGCGCAACCGGAGCGAACGTTTGCTCGGGGACTTCGGCACGATCGGCCACCAGCTTAGCACGTTGGGCCGCTTCGAGAACGTCCTCGGCTTGCAAATCGCTGCGCAATTGTACAAAGCCATTCGCGTCCTGCTTGGACGACACGGGAGCGAGGACATCGTGAATGTCGCGGGCGACGACGCGGTCGAGTTCAACGGCCCGAAAAAAACGAGAAAATTGCCGCTCTGCGTCTTCGGCCTGCTCCGCCGGCAGGTTTGCCACCGCCCAGCGCTGCACCGTCAGCAGGTCGGCCCAGCGCATCAACGGCGAGGTGATCAGCCGCTGCATGATCCCGCCAGCCTGCCAGTTCTCGTACATTCCCTGATCGATATCGTCGGCCAGCGTCGATAATTCCGCGACCACCGCCTGCTTATCCTCCGGGGCCAACCGGCTCTGTTCGAGCTCGGGAATGACCGTCGCGCGGAGTGTGCGGACCGCCAGCTCACCCCGCTTTTGAAAGATCAGCCAGGCGGAAAAACCGAAGGTGATGAACAGCACCATCCCGAGCAGCAGCGTCGCGGCGAGCACGGCCGGCAAACAGCCGGGCCCTTGCGGTTTCCGGCTGTCATCATCGCTCCCGCTGACCGACCGGTCCGCGCGCCCAGCGACCGGATCGCCAGCGGCCCGATCTCCAGCAGATTGCGCGGAGGAGTCTGAGGCCGTGGGGTGCGCGTCAGAACGTGGGTCAGCCGGTTCGGTCATCGCAGTCCGTTCACTCGAAGGAAATGTCGAGCACTTCGAACTTTAACAGCCCCGCCGGAGCATTCACTTCAGCGATTTCGCCGACTTTCTTGCCCAGCAGCCCCTGACCGACCGGGCTGGTGATGAGAATTCTTCCAGTCTCATAATCTTCATCGCCGGCGCCGACGAGCGTGTAGGTGTCTTCGTCGCCGAACTCCAGATCTTTAACCTTGATCGTTGCGCCAAACGCTACGGTGTCTTTGGGCAGAGCGGACATGTCGACGATCTCAGCGCTGGCCAACTTGGTGCGCAGTTCATTGATCTTGGTCATCAGCATCCCCTGATTTTCGCGCTGAGCGTGATATTCAGCGTTTTCTTTCAGGTCGCCTTCGGCGCGGGCGTCGGCTAGCTTCTGCGCCACCAGCGGCATTTCTTCGCTCTCCAAACGAGTCACCTCGGCTTTGAGTCGCTCATATCCTTCACGCGTCATGGGTACTGATTCGTGCACGACACCACCTTCGATTTCAATTCAAACTTGCATGGAGGCAAAAAATAAACCTTCCTTCAGCAAAGCTGCGCCGAAGAAAGGTCCGATGTTCAAGTCGTCACGACTACCTGTCGTCACGACACCTCATTGTCGCTGATGAATGGCGTGATGTAAAGCCGTAACGGGCAATTGAGTCTGCCTGTCTGCCTCGGGGCGATGGCACTGCGGCGATTAAGCGGCAGCCTTGAGGCGGATCAGAAACGCGGTGCCGCGGCCGACCGTGCTCTCAACCCGGATCCGGCCCTGATGAGCGTCGATGATCTCTTTGCACGCCGAAAGTCCCAGGCCGGTGCCCCCCTTACCCGATTCATCTGGGCCCGATTTGGTCGAGAAGAACGGATCGAAGATCTGCGGAAGCTGATCGCGGGGAATCCCTGAACCGGTATCGCGAACGCTCAGCACGACCTCGCCGCTCACGGCGTCCGGGGCCAGGGCGATCGTCACGGTGCCACCGTCTGGCATCGCTTGCCGGGCGTTGATCAGCAGATTGATCAGCACGCGTTGGATTTGGTTGCCGCTGACGACGGCCTGCGGGGTAGCCGGATCGAGCTGCGTTTCTACCGCCACGCGGTACTTGCGCATTTCGCGGCTGAGCAATTCCAGCGTGTCTTGGATCAACGCCGCCAAATCGGTCGGCTGCATCGAGTCGCGACGATTACGCGCCTGAGCCAGGATCGTGCCGCTGATCCGTGCGGCCCGCTGTGACGCCTCGAGGATTTTCGTCAGCGCCTTGTCGCGTCCCGCGTCGCTGCGATCACGCATCGCCAGCTTGGCGTAATTCATGATCGTCATCAGCACGTTGTTGAACTCGTGCGTTGCGGTGCCGGTCAATTCTCCCAAGGTGGCCAGAGCGCGCAGATGATCCAGTTCCGCACGCGTTAGTTCCCGCGTGGCACTGCTAGCCGCGGGCGGCACGAGCCGAGTGGTGAAGGGCGCGGGGCTTGCAGACGGCAGGTGGCTGCCGGACTGGGCAAGCGGGGTGGTCGGCTGGTTCATCCGTGTCTCAACGATCCATTGGAGTAGAGCGAGGCTTAACCGATCTATCGGGCCGCGGTCTGTAGTCACTACATCTTCCGTAGATCAATCGGAAAACCTTCTCTGAAGTGACGGGGATGAAAGCACCAGATGGAAATCATGCGCGGTTCGGTCCTGCCGCGCCCGCCCCGGCGGCGGCTCCCCAGCCGGCCGAGATTGAGAACGTCGTTGTTCGGCTGAAGCTCCGCATTCGCGAGGTGCGGGCGATGGGATTTCACGTCCGCCAGGAGTTGCTCAGCGGGCACCGACCGAACTGCTGTGAAATCGCTGGCCGAAAGACGCTGTTTCTCGACGCCTCTCAATCGGCCCGCGAACAACTGGCGTCGATCGACGAAGCGCTGGCCAGTTACAGCGAGTTCGATCCTAAGCAGCACAGAACGTGATATTCGGCAAAATTCGATCAGCCGGCACGCGTTAGCGTCCGGTTTTCACGAACAATGAGCCGTACAGCGGCAACTGATTTGACCGAAAAAATCATCCAGAGTTGCTTAAGTGGCCGGACACAAGTCATTTGTCGTCAGTGATGTCGCTCAGCACGCTACCTGCCGTCTGTGCAAAAGCTTTTCATGGATTGTGTCCGGGTGCTTACATCGTCAGCAGATTGCGGTACATCGTGATCGCCGCGGGGCCGACCAGCACGACGAAAATCCCTGGAAAGATGAACAGCACCAGCGGGAAGATCATCTTCACTGCGGTCTTGGCCGCTTGCTCTTCGGCGAGCTGCCGGCGGCGGACGCGCATCGCGTCGCTCTGCACGCGCAGCGCCTGACCGATGCTGCTGCCAAACTTGTCGGCTTGGATCAGGATCGAGGCGAGCTGTTGCAGGTCCGCCACCCCGTTCCGCTGCCCCAGCGCTTGCAGGACCTCGTTGCGCGGCCGGCCGAATTGCAACTGTTGATTGGCGATCCGGTACTCATCAGCGATCACCGGGTGCGACTTCTCCATCTCCTCGCCGACTTTTCGCATCGCCTGGTCCAAGCCCAGGCCGGCTTCCACGCAGACCACCATCAGGTCCAGGGCGTCGGGCAATCCGAGAAAAATTGCTTCCTTGCGCCGCGACGCGATCCAGGCCAGCGCCAACACCGGCAGGTAGAAGCTGATCCCGCCGACAAACACTGCCTTGATCACCAGCGCGTCCGAAAAACCCTCGAAGGCCGCGGCCCCGGCGCCCCCGGCTAATAAACCGCCGATTCCGCAGATGAGCTGCAACCCTTTGAACATCACGGGAGCTTCTTCACGGCGGAAACCGGCGTGCAGCAGACGTTGCCGCAATTTGCCCATCTCCTCAGCGGTGCCGGTGACCGTTGAAGCCAGCGGCCGCGTCGCTTTTTCTAAGGCTGCGGCCATCGCCTCATTTTTCAGTTTCGCCCGCGCGGCCAAGCTCTCCGGCACCGCGTCTTGTCGGCGGCCGCGGCGAAACTCGTCCAGTCGATCCTCGACCGCGGAGTTGGAGTTGCCGCCGATGGAATCGGCGAGCCACCACACCAGCGCTGCCACGCCAAAAAAGGCGGCCAGCGGGACCATGATCTCAGGCCTGGGAACCGTGAATGCCAGCGGAAATAGCAGCGGCGCAGTCATGGGGGCACTCGGTCGCGTGTCGTGGGGTGTGGGTTGAGCAACAGCTTAAGGGGCGAGCAATAAGAAAGGGGACAATCAAACTTTGATCGTGATGATCTTCTTGATCACCAGCGCACCGATGACTTGCATGCTCACCGCTCCGGTCAGCATCCACTGGCCGATCGAATCCTGGAACAGCAGCAGCACGTATTCGGGGTTGAGCTGGAGCATGAACAAGAATAGCGCCGGCGGCATCGCCAGCAGCACGATTCCGCTGAGCCGCCCTTCACCGGTCAGCGCATTGACCTGGCCGAGGATCTGCAGGCGTTCGCGGATCAAGTAGCCGATCTTTTCCAGGATCTCCGCCAGATCGCCGCCCGTGGTCCGCTGCAGGATCACCGCCGTGGCGAAGAACCGCAGATCGAGATTGGGGACACGCACCGAAAGATCTTCCAAGGCTTCGTCGATCGAGATCCCGAAGTTCTGTTCTTCAAACACGCGCTGGAACTCGCGACTGAGCGGTTCCTGCATTTCGCTGCCCACCAGCCCAAAGCCGGCGGCGAGCGAATGCCCGGCGCGGAGCGAACGGCTGAGCAGTTCGAGCGCTTCGGGAAGTTGGCGGCCGAACTTGGCCAGCCGCAACTTGCGCTTTTGCAGCACCCACAGCAGCGGTACCGACGCCAGGATCAGCCCGGCCAGCGGCGCCAACAGCACCGGCAGCGGCGTGGCGACGATGATCGCGGTGCCGGCGGCAAACGCCGCCAGCGTGATCCACACGAACTGGGCCGGCGAGAGTCCCATCCCGGCCTGCTGCAGATACGGGCGGAGTTGCGGCAGGCTAGCCGCCCAGCGCTCAAAGGAACTGCGGCCGTCGTCATAGCCGCCGGTCAACAACAGCGACGCCGAATCGGGCGACGCCCCGCGTCCGCGGCCACGGGCGCTGACGAGCGTTTCCAGCCGCTCCTCCGCCTGCGTTGTCTCGGCACCGGGAAACAGTTGCAGCGCTGCAAACGCGAGCAGCGAGGCGACACCGACGCCCACTGCAAGGATGATCAAGATCGGCGGCATGATAGAACGCTTGGCAAAAGGTTGGGGTTCAGTCGGATGGCGAGCCGGTGCGAGCAAGCGGCATCGCGATCAGGCCTTCATGATCGCGCGTTCGCGAAAGGCACTGGCCGGCAGGCGAACACCGGCGGCTTCCAGCTTGGTCATGAACTTGGGGCGGATGCCGGTGCATTCGAATTGCCCGAACGCCTTGCCCTGCTCGTCAACCCCTTGTTGCACGAACCGGAAGATGTCCTGCATCACGATCGTGTCGCCTTCCATCCCGACCACTTCGGTGATCGCCGTCACGCGGCGGGCACCACCTTGCAAACGATTGGCCTGAATCAGCACGTCGACCGCACCGGCGATCTGTTGGCGGATCGCTTTGACCGGCAGGTCGAAGCCGGCCATCATCACCAGCGTCTCCAGCCGCGCGATCGCATCGCGGGGCGTGTTGGCGTGAATCGTTGTCAGCGAGCCATCGTGACCGGTGTTCATCGCCTGCAGCATGTCGAGCGTTTCGCCGCCACGGCATTCGCCGATGATGATCCGCTCGGGGCGCATCCGCAGCGCGTTGCGCACCAAGTCGGTCGCGGTGATCGCTCCGGTCCCTTCGATGTTGGCCGGCCGGGTTTCCAGCCGCACCACATGGTCCTGTTGCAGTTGCAATTCGGCGGCGTCTTCGATCGTCACGATGCGGTCTTCATGGCCGATGAACGACGAGAGCGTGTTGAGCAGCGTGGTCTTGCCCGAACCGGTCCCGCCGGCGATGACCATGTTCAACCGCGCCTTGATGCAGCCTTCCAACAACATCACCATCTCAGGCGTGAACGCACGGAAATCGAGCAAGTCGCTCAACTTCAGCGGATTGCTGCCGAAGCGACGGATACTCATCGCCGCCCCGTCCAGCGCTAGCGGCGGAATGATGGCGTTGACGCGCGAGCCGTCTTCCAAACGGGCGTCGACCATCGGGCAGGTCTCGTCGACGCGGCGGCCGACACGCGAAACGATCCGGTCGATGATCTGCAGCAGATGTTTGTTGTCCCGGAACTCGACCGTGGTCTTCTGCAGCCGGCCGCCTTTTTCGACGTACACCTTTTTGGGGCCGTTGACCAGAATGTCGCTGACCGCCGGATCCTTGAGGATCAACTCCAGCGGCCCCAAGCCGAAGGTCTCATCGAGCACTTCATCGACGATCCGCTCGCGCTCGATGCGGCTCAGCGGCGTTTCTTCGGCGTCGCACAGATGCTCGACCACGCCACGGATTTCGCGCCGGAGCGAATCGCCTTTGAGCTCGCCGACCCGTGATAGGTCGAGCTTATCGACCAGCTTGCCGTGGATCCGGCGTTTCATCTCTTCAAAAAGGTCTTGGCGCGAGGTCTCGGACCCTCGGGAGATCGTCGTCCGCATGAGCGCTTTCCTGTTTCGCAGTGTTTGCGTAGCCGGTTTTCAAACGGCCTCGGCGTCGCCCACAGGGACGACGCTGCGAAAACTTAGGTTGCGAACGAAATGCAAGCGGAAGGGCAGCCGATTTTTTCCCCGCTTTCGGGCTATGCGGGCTGCTGCTGGCTGGCGCAGTGCCAAGCGCCCAAGCCCCAGGCAAAGTCCCGCGCATCGACGCCAATCACCTCGCGGCGCGGCAACAGATCGCGAAACAACGCTACAGCGCGCTCGTCCGACCGGGCATGGCCGAACGTGGGGACCAAGACTGCCGCGTCGCCGAGCATCAGGAAGTTGCAGTAACTTTCCGGCACCCGCGCACCATCGATGGTCCGCGCCGGTGGGATCGGCAAACGGTGAATCGTCACTCGGGGCGAGGTCTGCTTGGACCAAGCAAGCAACTGTTGAACGTTCCGCTCCAGGCCGACGTGGTTGGGGTCGTCAGGATCGTCACAGACCGCTGCGACCACATGTCGTTCATTGACAAACCGGGCGAGCTGATCGATGTGGCCATCGGTGTCGTCGCCAGCCAGCCCGCCGCCATCGATCCAGACGATCTCGGTGACACCCAGCCGTTTGTGCAACTCGCCAGCGATCCGCTCACGCTGCCAGCCAGGATTGCGGGTTGTCGTCTGCACACAGCCCGGCGTGGTCAGCAGGCGGCCGGTCCCGTCGCCTTCGATCGCGCCACCTTCCAGACACATCGCACTCGACTCGCAGGGGACGCTTGCGTGTTTGCAAATCTGGACCGCCGCGGCGGCATCGCTATCCCACGGAGCATACTTGCCGCCCCAGGCATTGAACTTCCAGTCGATTCCGATCGTTTGCCCACCGTCGCTCACGAAGGTCGGGCCATAGTCGCGGATCCAACAGTCATTGGTCGCGATGTCGACCAGTTCGATGCGATCGGACTGCCCCAGATGCCGTGCGGCTTCGGCGGCGACGCTGTAATCGGCCAGGACGCGCACCGGCACGAACTGGCTCGCGGTTTGAGCCAGTTTGGCAAAGGCCGCCGGGATCGCTTGGTAATGGTTGGGCCAGGTCTCCTGGTTGTGCGGCCAGGAGAACCACATCGCGGCCTGCGGCTCCCATTCCGCTGGCCAACGTCGTCGCGGTGCGGCGGAAGCCGAATCCACAGGATGATCAACCGCAGGCATCACGGCTTGGCCCGCCGCTGAGAAAAGAGCCACTCGAACAGATCATCGCGCTGATAGGTCTGCGTCCAGACGTCATGGCCGCCCCCTTCGTACTCCGTGTACTTTGGCTCGGGCATGTGTCCAGCGGCGCGGAGCGCTGCGATCATTTCGCGCGACCGCTCGACGGGAACCGCCCGGTCTTCGCTGCCGTGGAATGCCCAGATCGGCAGCTTGCCATACCGCTGGGCCCAGCCTGGATCGCCTCCACCACAGATTGGCACGCAGGCAGCGAACAGGTCGTTGGCGTGGGCACCGGCAAACCAACTGCCGTAGCCACCCATCGAAAGGCCGGTCACGTAGACTCGCTCCGCTTCGACCCGGCCGGTGTCGATCCACTGGCGGACCATCCCGAGGGCTGCGGTCATCGACGCCGAGGGTTGATCGGGGAACGTGCCGCGTCCGCCGGCCTGGCCCCAGTCCGCATCCACCCAGCGGTTCTCGCGTGGCACTTGGGGGACAACCACGAAGCAGGGATGAGCCGCTTGCCGATCGGCGCGGGCGAACTCCGCGGCGCCGTGCCGAAGCTGAGCCTGATTGTCGTCGCCCCGTTCGCCGGCCCCGTGCAGCAACAGCACCAACGGGTACTGAGTGTCAGCGTCTTCGCGATAGCCGGCTGGAAACAGGAGGCGGTAGCGATGCTCTTGGCCAGCGGCGTCGGTGAAGGTCTGCTCGGTGTAGCCTTCCAGGCCGCTGGGAGATTCCGCTGGCTGCGCCTGAGCGGTTTGTAGCGCGCTGCTCCCCAGCGTCAGCGCGACGATCCAGGTGCAGAGAAAGAATCGGGACATGATCGCAAAGTTGCCCATTGCCATGCTCTACTCCAGTTGGATTTCTTCCTTCACCTTTTGGATGAAGTGCGGCGACTTACCGCCCTTGCTCAATTCTTCGGCACGGGCGGTCGCCTCGTCCTTCTGATCATATTCGAAGACGGCGACGCGTTTGAGATTCTGGCTAAAAACGCCCCAGTAGAGTTTCTTACGGACTTCCTCGGTGGCCTTAGCTTTGCGAGTGGTGGTCGTAGACTTCTTTCGCGTGGCCTTCTTCGGAGCGGCGGCTTCTTTGGCGGCGGCCGCTTCGATTTCAGCGGCCTTTTCTCTTCGGCTGACGACCTTACGGGCCATGGTGCGCGTGGTGGGTTGGGGGATGCGGCAAAAAACCTATACGGAACGGCGGAAGTTTAGCCGAATTGTCGCGGTTCCACTACCGGGGGCCGCAGCGAGCGATGCACGTTGGGAAGCCAACGACTACAATCGCTCGCTCCGATCCGCTGCCGCACGAGCTCGAGCGAAGGCGTCGCAACGACCATTTCTCAGGGACTACCCCCCTGGGGCCTCTCCAGAGTTTTGTATTAGACTGTCGGCACCATGGCACTGATTATTCTTCGCTGCATTTTCTTGATTTGCGCTGGCGGCGTTTCGGCGATTATCAACGCGTCGTTGCCCCATGGGACGGCTGCGTACGTTCCTTGGCTGGTCTTTTTGGCGATTGTCGGCGGGGCGGGCCTGGTGATCGTCGGTGACATCTACGTCCCCCGCAAGCGCATCGACACGATTTCGGCCGTCTACTTCGGGCTGCTCGTCGGTGTGCTGTTGACCTATATCCTCAGCATCGCAGCGGCACCGCTGCTGGACCGCACCGGCAACGCCAGCTCCATCGTGCTGGTGATTGCCGTGATCGCCTGCTACCTCTGCATCAGCGTGCTGATTCAGACCAAGGACGATTTCCGGTTCCTGATCCCCTATGTCGAGTTCGTACGCGAGGTCAAGGGATTCAAACCGCTGATTCTCGACACCAGCGTGATCATCGACGGCCGCATCGAGGACCTGCTGGCGACCGAGATTTTTGACAATCAATTGATCTTGCCGCGGTTCGCCTTGGCTGAACTGCAGGCGATCGCCGACAGCAACGACAAGTTGCGGCGTCAGCGTGGCCGGCGGGGGCTCGACATCCTCAACCGGCTCCGCGCCGATGCCAAGGTGGACTTGCAAATCTTTGACCGCGAATTGCCCGAGCTGGTCGGTCACCCGGTCGACATGAAACTGGTCCTGCTGGCCAAACACCTCGAGGGCAAGGTGGTCACGGGCGACTATAACCTCAACCAAGTCGCTCAGATCCACAACGTCCCGGTGATCAATCTCAATGAGATCTCCAACGCGCTCAAGCCGCGGCTGCTGCCCGGAGAGAGCTTTCAGACGAAGGTCATCAAGCCGGGTGAGGGGCCTGACCAGGGCGTCGGCTATCTCGACGACGGGACGATGGTCGTCATCGAAGGGGCACGCCACCAGATCGGCCGCGAGCTGAGCGTCGTGGTCACCAGTATTCTGCAGACCAACGCCGGTCGCATGATCTTTGCCAAGTACGAGCCTTAACCCCGAGTTGCAACAGTGGTATTGGCCACGCGTGTGATCCCCTGTCTGGACGTTAGCGAAGGCCGCGTCGTCAAGGGAACCAATTTCGTCAACCTTCGCGATGCTGGCGACCCGGTTGAGGTTGCTCGGCGGTACCAGCACGAAGGTGCCGATGAGCTCGTTTTTCTCGACATCACCGCCAGCCACGAAGATCGCAACATCATGCTGGATGTTGTCCGTCGCTGCGCCGAACAGGTCTTTATGCCGCTGACCGTCGGCGGCGGCGTCCGCACGATCGAGGATGTGCGCAGCCTGCTATCGGCCGGCTGCGACAAGGTGTCGATCAACTCGGCGGCCTGTAAAGATCCCGACTTCGTCCGTCGCGCTGCCGATCGGTTCGGCAGTCAGTGCATCGTGGTCAACATCGACCCCAAGCGTGTGTGGCGCGACGGACGTGAACTGTGGGAAGTGCACATCAACGGCGGCCGAGTGCCGACCGGGCTTGAGGCGGTCGCCTGGGCACAGGAAGTCCAGCGGCTCGGAGCCGGCGAGATCGTGCTGACGAGCATGGACGCTGACGGCACCTGCGATGGCTACGACCTGCCGGTGACGGCTGCGGTCAGCGAAGCGGTTTCCATTCCCGTGGTCGCCAGCGGCGGGGCCGGCGGTCCGCAGCACCTCGTCGATGCCGTCATGATTGGCAAGGCCGATGCGGTCTTAGCGGCCAGTATCTTTCACTTTGGCCAGTACTCGATCCGGCAAACGAAGCAGTTCATGCACGACGCCGGTGTTCCTGTTCGGCTTTAGTGCTCGGTTACAGCATCCACTTATGGCGAGAGGCCGTCGGCTCGTGCCGAGGCGTTAACCTTGTGAACGGAAGGGCGCAAGCCCCCGGCCTGACCAACCTGAGCCCTCAACCCGACAACACGCAGCGGCATTACGTCTTTAGGCGCCCAGGGCGACCATGCCGGACTGGTGGTCGGCGATCGCTTGGCCAAAGTGCCACTTTTCGGCTTCATTCATTTTGGCACCGTCAAGCTGCCAAGGCGCATACTGCGGGTTGTAGACCTGCTCGTACAGCGGGTAACCCGTCTTATCCAGTTCCGCGAAGTCGTGCATACAAAGGACGGCAGGATTCCCCTTCACAGCCGCGTACTCTCGAACCTCCGAACAGATGACGCAGCCAAAGAGGCGCTGATAGACCCGCGCGTGCCGAGGGTGCACCGCCAGCAACAGCCGATCCACACCGCGGCGGCGAGCGGCCTGCAGGGTCAGGCTGATCATTTTCACCAATAGCCCGAACTGCTCCGACTTGCTTTCTAAGCTATTGTCGCTGGCCAGCGATGAGACCTCAGCGAGTTGCATCCCTGTGGCTCGCATCGTTTTTACCTCGGCGGCGAACAGGCTCTCCAGCGGCATGCCGTGTTCCGCATCACGGATCAGCGACATGGTGAACACGACCTCTCCGTTGCGTTTAGCAACCATCACATCCGTTTGTTCCGACAGGTGGTGCTTCAGCACCCGCATCCCGCAAGTATCGTTGCCAGTCAGGCCGGACCGGTAATAAACCTGATGAAGCAATCGAAAGGCGGCCTCACGCTCGCTCTGGTTCTCACTGACCTTGATGGCCCAAACATCGGTGCTGGCTTCAGACTGAACGGCCGCGGGCTTCTGCTGACTGGCGATCGTCAGCGGGGTATCTGAGTCAGGGGCACTGTTGACGGCGGCGGACGAACGTTGAGACAGCGAGTTCATTTACCCTGACCTTTGAGGATGGCGCTATGGCTTAGTGAGAAACTCATTTCCGCCGAGATGAGTCCACCAGGTAGTAACCGGTGGTGTGGTGGATAAGCCGTAAAGCAGATCCGATGCCAGCAGCTTCCATAAAACAATAATGGCCAGGCAGTTGACGCAGTTGTCCGAATTCAGGGCAATTCTTGGATCTTAATGACTGCGAAGCCGCTGGTTGGATCGCAAGAACAGGTGGTTTGCACCGGCACGCCGTGCAGGCCGGAATCAGGCTGGTCCCTGGCGGTCGTGCTGCAGCCTATTAGGCCCGAAGACTTATTCCAAACCTGTTTAAGTGGCTGGACACAAGTAATTTGTCGTAAGAGAGATCGCTCAGCACGATACTTGCCGTATGTGCGAAACCTCTTCATGGAACAAACTTGTGTCCGGGTGCTTAACAGCGTTACTCAAAGAACCAGCGGCGCGGAGAAGCCAGACCGTCACTCAAGCAGGCGGTGAGCCTGAATGCGCCTAGAGCCACTAAAGCAGTTCTAATGGCAAGAGACCCGACCAGCTCTTTAAGTGAGCGGACATAAGACCAATCCTATAAGCTTCTTGATTCGACGCGGCTTACACCGTGGTTAAGCAGCACAGGGCATGATATTCCGCAAAATCCTATCAGCCGGCACGCGTTAGCGTCCGGTTATCATGAGCAATGAGCCGCACAGCGACACCCGATGTGACCGAAACAATCATCCAGAGTTGCTTAAAGAACGCATTCATGCAGCCAACCGCGGATCGGAGCTTATGAGCGATTCGCCGAGCGATCATGTCGACTGTTGCGATTGCCGCTCGGCTTGAACTGGTGCCTAAGCTGAACGGCACCGCTGCTGTTCCCACGCAAGGTTCGGATCGGCAGCAAGACTTCATGAGGAACTGGCGGAGTGCCGGCGGTCGAGGCATCAAGATCCTGTTCCGCATAATCGGCGACCAACGCACTGAAATCCACCGGCGGTTCGGCAGCCTCGGGGGCGGAAGGCGTGGAGCGGCGCAAGGCCGACAAGGTGGTCATCGCAATCGGATCGATCCGCGTGTCCTCGGGGTTTCGCAGCGATAGCCGCAAGGTGCCGCGGTTTTGCGCCAGGTCGAGCTTCGCGGCATCGGTTGGTGAAACCAGGAGAGTCACGGACCGCAAGTTCTGCGGATCGATTTTGTTTTCATGCGGCATCTCAATGGTTTGATCAACCGCCAGGATTTCGATGTTCTGCAGTAACGTGGCGGTGCTGCCCCCGCCGGTTTGATCATTTTGCGCAGCCTGGTGCACCGTCCACAGCACATCCACTTTGTTTCCTGGCAAAACGAAACCAGCGACACCTGTGGCGACGTTAGGAGTTTGAATCGTTACGGCTCGCATACCGGGCGGGATGAGTGATGCCATCCCGCGGCCAGCTCCCCTTGAAGCAAGCTTCGACTCAACGACAACATCGTTGGCGACCATTGGAATCCAAACCGTTCGGCCGACGGCCTCTTCGAGATCGCGCATCGCGTCCTTGGGCACAAATTCTTTCGGCCAATCTCGGAGTGTCAATATCTCTGCTGATAAGGTGACACCGCGCTGGACAGTGTCAGCGGTAACCACAATGGTAACCGTCTCGACTTGAGGTTTTGCCGCCGGCTGGCGGGTGAACAGGTAAACGCCCAGCGCCGCAGAAACACTAAAGACCAGTGCTAGTAATCCTAGAAGGACGGTACGCAACTGCATGAGAACTCAGTTCCTGTACTGCGATCAGATGACATCGATCCCCATCCGCAGTCGACAGGGGCGTCTTGAAAACCATCGAGTCAGATCAGCTCATGCAAGGGCGCCGAAGACCAATGTGTAAGCCAGACCGGAGAAAATCATCAACCCAAAGGGGATCATCCTGCGGCGCCGGTCAGCCGCCGCCAGCATGCTTGAGATGCGGTCGCACGTCTCAGCCGTTCCACCGAGCTGTTGCTGCGAGTGGGACTCGGCAGGCCGCGGAGCCATGGCGTTGTACAGCAGGATTGCGACCGAATAGATGCCGGCGGCGATGCAGCTTGCGAGCAACACTTCGGCGATCATCCCCGGCCCTAACCAAGCCCCTAGGCCGGCCATCAGCTTCACATCACCCGCTCCCATCCCGCCGAGCAGGTATAAAGCCGCCATCGGGACCAGACCGACGCAAGCCGCGATTGCACTGATGGTGATTCCCATCCCGTCGTTGGCAAAGCTGTGGTAGGCCAATCCTGAGGCGAGCAGCGGCCAAGTGAGGGCGTTATAGATGCGGTACTTCCACAAGTCGGTCACTGCCGCGGCAAACGCTGAGAGGAGCGCGACGAGAAGGGGTGCTGCAGACAAGGGAAGCATGGTGCCGAGTGAGTGATGACATCCGGTGCTGGCGAGAGCCGAAGGCTCTGTTCGCCTCACGAGATCCAGTCCTACAGCAGCTATAATACCAGATGCGGCAAGAAAACCACAAAGGTGATTACTGCCTCGCTAAATGCGCACGGCGGCGGAATGAACGCCGCTCTAGCTGACACGGCTGCTTTTCCAGGGTGGAGAACGCGAGCTCTGCAGCATCGGCAAGGGGCTGCAGCGCCCAGGGTGGTCCCTGGTGGGCGGCGGACGATGAGCGGAGGCAGTACCGGGGCGATTAGCGAGCCGAAAGGCTGGTCGCTAAGTCGGTGAGCTGCCGCGCAACCTTGGCCGAGGGAGCGTACTGCACGACCGGCACGCCCTGGTTATTGGCGCGGTTCACGTTTTTGGGATCTTCCGCGATGTAATGCGTGATCGGAATCCCCAGAGCGGACTGAGCCTCTGAAGCGGTCAATTCTCCTGGGCGTCCGTAGCGATTGGCAACCACGACGAGGCGATCTTGTGCGATTCCGGACTGCTCCAGATGTTCCAAGACCCGCCGCGTATTGCGCAGCGAAGTAAAGTCGAGTCGGAGCACCATGACGATGCGGTCGGCCTGTGCCAGCACCGGAGCGGTGATTTCGAGAAAGGAATGGCTCAAGTCGGCGACGACATAGGACGCCAAGTCGTTGGCCACCGACAAGATTTGGTGCAGCCCGTCCCAGGTCACATGGGTGGCATCAGCGATTCGCAGCGGGGCCGCCAGCATTGCCAGGCCATTGTCGTGCCGTACCAACGACTTTTCCAGCAAGCTGCGGTCGATCCGGGTGACGTTGCGGCACAAGTCGGCTGAAGTGTGCAGCGGCTTGAGATCCAGCAGCGACGCCAAGTCACCGAAGGCGGTTTCCAGGTCCAGCAGCACGCAACCGCCTGGCTGCCGCGCCAGCAGCGTGGCGAGGTTCACGGCCAACGTGCTGCAGCCTGTGCCGCCGCTGGGAGCCATGACCGCGACCAATTTGGCGCCGCGCTGCTGCGAGTCTTCCTGCCTCAGCCGTTCGATGGCCGCGGGGAGTTCTTGGGCGAGTTCGGCCACGTCGAGGTACTCATTGGCCCCTTCACGCATCGCCCGCAGCACGACCTTGCTGTCATCGGTGGGACCGATGAGAAACAGGTGTCGCGGATGAACGCGGCGGCGGATGTCACGGACCACATCCAGTGAACGCTCGACCGCAGGGGAGAGAATCACGAACACCAGGTCGCGGTTGGATTCGGCGGCAGCAGCCTCGCCGCTGCCGCTCACTGCTGACGACGTGCGTGGCACCGATTGCAGGTAAGTCACCGCGCGATCGAGCGGAACGACTTGGGATGCGGGGCACTCCTGTCCGAGCCCCAGCAGTTGCTCCCGCAACTGATACGACGTTCCGGGATCATCGCTGGCGATAAAAATCCGCATCGATCTCAATCATCCTCGGGACGCTGATGGGAAATGGACCGTTCAATCGCAATGCCATGGGTGAGGATCTTGCCTCGCAGGCTGCGGCGAGTGATGCCGAGCAGCTTCGACGCCTGGACCTGATTGCCAGCCGTGAACTGCAGCACTTGAACCAGCAGTTGTCGCTCCACCCGGGCGAACCATTCCGCGTAGAGATTCTGTGAACTGGCCCGCAGGCGAGCTTCGATGAACTCGCTGGTCTCGTCGCTGGTCGCCGCCCGCGCCGCCGTGGCGGTCGTGGGGCGCGCCTCTGGCGGTGCAGCGGTTTTTTGGATCTGCGGCGGTAAAAACTTCGGCAACAGCACCGGCCCAAAGGCCTGCAGCAGCGCCTGCTTCAAGATCATCTGCAGCTCGCGCACGTTGCCCGGCCAGTGATACTGGATCAGCAAGTCCATGGTTTCCGGCGCCACCGAGCGGACACTGCTGCGCATCTCGCGACTGAACTGCCGTACGAACGCGTTGACCAACAGCGGTAGATCGTCGATGCGTTCGCGCAGCGCCGGCAACTGAATGGTGAAGACGTTCAACCGGTAGTACAAATCTTCGCGAAACGTGCCTTCGGCAACCATCTCTTCCAACGGCCGGTGGGTGGCGCAGATCGTCCGCGTGTCGGTCTGGATGGTCTGTGTCCCGCCGACCCGCTCAAACCGCTGATCCTGCAACACGCGGAGCACCTTGGTCTGAGTCAGCGGCGTCATATCGCCGATTTCATCGAGAAACAACGTCCCGCCGGAACACTGTTCGAACTTGCCGATGCGGCGCTGGTCGGCCGAGGTGAAGGCCCCTTTTTCATGCCCAAAGAGCTCGCTTTCGAGCAGATTTTCGGGGATCGCTGCGCAGTTGATCGCCAAAAAGGGTGCGGCCGCACGGGGACTGTGCTGGTAGATCGCCCGGGCGACGAGTTCTTTGCCGGTACCGCTTTCACCGCGGATCAGGACCGTCCCGTTTTGCGGGGCGACGCGGCCGATCATCTTGAACACTTCCTGCATGGCGTCACAGCGCCCGACCATGACTTCCGACGATTCCTCTTCGCTCGCCAACTCATCGGCCATCCGCACCGGCACGCGCATCTGCCTGGCGACTTCGAAGGCCTGGGCGACGACCTCCTTCATCCGCGAGAACGCAAACGGCTTATGCACATAGTCGAACGCCCCCAGCTTCATCGCCTTGATGGCCGTGTCGATCGTCCCTTGTCCGGTCATCAAGACGGTCGGAATGCGGCGGTCGAACTTGATGATCTCCTTGACCACGTCCAGACCCGATTGATCCGGCAAGCCGATATCGAGCAGCACGGCGTCGGGTTTCCGCTGGGTGACCATGCTCAGCCCTTCCGAGGCTGTGCCAGCGGTGAACACATCGATCCCCATGTTGCGAAATCCCGGTGTCAGGATCGCCGGGATTCCTGGGTCGTCGTCGATGATCAACAAAGTTGGCATTATTCGCTTTTCGGGTGGAGCAAGTCGTTGATGCTTTGCAACAACTCGCCGGTCGTGTAGGGCTTCTCCAAAAATGCTTCCGCCGTTTGGACGTTCAACAGGCTTCTGCTCTCTTCGGACATAAAGCCCGCTTGAAGAATGATTCGCGCATCGGGATTGAGTTTGCGAATCGCGGCGATCGTTGCCGGACCGTCCAGCGCCGGATTGGTGACATCGATGATGACCAAGTCGATGGCATCGGGATGGTCGCGGTAGAGTAGTAAACCGACGTGGCCATCGTTGGCTAACACCACCCGATATTGATGAGCTTCGAGCGTCTCCTTGACAATCTCACGGATCGCCGCCTGATCGTCAATCACCAAGATCCACTCCCCGTGCCCGGTCGGCGAGCTTTGCGGAATCGTCGCCGGCACGTCGGTGGAGACGGCCGCGGGGATATAAACGGCAAACCGAGTCCCCTGGTTGACCTGGCTGTACATATTGATGAACCCGCCCAGGTCATGAACGATTCGCCAGGTGGTCGAGAGCCCTAGCCCGGTTCCGCCTTCGTTCCCCTTGGTGGTGAAGAACGGCTCAAAGATTTGCTCTTGAATCTCCGGCGGGATGCCGACGCCCGTATCGACCACGTTGAGGACCACGTATTGCCCAGGGGTCGCGCGGGTGAACATCTCGCGGTCCTCGGGGCCGACGGTCACGTTCATCGCCGAAATGCTCAGCCGCCCGCCCTGGGGCATCGCATCCCGCGCGTTGACGCACAGATTCATCAGGATCTGCGCTAGTTCCGAGGCGCCGATTTGCACCGGCCAGAGGCCCGACGGCAAGGTTGTCTGGATCGAAATCGACTTGGGGATGCCGAACCGCAGCAACCGCTCGGTCTCTCGGACCAATTCAGCCACCTGAGCGTTGCCGCGATCGGCGCGAAAACCCTTGGCCAGCGACAGCAGTTGATGCACCAAATCCGCTGCGCGGTGGGCGCCGGTGGTCAGACCCTGCAGCAGCGAGTCACGATCGGGCGGCGGCAAGTCTTCCTGCAACATCTCGGCCGCGACGAGAATCGGGGTCAGCATGTTGTTCAGGTCGTGAGCGATCCCTCCGGCCAGATTGCCGATGCTCTCCATCCGCTGGGCGCGGGCGAGTTGCCGTTGCGATTGACGCTGCACGGTGACGTCGCGAAAGTTGCAGACGATGCCGGCGACAACGGGGTCAGCCAAGAGATTCGTGGCGGTTCCCTCCAGCACGCTCCAGCTTCCGTCATGGCGGCGGACCTGGCAGGAGATCAGTGGCGCTTCTTGCAAGCTGCGCTCCGGCGTGGCGAGCGCCTGCAGGGCATCCTCGCGCTGCTCGGGAGGGAGGTAATCGAGCACCGATTTGCCGATCAATTCGTCGGGGCCATACCCCAGCACGCGGGCGACCGAAGGACTGTGATAGCGGATGCCGCCTTCGCGATCGAGGATGAAGATCAGATCGGAAACGTTCTCGATGACGGAGCGAAACAGGGCATCGCGTTCCTTCAGCTTCTGTTCGGCCTGTCGCCGGGCCCGCTGCACCGTGACGTCGCGCAGCTCGCGCGCAACCACCGGCCCTAACCGCGATAGACTCTGCTTGAGCACGAAATCGTCGGCGCCGGCCTTCATCGTGGCTACCGCCGTTTCCTCGCCGATCGCACCGGAGACGATCACAAAGGGGATGTCAGGGATCAAGTCGCGAGCAGCGGCCAATGCCTCCACGCCGCTGTACTGCGGCAATGAGTAATCGGCCAGAATGATGTCCCAGACTTCTTGCTGAATGGCTGCGAGAAAGGCTTGCCGCGCTGCGACCCGTTTCCAGACCGCTTGGAACCCGGCGCGCCGCAGTTCGCGGAGCATCAGCAGCGCATCATTCTCCCTGTCCTCGACGATCAGAACCCTGAGCTGAGGGCACATGCAGCTTCCGCTCCTGTACTGCGAGCCGCACAAGCGATGCCCTCACCCATCAGATCAACCTTGTGCATCTGCCCGCTCGCCCGATTTGTGTCTGTCTTGAAGTCCTGCTGTTTACCAACGCTCTGGACCCAACACGCTGGAATTGTGGGCGATACCGTTCAAGCGCCTTGTGCAAGCCTCTGTACACCGTCAGCAACGTGTATTTGCGTGCGAGTTTAATCGGCAACCTCTGGTAATTCAAGCGTTTGTCGCTCGGCCCAGCAGCAGGTTACTGCTAAGGCAGCGTCAGAGTCGGCAGGGGTGTTACAACTCCCCGGCTGCCCCCCGCTGGGAGCGGTTAACGCTATCAGAACGCGGGCATCCGCTTCATCAGGAAGAGATGGACTGATTGCCACGATCAAGCACCAAACCCGCGAACTCTGTTAGCCAGGGGGGCCGTTAGAGCTGCGGGCTGGGAGCCACGGCATTGAGCCGCAACCAATAGCTGACGATGGCGCCGATCGATTCAACAAACTTTGTAAAATCGACCGCTTTATAAACGTAGCTATTACACCCCCCTGCATAGGCGGCAAGCACGTCTTCTTCTTCGGTCGACGTCGTGAGGACCACCACCGGTACAAAGCGAAGCCGCTGATCGTTGCGGATGCTGCGCAACACCTCAATCCCTGAAACCTTGGGAATCTTCAGGTCCAGCAGGATCAGCGACGGGAGCACCTTTCGGTCGCGTTCGGTAAACCGCCCAACCGCTTGAAGGTAGTCGAGCATTTCTGCTCCGTCGCGCACCACCACCACATCGCGATCGCTGACATTGGTTGCCCGCAAGGCGCGAAACATCAGAAATTGATCGTTGGCGTTGTCTTCCACCAGCAGGATCACGTCATGCTCCCTGAACGGGCCCCCAGAAGGAGGACACCAGGCCTCATGTTCATTTTTAGGTTTGGATTCACAAATCTAAAGGGTAAAAAAGAAGGTTGCCCCCTGATCGGGGATGGCTTCAGCCCAGGTGCGTCCGCCGTGACGGTGGATGATCCGCTGCACCGTCGCCAGCCCAATGCCGGTTCCCGGAAACTCCGTCTCGGGGTGCAGCCGCTGAAACGCGCCGAACAATTCACCAGCATACGCCATGTCGAAGCCGACACCATCGTCTTTTACGTACCAGACCTCTTGCTGATCGTCGTGCCCCGCGACGCCGAATTCGATTCGCGCGGTGGCGCGCAAACCAGTGAATTTCCAAGCGTTCTCCAAGAGGTTCTCGAGTGCGATCCTCAGCAGGCGTTCGTCGCCCCGGCCCCAGAGGCCTGGGGCGATCGCGAACTCGACCTGCCGATGGGGAGCGCTCTGCTGCAACCGCTGTGTAATCTCCTGAGCGATCTCGCTCAGGTTGACATTCTGCCGCGTCAACTCCGTCCGCGTGATCCGCGACAGGTCGAGCAGGCTGTCGATCAGCTCGCCCATCCGCTGCGCTTCGCCGCGGATGCGGCGCAAATATCCCGCCCCGGCTGAATCGAGCATCAGCCCGTAATCTTCAAGCACCGCCTGGCTGAAGCCGTCGATCGCGCGCAGGGGCGCCCGCAAGTCGTGGGAGACGGAGTAGCTGAAAGCGGCCAGTTCTTCATTGGTTGCTGTCAGTTCCGCGGTGCGATCCGCCACCCGCCGCTCCAGGTCCGCATGCAACTGAGCAATTTCATGCTTGGCGAGCTCCTGCTCCGTGACATCGCGCAGCACGCGGGCAAACCCGTAGATCTCATCATTCGAGTCGCGCAGCGCCGTCGTCACAAAATTTGCCAGAAACCGACAGCCCCCTTTACGGACGCGCCAAAGATCGCCGCTGTGCCTGCCATTAACACGTGCCTGCTGCAGATCCTCGGCAGGCAAGCCGGCAGCAATATCGGCGTCCGTATAGAAGCAAGAAAAATGTCGCCCCAGGATCTCGTCGGCGGTATACCCCAACAGTCGCTGGGCGCCGCGGTTCCAGGTGGTTACGAAACCGCTGGGGTCGAGCACGAAAATCGCATATTCCTCGAGACTGTCGACCAGCGAGTAAAACACGTCGTGGTTCCGGCCAACGGCCCCGGAGCGGACCGCAGGCGTTTGAGATAATTCAAGCACCGCTACTCGCTCGCATAACATTGTGATCTCCTGAAGCAAGGCTTCGTTTGCAGTCTGGGCATCGACTGTGTTCATTCTACGAGGACAATCTGACTGCTGCGCCCGAGCAGTTGGTTGCTATGATCGACCATTACGTTGCCATTACCGGACAAGCTCATGCTCCTGACGATAAACTGAGCGCCATACGTCCCCTGGCCGGAGATGGTCATCGGTGCCCATTTGGCATAAATGGTACCCGCCAGATTTCCCGCTGAACTATTGCCTTGAATAGAAAACGCCTTCACATTGAGTCGACGTTGATAGAACAACATCCCATTGTATTGGCTGCTGGAATCGCTGAGACCTGAAAAACGCAAGCCTGCGTTGATAGTAACTCCACCGAACGTTGCATTCCCTGCTGCAGGCGGTGAGCGATAGAGGTCTTCTGAATCCGGCAAACCTGTATGGACATCATAGTCACTGCCAGTGATGTAAAACATGACACCGTTAGCAGTAACGTTCTGTTCTGTGACTTTTAAATCACCGCCGCGGATGACATAGATCCCTGGCTGGAAAACCACCGTCCCCGAGCTGATCGTAATCGAGGGATAAACTCCGGGAGTCAGAGTAACTGCTGTGTTGCCCGATACAGAAACGGCAGCATGAACTGCTGAACTGGCGCCGGTAGCAACGGTGGGGGGTGGCAGGTAGAGGAAGGGGTCGGGCACCGGCAACGCCCGCGTACGCAGCGGCGTCCCTGAGACGGTGGGGTCATATTGACGAAAATTCGAGGGATTGTTGACGCCGCCCACTACTTGCATATCCGTCGCACGGATGCTCGCGTTGTTAGACACGGTCATTGCATTGCCGGCATTGCCGTTGTTGATCGACTGGCCGGTTTCATCGAGTCCCCCGCCTTCCGAGTTGACGGTGATATTTCCTTTGACAGCCAACGAGCCGTTCCCGCCAACGCTGATCCCGGGACGGGCGGCAGAATCCAAGGCGATCACTCCCGGAGTCACGTTCACCGGCTTCATGCCTGCAACAGCGCGCCTGCGAACCGACTGGTCGCGATTGATACCAAGCACTTGAATGAAGACGGTGCGGACTGGATTCTGTACGATGATTTCGACGTAGCTCGAATCGCCTTGATAGGGTCCGTGCGAGGGGGGAACATTTACGGTGACGTTTGCCGTAGTAAGCTGATTGTGGGCTCGCGTGTAGGTCACGGCCGTGGCCCGCGCTGTATCCACCGCACGACCAAGCAGAAGATCAAAAGCCGCGGCCGTAGCGGCGGCGTCGGCGGCATTTTGGGCCTTGCGCGACGAAACCATCAACAAGCCTGCATCGATCACCAGCCCCGTGATTCCCAGCAGCACCGGCAACAGCAGCGCCGTCAGCACGAGCACGGCGCCGCGCCGCCAACGGCGGCGCAGTCGTGCGGGATGACGCCTCGGATCAGCATGGGTTCTCATTTAGTTCTCAATCGCCATGGTGGAAGCAGAGCGAAGCGTCATCTGCTGGCCGCTGAGGAGAAAGGTTGCGCCGCGGTAGGGCAGCGTCCGGTACTGCAGCGAATCGTTGCCAGCAACGTTGTGAAATGCTTCTGCAGCCGCTTGCATATAAGGTTGCTAGCCTCAAAGAATATTTTGTTATTCAACCAATCGAGCTTGGTTGACTTGAATCAATTTTTGACCTGTCGCATCCACGGTAATGTCTCCATTGCCGCTGAGCGTTACGTCGCGGACAATGAATTGTGCGGCAAACCGGCCGTTGCCCGACAGCGCCATACCGGCCCATTTCGCATAAATGGTCCCTCGGAAGGCCCCGATATTGCCGTTGCCAGTGATGCTGACCTCTTGGGTGTTCCACCGCCGTTGGTAGAACCCTAGGCCGTCGAAGGGACTGGAAGGGTCGTCGATCGGAGTGAATCGAACCTGGCCATTTCCCGAGAGCGAAACATCATCAAACTTCGTGGTACTGGGGGCAGACGGCGGGTTGTCTGCATCCGCGGCGTCAGGCATGCCGGTATACACATTGAAGTCACTGCCGGTGTTGTAGATCAGCACCCCTGTGCCGGAAACATCTCCGTTGCCCGAGAGCGACATACCGCCGCCGGTGATGATGTAAATTCCAGGGCTAAAGACCGCATCCGCATTTCCAGACATACGAATGGACGGATAAACGCCGGGGGAGAGCACGACCGATTGATTGCCAGAAAGCGACACCTCCGGATGGAACGCGGCGACGGCACCGTTGGCGGTGGTCGGTACAGGAAGATTCAACAACGGATCTGGCGAAATCGGCATCCCGGTCCGTAACGGATTGCGGCGGGTGTTGTTGTAGTCGTGAGTTCCCGCATTGCCCGATGTCGTGATTCCGCCGACCGAAAGGATGTCGACCGCGGTGAGCCGAGCGTTGCCACTGAGGCGGATCGCGCTGCCTGAGTTTCCGTTGTTGATCGGTTGTCCTCGTTCATTCATTCCGCCGCCATCGGAATTGACAACCACCATGCCGTTGACGTTGAGTGACCCGTTGCCTGAGGCGCTAAATCCGGGCCGCCGCGCCGGATCGAGCATCATTACGCCGGCACCTGTGCTGCTCCCCTGGATCCCGGCAACCGCGCGGCGGCGAACGCCCCGCTCACTGTTGACTCCCAGTACCTGAATAAAAACAGTCTGAACAGGCGTTCGTACAATCACTTCGATGTATTTGGAGTTGCCTTGATAGGGTCCGCTCGTCGGCGGAATGTTCGTTGTTACATTTGCCCTAGCGAGCCGATTGTGTGTCCGCACATAGGTGGTCGCGGTGGTGCGCGCGGTAGCGAGCGAGCGGCCGAGCAGCAAATCCACTGCGGCGGCCGTTGCGGCTGCGTCGGCAGCGTTCTGCGCCTTGCGCGACGAAACCATCAGCAAGCCGGCATCGATCACCAGCCCCGTGACTCCCAGCAGCACCGGCAACAGCAGCGCCGTCAGCACGAGCACCGCCCCGCGCCGCCAACGGCGGCGCAGTCGTGCGTGCTGATGCCTCGAATCACCATGAGTTCTCATTTAGTTCGCAATCGCCATGGTAGAAGTCGCGCGCAGCGTCATCTGCTGGCCGCTGAGGAGATAGGTTGCGCCGCGATAAGGCAGCGTCACGGTACAACGAACGCGGTCCGCCGGCGCGTTGTTGCCATCGAGCCAATCCAGCCGAATCGTCACCTCAGCCGGCTCGATGCCCGCCAGCAGACTGCGGATCGCGGTAGGGACATCGCCCGCCGCTGCCGCCGTCGCTGTCCAGGTTTGCGGCCCCAGCGCTACACGCCTCGGTGGCGCTTGACTGCCATGCACAATCGCCTCGCGCACTCCCCGGCGGGCCAGTTCCGACACGAGGTTGTAGCGGTAGGCGGCACCGGCGAGGTCCAGCAGTCCGAGCACCAGCGTCAGGAACACCGGTAACACGATCGCCGCTTCCACCATAGCCGCGCCTCCGCGGCGTGCATGCTTTGAAGCTCGCCGCGCAGGACTCAGCTTTCTTATGATTGCGATCATCATGGTCTAAGTCTCCATGATCCGAAATACGACGGTTTCTCGGCATACGAATAAATCGGGAAGCGCCCCCCAACTAATCAAAGTGTGGAACGGATAACTCACCTGAACGCTGGCACGTGATGTCCCGCCGCTTTCTGCTACGGATGTGATGCTGACCGTTAAACGGTTAGCGCGAAAGTTAGCGAGCCCTTCAAGTTCTTCACGGACGGCAGCTTGGATCGCTGCTTCCCACCGCGCTCGGGTGGCAACCGTCGGTTGGCTGCGGCTGGCCTGGCCGGCGCCGGCACGCGCAGCGTTGGCAACCGCCACTTGTGTATGGGCAAAACGGCCGAAATCGCACGCCCCCAAGAGCAGCAAGACCAGCAAGGGAAGCACGACCGCCAGTTCCAACGCTGCCGCTCCCATCCGCGCTGGCCGGCGTCGGGCAATGGGTCTGTTGATGTGCATGCCAGCGGCAACCGGTGGTAACCTACACCACCGGTGACGCGCATTGCCATCTCGATCATGCCAGCGCTCTACGACTGATGAGATCGCTTTCACTTCCGCATATTTCCCATGACGTCGATCAGTTGAATGGCCGCCGGGCCAAGGATGATCAGGAAAATTGCGGGGAAGATGAACAGCAACGTGGGGAATAAAATCTTAGTACCCGCCTTTTGTGCCATCTCCTCAGCTTTTTGCTGTCGACGAACACGCAGCGTGTCGCCAAAGGTGCGCAAGGTTTTCACCATGCTCGACCCAAACCGCTCAGCATTCTTGATGGCAGCAGCTAGGTTACGGATGTCATCCAAATCGGTTCGCGCCGCCAGGGTGCGCAGGGCGTCGCCGAGCGGGTGCCCGATCTGCACCTCTCGCTGCACAATCTTCAGCTCAAAGGCCAGCAGCGGATGCACCGCTTCCAACTCGCTGGTAATCCGTTGCAACGCGGCGCGCAGGCTCAGCCCGGCTTCCATGCAGATCACCAGCAGATCGAGCGCGTCGGGCAGTGATCGGCGGAGTTGGCTTTGACGGTTGCTTTTCTGCTTATCCAGCCAAAAACTCGGCCCGATCAAACCGCCGATGCTGGCGCAGGCACCTAGCATCAAGCCATAATTGGTCGGGATCAATCCCAGCAATCCCAGCAGCAGACCACAAATCGTCGGCGAAATGATCAAGAACATTTTGACGCCGAGGAAGATCGACAGCGCCTGCGGATGATAGAGCCCCGCTTGGATCAGTCTGGCCTTGAGCTTCGTTTGCTCCTCAGCATCCTCAGGCATGAGGTGCTTGCCCATCTTGGGCAACGTCGTGCGGATGGCTTGCGAGACCGCCAGGGCCGGCGCACGGTTGGCCGCCGCTTCACCACTGGCGAGTTCCTCGAGCCGAATCCGAATCCGTCGCTTCCGGTCACTGATCAACAGACCGGCTAGCAGCACGAAGCTCAACAGCATCACGAGCAACACGACCACTAATAATATCGAATTGTCCATCAGCCTAATGTGCAGCCCGAATCTTAGAAGTCAAAGTTGATGATTTTGCGGATCCATAGCGCCCCGATTCCCATCGAAACCACGACGCCCAGCAGCAACATCGGGTACTCCAACAGCACCAGCGCATAATCGCGGTTAAAGATCAGCATGGCGACGAACATGCCGGGTGGCAGCGCCATCAACAAAGCGGCTTGCATCCGCCCTTCGGCGGTCAGGGTATTGATCGTGCCACGCATTTTCGCCCGTTCCCGCACCAATGCAGCCAGCTTTTCTAGGATTTCCGCCAGGTTTCCGCCAACCTGTTTCTGAATCACAACCGCCACGACGAAGATATTGATTTCCATCAATGCCGTGCGCCGCGACAGGTCGCGAAGCGAAGCGTCCGCGGCCAGGCCAAGGTTCTGTTGCTCGTAGCAATAAGCGAACTCGCCAGCGATCGGCTGCGGAAACTCCTCGGCCACACCTTTCATCGTCATGGCGATCGTCTGCCCGGCCCGCAAGCCGCGGGCCATCAAGTCATACGCTTCAGGCAACTGGGCACAGAGCTTATCCAATCGCGATTTACGTTTGATTTTGACATAGAACAGCGGAAGAACGCTGCCGAGCAAGGCGCCGACGACGGCAAAAATGAGACTTCGCTGAATCACCGCTCCGGGCAGCAGCATCACGATGCTACTGACCAGCGAAAGCACGACCAATTTTTGCAACGTCCACGTCAGTCCTGACTGCTCCAACAATTGTTCCAGACGCTCGCGCAGATCCGGTTGATGCGCAGCGGCGTCGTCGAACTCAGTGGACTTAAGCTTGTGCAGATCTTTGAACAGCGAAGACCTGCGAATGCTTTCTTTTTGATTTTTCTGAAACTCTTCATCGAGGCGCCGGCTGACACGAGCGCGATCGCGGAAGAAAAGGTCGGATGCCAATGAGGCGAGGCTAATCGTTGCGAACAGAATCGATATAAACGTCAGCAGCGACAGCAGTGCGGGAGACATGAACAGTGTCTTTAGAAGGAAAGCGGGCCGTGTTCAAACATTTCATAGGGCAGGCGAAGCCCGCACGCTTCCAACTTGTCCAAACACTGCGGGCGAACCCCGGTGGCATAAAAATGGCCGGTGGCACAGCCCTGCTCATCCAGGCCGGTTTGTTTGAAGGCAAAGACATCATGCATGCTGATGATGTCGCCCTCCATGCCCGTGACTTCCGAGATCTGAGTGATTTTGCGCACCCCACCGGGCAGCCGATTGGCCTGGATCACCAGGTCGACCGCCGAGGCGATTTGACGACGGATGATCCAGATCGGCAGATCAAATCCGGCCATGCCGACCATCATTTCCAGGCGGCTGAGCGCTTCGCGGGTGTCGTTGGCGTGCAGCGTCGTCATGCTGCCCTCGTGCCCCGTGTTCATCGCCTGGAGCATGTCCAGCGCTTCTGGACCGCGCGATTCGCCGATCACGACGCGGTCGGGACGCATTCGCATCGCGTTGCGCAACAGGTCGCGCGAAGTGATCTCACCGTGGCCCTCGATGTTCGGTGGCCGGGTTTCCATCCGCACGACGTGAGCCTGTTGCAGCCGCAGTTCCGCCGCATCTTCGATCGTCGCGATCCGCTCGTTCTCCGAAGCGTAACCGGAGAGCAGATTCAACAGGGTGGTTTTACCCGAACCGGTGCCTCCGGAAATCAAGATGTTGCAGCGGGCCTTCACACAGGCGGCTAGGAAGTCGACCATTGGCGGCGCGATCGAGCGCTTGGCGACTAAGTCGGCGGCCAAGAGCGGCCGGGCCGGGAAGCGGCGGATCGATACCAACGACCCGTCCAACGCCAGCGGTGAAATGATCGCGTTGAACCGACTGCCATCCTCCAGTCGGGCGTCGACCATTGGCGAGGATTCATCGACACGTCGACCGACGCGACCGACAATCTTTTGAATGATTTGCAGCAGATGCTTCTCACTGCTGAACTGGATGTCGCTGAGCTCTAGGCGACCGCCGCGTTCCACATAAACCGTCTTCGGTCCATTGATGAGGATGTCCGAGACGGTCGGGTCATTGAGCAGCGGCTCCAAAGGCCCGAGGCCAAAACTTTCATTGACAACCTCGTTGACCAGTCGCTCTCGCTCGCTCAGGCTTAGCAGACCGGAGCTTTGACGCGACAATTCCTCTGCGGCCGTGCGGATTTCGAGCCGCAGTTCATCTTCTGACATTTCGCCAATGCGTGAAATGTCGAGTGACTCGATGATCTGCTGATGCAGCTCATGCTTGAGCGTATGCAGACGTTCTTCGTTGACCATATTGAGGCGATTTGCCATGGGCATCGCCGAAGCAGGATTCATAGCGCTGGCCGACGTCATCGAACAGTGTCTTGTATACTTAGCAGGACTGGGAGAGGCGAAGCGGTTTACAGGAATGCAAACCAACGCGGTAGCGGAGCCATAAGAAGGTCTGCAGTCGACCCTGGCGGACGGACACCCGCCAGGGTCGTGCAGGCCAGCAGCCGCTTAGGCCGACGGAGTGGCGACTTTGTCGGCAGGCTGGTTATTCACCACCACCAGGCATTTCGTTAGTGATGTCAGTGAAGACGTCCGAGATGCTCTCACCGAGCGTCCCAACAGCGATCAAACAGACAACAGCAATCAAAGCGACCATCAGGCCGTATTCCACCATCGTGGCACCCTCTTCGCGGGAGCCGAATTTTTGCATACGTGCGATGAACAATTTCATGGGAGACTCCGTTTTGGCCCGCGGCGGTGTTCGTCATCCCGGGCCAATGATTTGTAAGGCCTGTGGCCCCCTGGGTCGGTCAACATGCCGACGCCGAACAGAGTGCTTCGTTGATTGCCTTACTTGGAATCACGACCTATGCAGCTCTGGTGCCAGGAGCGGTTTCGGGTCGCATGAAATAGCTAACGAGTCGCCGCAAGTCACTGTCTTATAACGACTTGTATGACTTAACAAAAAGGGCTGGCGGTCGTCAGGCAGGTGCCGAACGGGTTCTCGCGGGGGGCAAGTCACCTGCCGAGGACCAGGCTGGGCTTTGGCGGCACGTCGCTCGCCGCGCAGGGCCTACAATACTTGCGATCAGCCTCAGCTTCACTGGCTCAGTGCGAAGCGGCGCCGATACCGCCAATGGGTGCGAGTTGGCGGTTGTGGTCGACGGCGAATACCTGAGCCACCGGAGCCACCGCTGGCGTTTGCGACCGATGCTCAGCGATTAAGGCCTCTAGCCCTTGAAGTCGCGCTGCCGTTTCGTGATCGCTGGCAGTCAACCGCTGGGCATGCTCCAAATGCTGCTGCGCATCGCCGGGGCGGTGGTGCAGCCAGCAGACCAGCGCCAGGTTGGCATGAGCTTGAGCGGGTGAGCATTTTGCGCGGCGAAATGCGGCCAGCGCCTGCTCCTGCTGTCCTTGTTGCGCCAGAACGACGCCGAGGTGATTCTGTGCTCGGGGGTGGTCCGGCGCGATCGCGATCGCCTGCCGCAGGTTGATCTCCGCTTCACGTAGGCGGCCCTGCAGCGACAGACTGTAACCGATGTCGCAGAACAACTCGGGGTCGCCGGGCTTGAGCTTGAGCGCCTTCTGAAACCATTCATCGGACTGTTCGAACTCACCCTGGCGGTCATACAGAATGGCTAACCGGTGGGTCGCTTCGGGGTGCTTTGGGGCTGTTTGAAGCACTTGACGATAGGCCGTTGCGGCCGCCTGCCACTGTTGTTGTTGCTCTGCCGTGCGCCCGACTGCGAATTGCATGTCGGCGGTCTGCCGCGGGCTGAGCACTGGCTCTTCGGCCGGCTCTGGCGTTTGTCCGCCCGGCCAGAAGGCGAACCGGTTGCTACTGTTGCCGGCACAGCCGCCCAGCAGCATGAGGGCCAATGCTGCGAGCCGCGCCTGACGAGGAGCGAAAACGATGATCGACATGGGCATGGCCTGTTGAGTCGAGCCGGCGTGAGAGGGGGAAGAACGTTCCTACGGCACCGGAACCGGGGTGCCCATACCGCTGCCGGGCGTGGCGGTTTGTCCGGCTGAGCCGCCGATATCGCTCAAGTTCAACAAGCTTTGATGGATCAGGACCGCATCCAGCCCGTCCAGCCCGCGCTCCGGCGATAAGCCGACGACGACGCGCTGAGCGGGCACCGGAAAGGGTGCCCAACTCAGCTCGGTGACCACTTGCGCCTGACGCGCGGCGTCGAGCTCGGGGTCGTACCGGTTCGCTTCGATGATGATCGGAAATGGGTTTTGCGGAGCGAGCTGGGCGATCTTTTGCAGCCGCAGGCGGCCACGGTAGTTGAGCGCCGCTTGACCGCGAACAAAATCATATTGATAGAGCACCATTCGCGCGGCCTCGCCCTTGGCGACTTGCGCCCGCATGATCGCATGGTAGGAAGCACCGAACGCTGGTTCAGGATCGAGATTGCAGGCCGGACAGTGTGGGCCGCTCACCGCCGCGGGAGCGACCGCCGCTGACTGCAGCGGCGCTGCTGGCGAAAACTCCGTCGGGGATGGGCCGTCATCGGGCCGGCTTTCAACCACTGGCGCCGAGGCGCTCTCGTAGAGCGGGATCACATAAGGTGTCGCGACTGGGGGCGACGAGGCCGGAGCCAGCCGCACCGGCGGCTCGGCTGCAAGCAGCGTCGAGGTCCAAACGGCGAGCACAACGGCGAGGCTCAGCCCGCAGCAGCGACAGGTGGGAGTCATCAATGGTCCATCCACGCGAGGTGATAATCTTATTCAGGGCTAATGCGAATAGCCGTACGGGCCGATGAGGTATTCGCTCTCCAACTGTCGCCGCTGTTCCCAGCCAAAGGGGTCATCCCAGCGTGTGGTGGAGCGGAACGGCTGGCCGGTGCGGCCTTCGATCCGCCCTTGCAGGAAGAACTCCTTATCCGTTGGTTCGCAAACATCGGCGCCGGGCGGCGGCGGCACTTCATCAGCGGACAAGGCGCCGACCAGGTGGGGCGTTACCAGGATGATCAATTCCTTCTCCACGCGCCGCGAGGTGTTGTTTCGAAACAGCGCGCCGATGTGCGGCAAGTCGCCCAGACCGGGGATGCGGTCGGTTCCGGCTTCCATCTCCACCTGCAACAACCCCGAGACGGCGAGCGTCTGGCCCTGTTGAAGTTCCACCACCGTGCGGGTGCGGCGGGTGTTGAGCGCCGGCACTTGAATCCCGCCGACGGTGATGCCGAGCGTGAAGTCGATCGAACTGACCTCGGGTGCGACCGCCAAGCGAACGGTGTCTTCATCGAGAATGAACGGGACGAAGGTGAGGCCGACGCCGAACTCTCGGTACTGGATCGTCACCGCGCCGGTCGCGGCCCCACCTTGAGGGACCGGAACGGGAAACTCACCTCCGGACAAGAAACTCGCCTCTTGCCCATGCAGTGCTACCAGCGTCGGCTCGGCAAGGATCTTGAAGACCTGATTGCGCCGCAGCGCGTCGACGAAGAAGTTGACGTTGCCGCCGTCGAACACGCCGAACGCCGTGGTATCGGTCGTCAGCGGGTCGAGCAGGCCGAGCAGACCACCGCCCTCAATGCCCGGCGGCAGGCCGCCGCCGATGTTGCTTCCGAACGCATTGCCGTTGTTTTGGAACAAGAAATCGACGCCCAATTGTCGCAGTGCGGTGCGGTTCAGTTCCGCCACCTGCACCTTGAGCAGCACCTGCTGCGGTCCGGGCAAGCGGATGAGGTTGATGATCTGGGGGCGCGGGAGTTCCACGCGAATCGAAGGCCGGCTGATGTCAGGGCTGATATCGCCTGGTGCGCGGAGCACCGGATCGACTTCGCCAGCCAGCGGCGGCGGCAGTTCTTCGGCAGGCAAGGCGTCGGGCGCAGCGGCATCAGCGGGATAGGCCACTGCGGGGGCGTCGCCGGCACTGCGCGCGGCACCGGCGCCCGATGCCCCTTGGGCCCGGCGTGAGACCTGGACCGATTCGAGGTACAGGCCGATGAGCTGGATGATTTGCGAGATTTGACGGCTGTCGCGGGCTTGGCCTTCGACGACGAGGTGTTCGCGGAGGTGCGAGATTTCCAACAGCGCATCGGGAAAGGTTTGGCGCAACCGGGCGCGGAGGAAACTCAGGTCAGCGACAACATGCACTTCCAAGTGAAAGGCTTCGCCCACCGACGGCACGATCGACAGGTCGGTCACCCCGAGACGTTGGCCGGTGACGCGGATCTGCCGTGGCCCCACGACCTCAAAATCGATGACGGAAGGATCGCCGGTGGCGATCAGTGGGCTCGGTTGGCCCGGCTCCACCATGTCGCGGTCGAGCGTGAGCAGCCGGCCTTGGCCGATGATGACTTCAAAGAACGCATCGTTAGCGCTGAGGCTGCTGATGAACGAATCATCCGCCTGCCGCTGCGTCGGCTCGATCTGCATCAGCGGCAGCGTCCGGGCGGCGGCGCCGCGCGGGGGCGGGACAGATTCCGCCGGCGGCGCAAACGCCTGAGCCGAGGCCGTCGGCGCGGGGGCGAGACCGAGCAGCAGCACCGCGGCACTGCCGACCATCGCAGCGATCGGCCAGCGGCGGCGTTGCTGAACGTTGACGACCATGATCGCTTTGCCCCTGATGGTTTGATCCTCCGTTGCCTCCCTGGTCCCTGGTGAGCTATCGTCACGATCGGCACAACCGGCAGGTCGGCTGCAACCAAAGCGGTATTTTGCCGTCTTGCCGCCGTTTTGCTGACACAAATGGCTCAGGCTGAGCGCTTTCAGTCAGGCCGGGGCGAGGTCCGCAAGAGCGGGGGCATCCCCTGCCAAGGCGCGACAATTTTGTGAGGGACCGAAATGACTTCATCGCCCGGTTTTGTTGAGGTTTGTGCTACCGAAGCTCATTTGGCCAGGCTCTGAGACTGCAATTTGGCACAGGAACTGCCTAAGATGCGACGGCAACGCGTGACGCCTCCTGCCGTTGCCAGCGGTCTAGACACCTTGCGACTGACCGGTCGAGCAGTGGGAAGCCAGGTAGAGTGAGCCTCGCTTCACTGCTGTTTTCCTGTTGGCAAGCGTCCCTGCTGTTGCTGTGCAGAAGCGTCACGCTCATCCCCCCAATCCGCTTTCGAGATAGCCGAGCCGCTTATCGGTTTCGGTGGAAACAAGGACCCCGTTAATGACACAAACGATTCGTGCGTTGCTGGTTGAAGATAATCGCATCGAAGCACGACAGACGCAGCACTGGTTGGCCGCCAAGAAAGAACCGGTGATTCAGGTGGAATGGGTCGAGCGGTTATCGCTGGGGTTGGAACGGCTGGCCTGCGGTGGGATTGACGTGGTGTTGCTGGACTTGAACCTGCCCGATAGCCGCGGCATGGAGACGTTCACGGCATTGCACGCGAGCTTTTCCGACGTGCCGGTGATTGTGCTGACCGGTGAGCACGATGAAACGATGGGGATTTTGGCGGTCGAGCAGGGCGCGGCCGATTACTTGGTCAAGCAGGATGTCGACGGCGCGAAGCTGGCGAAGATCGTGCAGTTTGCGGTCGCTCGGCACAAGGCTCAGGTCGAGCAGATCACGCGGGAATTGCGTGGCACGGCGGGACGCGTCATCAGCTTCCTCGGGGCCAAAGGCGGCGTGGGGACGACCACCGCGGCGGCCAACGTCGCGACCGCCCTGGCGGCTCAGGGCAAGTCGGTCATCCTCGCCGAACTCAAGCCTGTTTTCGGAGGGCTCGCCTTTAGCTTCCACGGCGATCCGACGGCAGGGCTCAATTCGTTGTTGGATGTTCCGCCGGCGCAGATCAGCGATCGCGATCTCGCCGCTGCGCTGTGTCGCGGCCCGGCCACATCCCGGGTCTTGTTTGGGACCCAGGATGCGGAGCGGGCGGTTGGGCTTGATGCGGAGCGAACCGATACGATCGTCAAGGGTTTAGCCCGGATGGCGGAGTTCGTCATTTTGGATTTGCCGAGTTGGCCGTCGGCGGTGACCGCAACGGCAGCCCTGCAATCCGAGTACGTGGCTCTGGTGACCGAACGCGAGCCGTTAGCGGTGCGTCATGGTCAAGCCGCCGTTGCCCAGTTGAAGGCCTGGGGTGTCAACGAGCGGCGGATCGGTGCGGTCGTCGTCGGCCGCAGCACGCTGCCGCTGGCGATGGACTTGCCGACCATTCGGTCGCTGTTGGGGTGCGGGATCCTGCGGATCGTCCCGCCGGCCGCCGCCGCTTGCTATAAAGCCTATGTCGATCGCACGCCGCTGGTCCTCTCTCAGCCCGACAATGAGGCGGCGGAGGTCTACCTCGACATCGCCCGGACGATTGCCGATGCGCGCGGGTTACGTACGGAAGCTGCCTGAGCGACCCGCCGTCTGCCGCAGGATGGGGCCTGAGAATCAGTTGCACTTTCCGGTGCCACGAGACGCCGGTGTTCCATCCCTTTTAAAATCCCGACTGCGGCCTCTTCCGTGAGCATTATCAACTGCGTCGACTTCCTCAGGCGACCTACCCTGACGTGGAAGTTGTGGTGTTATTTTGCAGCATTGTCGCTGATTCCGCTGGTCAGCCTGTTGTTCATCCTGCAGTCAACGGCTGAGCGAGCACTGCGGCAACAAGTCACGCTGCGGATCGACGCGGTGGTCGACCGCAAGGCTGCCGACCTGGAAGCGTTCTTTGCCGCCAAAATCGCTGATGCCAGAGTCCTGGCGGCGACGCCGCAGATGATGAGCGCCGTGGAGCGGCTGGTCCAGCACGACCCGTCCGCGGCCGACGGCGAGGCTCTGGACGCCGCTGAGGAGCAGTCGCTGCGCGACCTGTTGAACGAGCACATCGGCGCTCAGCAGTACGCGAACGTGTTCATCGCCTCGCCGGCAGGAGATGAGCTGTTCACAACGGCCAACCGTCACCAGCCGCGGGCCAATTATCTTGCTGATTCGTTTCCAGTGGCTGAATTGGCGGAGGTCTTTGAGCGATCGCGGTCGACGTTGCAGCCGGTGATGTCGGCCTTTGCGGCGGCCGATCGCGATGGTCGTCCGGCGGTTTTTCTGGCCGCTCCCGTGCTGCGCGAGCACGCATTGCTCGGGGTGCTGATCGTCAAGATCGGTGGCGAGCTGATTTACGACTTGCTCAAGCAAAACAGTGAGTTGGGAAAAAGCGGTGAAATCATCGTCGGTCAGTTACGCGGTGAGCGGGTCATGTTGGTGGCCCCGACGCGCCATGATTCGCAGGCTGCGTTCCGGCAATCGGTGCGGCTCGGAGAGCCGCGGGCGCAATCGCTGCAGCGGGCGGTTGCCGGTGAGCAAGGCAGCGGCCAGCTCCTGGACTACCGTGGGCAGGAGGTATTCTCGACATGGCGTCACTTGCCGCTAAGCGATTGGGGCTTGGCGGCGGAAATCGATGTTCGCGAAGTGATGGCGCCGCTGTATCGCATCCGGCTGTTAGCGGTATTGCTCGGAGCCTGGGCGGTGGCGGTGACCATGATCGTGGCGTGGTACGTCGCAGCCTCTTTGTCGCGGCCGATTCACGCCATGACCAGTGCGGCCCATGCCATCGCCCGCGGCGCGCGCCACGAGCGTTTGCCGGTCGACCGGGCCGATGAGATCGGTACGCTGGCCAACGCCTTCAACGCGATGAGCGATGAACTGCAACAGATGCGGGCGACGCTCGAAGAGCAGGTTCAAAAACGCACCTGTGAGCTGCAAGAACAGCGGGAGCGCTTTCAGGAACTTGCTGACAGCATCCGTGAGGTGTTTTGGCTGTCGGCCCCCGAGTCGTCGGAGATTCTATATGTCAGTCCGGCCTATGAGACGATTTGGGGCCGCACCTGCGAGAGTCTGTATGCTTCGCCCCGCTCGTGGTTCGAAGCGATCCACCCCGAGGATCAGGATCAGGCCATACAAGCCGTAGCGACCGCCGTGCGCGAGGGGAAATCGTGGGTACGCGAGTTTCGGGTCATCCGTCCTGACGGCGCGATCCGCTGGATCCGTGATCGCGGAACGCCCATCCTGGACGAGCACGGCAACCTCAAACGCTTGGCCGGTGTGGCGGAGGATATCACGCAGCGCCGCCGAACCGATGAAGAGTACCAGCAGTTCTTCAATGAGTCGCGCAATCTGTTGATGATCGCGGACTATGGTGGCCAGATCCGGAAGGTCAATCCCGCGCTGCAGCGGACGGTGGGCTATTCGGAAGAGTTCTTGCTGCAGACGCCGTTCTTGGAGTTCATTCATCCCGAGGACTACGAACGCTGCGTGCTAGAGATTGAACAGGGGAAGCAACGCGGCTATACGAATGATTTTGAAGTCCGGGTCTGCCGCGCCGACGGCGAGATCCGCCAGTTTTGCTTGAACTCGACGACCTCTCGGGATGTCGAGTGTTTCTACCTTGTCGGCGAGGATGTCACCGAGCGCAAAGAGGTGGAGCAGGCGCTGGCGGAGTCCGAGCGTTTTGCCCGCTCGACGCTCGATGCGCTGACCACTCACCTGGTGATTCTCGATGAGCAGGGGGTGATTCTCGCCACCAATCGTGCCTGGCGCGAGTTTCATGTTGGAAACTGCGGCAGCGACCTCGATGTCGGGCTCAACTACCTCAAACATTGTGAGCGTCAGCCGTGCCATTACGGCCGGCACGCCAGCGCCATGACGGCTGGCATCCGCACGGTGATCGGCGGCCAGTCGCGAGAGTTCAGTCTCGAATATGCCTGCCACTGGGGAGACGAAAAACGCTGGCTGATGGCCCGCGTTACGCGGTTTGAAGATGAAGGTCCGATTCGCGTGGTGGTGGCGCATGAAGACATCACCGCCGCCAAACTCGCCGATGAGGAACGGCAGAAGTTTGTCTCCCTAGTTGAGAACTCGACCGACTTCATCGGCATGGCAACGCTTTCAGGCGACTTGATTTACTTGAACCACGCCGGTGCCGAGCTGGCGGGAATCGATGATCAGAAGGATAGCTGCGGCACGCATGTCACCGATTTTGTGACCGATTCCGGCCGTCGCATTCTGCTGGAAAACGCCTTGCCATCCTTGGAGGCGGCCGGGCGATGGGCCGGCGGGATTCAGTTGCGGAACTTCCAGACCGGCCAGCCGATCGAAACGCACTCCAGCATGTTCGTGGTCCGCGATCCGGCCAGCGGCGAGCAACTCTGCATCGCGACGGTGTCGCGCGATATCACCGAGCAGAAGCAGGCCGAAGATCAGATGCGCGGCAATGAATTGCGGGTCCGCCGCCAGCAAGACGCCCTCGTCTCGTTGACGCGCGGCAGCAGTCAGCGAACCGAGAAGGGTGTCCAGTACCATGCCATTACCGAAACCTCCGCCCGGATTCTGGAAGCAGCGCGGGTCAGCGTGTGGCGTTTCAACCACAATCGCGATGCGCTGCACTGCATCGATCTCTATGAAGCGGAAACCGGTGTCCATTCCGCTGGCCTGGTCCTCTCGGCAGCCGAGTATCCGAAATACTTGCAGTCGTTAAACGACATGAATGTGCTCGACGCTGGTGACGCCCCAAACGACCCGCGCACCGATGAGCTTACGGAGAACATTTTCAAGCCACTGGGGATCACGGCCGCGTTGGACGCCCCGGTTCGGCTCGGTGGAAAGGTCGAGGGCGTTGTCTGTCACGAGTATTTGGGGCCTGTCAAACAGTGGCCGGCCGATGAAAAGACCTTTGTAGTGGCCGTTGCCAACCTGGTGTCGCTGGAGTTTGAAGTAGAAGAGCGCGAGCGTGCCGAAGCCGGCTTGCGTTGGCAAACGGCGTTCCTGCGCGCCCAGACCGAGAGCAGTCTGGAGGGGCTGTTGGTGGTCGACGACCAGCAGCAAAAGATCCTTCAAAACCGCCAGTTTGCGGAGATCTGGCAGATTCCCCAGCAGGTCTTTGACGACCCCGATGAAGCCGCGTCGCTCAAGCATGTTCTCGGACTGCTCAAAGATCCCGAGGGGTTCATGCAACGGTTGGACTTTCTCTACTCCAATCGTGATCAGGTGGCGCGCGACGAGATCGAACTCCAAGATGGACGGGTTTTGGATCGCTCCTCAGCGCCGGTGATTGGCGAGGATGGTCACTACTACGGGCGGTTCTGGACGTTCCGCGATATTACCAGCAGCAAACTGGCCGAAGAAGAACTCCAGCGCGCTAAGGAGACCGCCGAAGCCGCTAACCGCGCCAAGCAAGAACAGGTCGAGGAACTGGAGCTCAAGAATGCCCAACTGCAGGAAGCTCACCAAGCGGCCGAAGCCGCCAATCGCACTAAAGCCGGCTTGATGGCCGACCTCGCCGCCGCTCACTCGGAACTCGAGGCCTTTGTTCAAGCGGTGCCTGACATCCTGTACATGATCGACCCCAAGACCGGGCGGATGTTGTGGTGGAATAGCAACCTCGAGAAGGTCTGTGGACAAACCGCTGAGGAAGTCGCGGCCACCAATGCCTTCGAGTACTTCCCCGAAAATGAGCATGAGAAGATTCGGGAGACGCTCAAACGTGGCATGGAAACCGGCTTCGCCAAAGCGGAACTCCATCTGCGGGCCAAAGACGGTCGGATCCCCTACGAGTACAATTGCACCCCCACCCGTGACTCCGAGGGCAACGTGATCGGCATGGCGGGCTCGGGACGCGACATCACCGAGCGTCTCGCACTGGCCGAATCGATGCGCGAAGCCAAAGAAGCGGCGGAGACCGCCAATCGCGCCAAGAGCGAATTCCTGGCCAATATGAGCCATGAGATTCGCACCCCGATGAACGGCGTGATCGGGCTGACCGAACTCACCCTGGACACCGAACTGACCGCCGAGCAGCGTCAGTACCTCGAAGCCGTCAAGCAATCGGGCCACGCGCTGCTGCAACTGATCAACGACATCCTCGACTTCTCGAAGATGGAAGCCGGCGAGCTGATGATCGATGAGATCGACTTCAATCTCAGCACGGCCGTTGAAAACGCGTTGAAGACCCTGGTGCTGCAGTCGCATCAAAAGGGTCTGGAACTGCTGTGCGACATCCGTCCCGATGTTCCCGAGATCCTGATCGGCGACCCGGCGCGGCTCCGTCAGGTGCTGCTGAACCTCGTCGGCAACGCCGTCAAATTCACCGCCCGCGGTGAAATCTCGGTCACCGTCGAGCTAAAAAAACTCTCCGCCGAGACCGCCTGGGTGACGTTCTCGGTCAGCGATACCGGGGTCGGCATCCCCATCGATCGGCAACAAGCAATCTTTGAAGCGTTCACGCAGGTCGACGGATCGACGACGCGCAACTACGGCGGTTCGGGGCTCGGGCTGACGATCTCCTCGCAACTGGTGCAGATGATGGGTGGAACGCTGCAGGTTCAGAGCGAGCCAGGCCACGGCAGCCGATTCTTTTTCACCGTTGGACTCAGGCGTGCGCCGGCGCCAGGGGCCAATTCTCTCGCTCCCCAGGGCGAGCTGCAGGGGCTGCGGATGTTGGTGGTCGATGACAACGCGACCAACCGCCAGATCCTGGTCCGCACGCTGGCCGGCTGGGGCGTGGCGGTGGTCGAGGCCGATAGCGGAGAAGTCGCGCTGGCGATTCTGCGGCACGAGGCCAACCGCGGTGAGCCGTTCCAGTTGTTGCTGATGGATGGGAGCATGCCGGGCATGGATGGCTTTGCGGCTCTGGAGCAAATTCGCCGTGATCCGACGCTGAGCACCCCGACGATCTTGATGCTCAGTTCGGTCGACCGGCATGCGGACCTGGCGCGCGTGCGGCAGCTTGATGCGGAAGCTTATTTGGTCAAGCCGGTGCTGCCGGGTGAACTGCGGGTGGCGATTCACCAGGTGCTGGCGACCGAGCAGGCTGCGTCGTTTGCACCGGCCGGGCCGCGGCCAGTCGTGCCAGCGGCGGTAACCCAGGCGGCCTCGTTGGCAGGTGCCAGCGGTCCCGATGGCAGACGTTCCCTGCGGATCCTGATCGCCGAGGACAACGCGGTCAACCAGTTGTTTGCCCGGCGGACGCTCGAGCGCGCCGGACACGAAGCGGTCGTCGCCGAGAACGGCGAGGAGGCGCTGGCGCTGCTGGAGCAGCAGGATTTCGATGTGATCCTGATGGATGTGCAGATGCCGACGATGGACGGCTTTCAGGCGACCGCGCAGATCCGCCAGCGCGAACAGGGAACCGGCCGGCACCAGCCGATCATCGCGATTACCGCGCATGCGATGAAGGGTGACCGCGAGCACTGCTTGTCGATGGGGATGGACGACTATGTCTCCAAACCGATTCGCACCGACTTGCTGTTCGAAGCGATCGCTGCGGTTCTGTCGCCGCACAAGGAGCAGCAGGAAGCTGGCGAGACGGCGGCCCAGGCGGCAGCGGCCGACGCGTTTGCCGAGGATCCGGTATTTCTCGCTGAACTGGCCGGGATGTTCTTGGAGGACTGTCCGAATCTGGTCAGCAGCATCCGCACCGCGATCGATGTCCAAGATGCGGCAGAGTTGAAACTCGCCGCGCATACGCTCAAGGGCTCGATCGGCGTCTTCAAAGACCGCTCGGCATTTGATGCTGCCTTCGAGATGGAATGCGCCGGGCGAGACGGCGACTGGGAACAGGCAGAGCGCATCTGGCAAGGCCTCAACGAAGAACTGACCCGCCTGAGCGGTTTTCTGAAAGCGTTGGTGGGCCCTGCGGCATCGTCCATCGGCCAGGAAGGTCAACGTTGATCCATGGTGTTCCATCTGCTCGCTCGTTTTCGTCGGTTGAACTTGACCTGGAGGCTACGGTGGTGGTTCATCGGCATTTCGCTGCTGCCGCTGGCCAGCCTGCTGTGCCTCTTGTATTTCGAGGCCAGCGCGGCGCTGCGGCAGGAAGTCATCCGCCGCATGGAGTCGCTGGCTGACGCGAAGTTGGAACGTTTTGAGACGTTCGCCGAAGAGCATCTGGCCAATGCGTTGGTGTTATCCAAGTCGCCGTATTTGAAGATGGCGACCGAGCGACTGGATCAGCACCGGCAAACAACGCAGGGACTTGGTGTCAACGATGCCTCCTCGTCGGACGCTGGCGAGCAGGAATTGCGAGCGCTACTCGAAGTGCCCGTGACCGCGTTCGGCTATTCGGAGGTCATGCTCGTCTCGCCCGCTGGCGATGAACTGTTCAGCTTTGCAGGACATCGGGACGGGAGAATCAATGATCTGAGCGTTCCGCACCACGAGCCGGAACTGGCGAAGGTCTTTGCCCAAACGCTGGCGACACTCGCTCCGGTTATGTCAAGCTTTGCGCCGTCGGCTCGCAGCGGTAAGCCGGTCCTGTTTGTTGCTGCCCCGGTTCACCGCGACGAAACCCTGGTTGGGGTGTTGGTCGCGGAGATCAGCGGCCAGCAAATCTACAATCTGGTCCGTCATCACCCCGGGATGGGTGCCAGTGGAGAGATCGTTGTCGGTTCGCTCCAAGCGGACACGGTCACCTTCATGGCCCCGACGCGGCATGATCCCGATGCCGCATTTCAACGGACCGTGCCTGTCGGCGGCCCGGCGGCAAAACCGATTCAACTGGCGGCTGCAGGTGGTGATGGCAGCGGTCACTACATCGACTATCGCGGCGTCGAAACCTTCGCTGCCTGGCGGTTCTTGCCGACCAGTCGCTGGGGGATGGTGGTCAAGATCGATGCCGGCGAGGTCAGGCGACCGCTGGATCTGGTCGGCGCATGGGTGTTGCTGTTGGGGACGTTGGCCGTGGCCGCGATCGTGGTGCTGGCGTGGTACGTGGCCGCCTCGCTAACGCGTCCCATCGCCGCGTTGACCGACGCAGCGCGGGCCTTGGCCAGCGGCCGGTTGGAGGGACGCGTGCACGTCGAACGCGAGGACGAAATCGGTCTGCTGGCCAAGACCTTCAATAACATGACCGATGAATTGCGGCAGATGCGGGCGACCCTTGAAGAGCAAGTGCGCGTCAGGACCAGCGAACTTCGCTCCCAAACGGCGCTCTTGCACGCCCAATTGGAATCCAGCGTGGACGGGCTGCTCGTCGTTGACGAACAACAAGGCTGGGTGTTGCAGAACAAACGGTTCTTCGACATCTGGAGAATCCCCCCTGAGATCGCCGGGCAAGGCGACTCCGAGATGCGTGAGTTCATGCACAGCTCGATCAAGGAACGCGAGAGTATCACCGAAGAAATCAATTTTCTGTACGCCAATCCCGATGCCTGCGCTCGCGATGAAGTGGAACTGATCGACGGCAGAGTCTTGGAAGCCCACTCGGCTCCGGTGATCGGTGAGGACGGACACTGCTTCGGCAGGTTCTGGATGTTTCGTGACATCACCAACAGCAAGCTCGCCGCGGTCGAACTGCAAACCGCTAAAGAGGCGGCCGAAGCGGCCAATCGCGCCAAGAGCGAGTTTCTGGCCAACATGAGCCACGAAATCCGCACGCCGATGAACGGCGTCATCGGGCTGACCGAGCTGGCGCTGGAGACTGAACTGAGGGACGAGCAGCGCGAATACCTGGAGGGGATTCAACTCTCGGGCAACTCGTTGCTGCAGGTGATCGACGACATCCTCGACTTCTCCAAGATGGAGGCCGGCGAGCTGGTCATCGATGAAATCGACTTTAGCCTCCACTTAACCGTTCAGAACGCCGTCAAAACCTTGGCCTTGCAGGCGCAGCAAAAAGGTTTGGAGCTGTGGTGTGAGATCCGCTCGGATGTCCCCGAGATCCTGCTCGGCGACCCGGCGCGGCTCCGTCAGGTGCTGCTGAACCTCGTCGGCAACGCGGTCAAGTTCACCGCCCGCGGAGAAATCTCGGTCACCGTCGAGCTGAAAAAACTCTCCGCCGAGACCGCCTGGCTGACGTTCGCCGTCAGCGACACCGGGATCGGCATCCCCGCGGACCGGCAACAGGCGATCTTCGAAGCGTTTACCCAGGCCGATGGCTCGACCACGCGCAACTACGGCGGCTCCGGCTTGGGCCTGACGATCTCCTTGCAACTGGTGCAGATGATGGGTGGAACGTTGCAGGTCCAGAGCGAACTGGGCCAGGGCAGCCGGTTCTGCTTTACGGTCGGTTTCAAACGGGCGCCTTTACCGCTGCGGCTCGAGCCGCCGTCCTCACAAACCGAGTTGACGGGGCTGCGGATCCTGATCGCCGAGGACAACGCGGTCAACCAGTTATTTGCCAAGCGGACGCTGGAGCGTGCCGGACACGAGGCGGTCGTCGCCGAGAACGGCGAGGAGGCGCTGGCGCTGCTGGAACAGCAGGATTTCGATGTGATCCTGATGGATGTGCAGATGCCGACGATGGACGGTTTTCAGGCCACCGCGCGGATCCGACAGCGCGAACAGGAGACCGGCCGGCACCAGCCGATTATCGCGATGACCGCGCATGCGATGAAGGGTGACCGCGAGCACTGCTTGTCGATGGGGATGGACGACTACGTTTCCAAACCGATTCGCACCGACTTATTGTTCGAAGCGATCGCTGCGGTTTTGTCGCCGCACAAGGAGCAGGAGGAAGCGGGCGAGGTGGCGGCCGCTGCTCAACCCGCACCCTCGGGGAATCCGCTGGCCGACGATCCCGTCTTCTTCCGCGAGTTGGCGGGGATGTTTTTGGAAGACTGTCCACGTTTGCTGGCTACCATCCGTGAGTCCATCGACGCCCGCGACGCCGCGGAATTGAAGCTCGCCGCCCACACGCTCAAGGGATCCAGCGGGATCTTCAGCGACCGCTTAGCCTTTGCCGCCGCCCTGGCGATGGAGCAGGTCGGCCGTGATGCGGATTGGGCCAAGTCGGAGCAGGTTTGGTCGCTCCTGTGCACGGAGATGGAGCGACTCTGTGACCAGCTCACAGTGGCGACGCTGGCTGAGCAAACCTAATCAGCCGTTCGCCGCGGTCGATTCCGATCGACGCGATCTTGAAGCGCAGCGGAACATAACATCTAGCAAGACTCAATCAGCCGGCACGCGTTACAGCTTGTTGATTTAATCAGCCGCAACGCGTTAGCCCGGATATCTCACCGGTTGATTGGTCTACCCCGGTAGCGCAAGAGCCTTAAGTCAGGTATGTAGTGGAGTTACGACAATCCCTACGTCCCCAACCCAAGGCTCTTGGCAGTGACACAGCGTACTCGAAGACGGCCGATTCTCAAACGCCTCCGCCGACAAGCCGTCGAACTGGATTTCCAAGGCGGAACCCTCACCTCTGACGCCGGCCTGCTGGTGCTGCGCCAGGTCGACCGCAGGCTCGACTTGATCCGCCGGGTCGACCAAGCGATCCCCGATCCACGCGATCCCGCCGGCACCCTGCATCCCCAAGCCGAACTGCTCACCAGCCGCATCTTCGGCCTCGCCGCCGGTTATGAAGATGCCAATGACCACCACACGCTGCGCCACGACGGGGCCTTCCAGGTCGCTGCCGGGCGGGCTCCAGCAGAAAACCACTACGACGACGATCAGTACCCACTGGCCAGCCCCGCGACCCACTCGCGCTTTGAAAACCGGGTCGACTCCCAGGCCATCTTCAAGCTGCACGAAGTCCTCGTCGACACCTTCCTGGACAGCTTCGCTCAGCCCCCGCAAGAGATCATCCTGGACTACGACGCCACCGATGATCTGATCCACGGCAACCAGGAGCGGCGGCACTTCAACGGTTTTTATGACGGCTACTGTTTTCTACCGTTATATGTTTTCTGCGGCGATCAAATCCTGGTTTCCTACCTGCGCCCTAGCCGCGTCGGGGCGGCTCACCATGCGCGCGGCGTCACCAAACTACTAGTGCAAAAGATTCGTTCGCGGTGGCCGGAGGTCAAGATCATCCTCCGCGGGGACAGTGGCTTTGCGAGCGAGCGGTTGATGCGTTGGTGTGACAAAAACCATGTCGGCTATGTCTTTGGGCTGCAGAAGAACGATACTTTGGTGCGGGAAATCGCTTGTGAAATGACGCGTGCCCGTATCTTACAAGCTCAGCTGGGCGGCAAGCAGGCGTATTATAAGTGGTTCCGCTATCGCACGACTAAGACTTGGGATCGCCACCGCTGGGTGCTCGGCAAAGCGCAGTACACCAGCAAAGGGGCCAACCCGCGTTTCGTGGTGACCAATCTTCCCAGCAGTGAGGGGATCGTCGACGCGACCTACCACCGCCCGTCTATCGATGGCAAGCAGGTGCGGCAATTGAAGGAGCCCGGGACGCGCTGCTCGGTCGCCCGCAATCCCGAAGTGTTTTACCAGAGGATGTACTGCCAGCGGGGCGAGATGGAGAACCGGATCAAAGAACAACAGCTGTGCTTGTTCGCTGACCGGACCAGTTGCACGCGGTTCATGGCCAATCAGTTTCGCTTGATGCTCTCTTCGTTGGCCTACGTGCTGCTCGATGGCCTGCGGCGGTTGGGGCTTGCAGGGACTGCGGAGGCTCGCTGGCGCGTCGACACGATCCGCTTGCGACTGCTGAAGATCGCCGCGCGGGTGCGCGTGAGCTGTCGCCGCGTGGTGTTTCACCTGAGCAGTCACTGTCCTGCCCAGGGCGTGTACGAGCGCGTCTTAGAGCGGCTGTGCCGCAGCGACTAACGCCCCCCAGCGTCCTGAGCAGGCATACCCTGGAGCGACCGCAGGTCCTCTGGGGGTAAGGGGGCCATCGGCGCCGGCAGCTGGGAAATGGCCACCCCACCACGCCAACGCCATAGTCAACCCCGCCAACTCCATCAACCATCTACCCATGCAATATCCGGGTTAGCGTCCGGTTCTCACGAACCATGAGCCGCACAGCAGCGACCGATTCGACCGCAAGACTATTTCAAATCTGCTAAGTGAAGCACAAACTTGTCTGCCACACCAAGCTTGGTAGGCACCTGAAGTCATACCGCGCCGCAGCCTGATCAGCAGACGTCGAAAGCGCAGCCAGCATCTGCGTTCGCTGCTGCGCGAGTTTCTAATTTAGCGCCGTAGCCGCGCTCTGATCGCCGCCGAAGGCCTCGAAAGTGGCGATTCCAATCGCTCCACCAGCCGCATCCGCGCCCGAAATTCACGCCGATTCAGTGTGGCGACATTTTTGTACAGCGCGAGCTGTGTCGGAGCAGGGTACCTCGGGCACTGATCGCAAAATTGGTCACCAAATTTTTGCCGAGAGCACGCCAGCGCCGAGAACTCGAACACAAAGTCCAGAATGTCGTGACAATCAGCACTGCGCCAAGCAACCGATCTGCGACGAAATCCATCGCCGCTGACGCGTCAGCCGTCGTCATCTCAGCCGAAAATCGGCTGGTGCCTGGGCCTCAGTCCCATCAATCCGCCTGCTCAAACGCCCGGCTGAGTTTTTTGACAGGTAGCGCTTCTTTTTTCTTGTCCAGCACTTTTTTCTTGTCGCATTTACCCCTTTTTCGGATTCCGGCTTCTAGCTCCCAAGAATTTCTTAATGACGGCCCCCCCGACACGATCAGATTTTGCACTCTTTTCGGCCATTTCAAGGGCCTTGCGATAAAACTCGGTGGCGGCTCTGTAATCGAAATCCAACCTTGCTTGTTCCGCGGCGTTTTTAGCGGATTCAATGTCTCCGTTCGCGTCCATTGCATCAGTTGCAATTCGATAAATTTTATCTACGCTTTCAGGTTCATCTTCGTCGGTCATGGTGGCTGCAAAACACCGCACCGCAGCGACTATCCGCTCTAGGTCAAGCTTTGCATCAGATAGTGATATGGCTTTCGAGAACCACTCACGAGCCTCCGCTATATTCGACCTGGAATGTTCGACGATACCTAGCTGATGGCAGGTTGAAATCATCCCGACCCGGGCCTGGCATTCTTCGTTAATCTTTAAAGATTTAGAAAGCCATTCGATTGCTCCTTCTTGGTCGCCCATCGCATTGGTTACTGCGGCTAAGCTGTTGAATGTTTTGGCGTACTCAGTATCCGCCGTCTTGCTCGCACGGTCCGCGAGTTCTAAAGATCTAAGGTAGGATTGCTTTGCTTCCGCGAGTGTACCTAAGCGGTAATAAGCTGTTCCAAGCAAATCGTAGGCAACAGATGCGTCCTGGAAGTTTGCTCTCTTCTCGAGTTCGCTGGCAGCAGCCTGGCAGATCGCCGCAGCTTCTTCAAAGCGTCTGCCGTCAAAAGCTCTTAAGGCTTTCTCATAGTATCCGTGGTGGTGATCTCCGGCAATCGACATTTCATCTCACCTAGTCTGTGTGGGGCATGCTGTGCTTGTAAGATAGTAATGTTTAGACACTCAGGGCAGAGAACCCCCAGGGGAAGTCCGGGGTTCAAGAGGCTCCGGACGAATTGCCGGTCTCGTGGGCCCCCGGGGTGCCGGGCCCGGGGCTCCAGGCGTTCCCGGTGCCTGCTGTACTGTTGGTGGCTTGGGTGGTTGTGGGGCAGTGGGATTGCCCCTCGGCGTGCCTCTTACTTTTGTCCAAACCCACTTGCAGCCGTTCCATACCCACGTACCGATTTTGGGCAGAATTCGTATAGGATTTTTGCCATCTGGGTCTACATAAGTGCTAGGAGAACCTTCCACGTACCCGTAGAGGTTCCAAGGGCTTCCCTCGAACCCAATCGGATCCCGCCCCAAGAACCGCCCCGCCACGGCATCGTACATCCGTGCCCGGTAATGATAGAGATCCAACGCCTCGTCCCATTCTCTCCCGGTGTAGGTGTAGCGGTTGTCCTCGGCACTCGATAAAATCGCCGTGCCGCTGCCGTCGAAGAACACCGGCTGGCCGTAGGCGTCGTACGCATACCGTTCAACAACCCCACCAGAGCCGTTGGTCAGGGCGGTGATGTTGTATTGCCCGTTGCGATGGTAGTAATGCACGCCACTGCCGCCGCTGCGCAGCACCACTTCATCGATGTAGCTGCCATAGACGTAAGTGTACGCGGGGCTCCCTGCGGCCGTGCCGGCCGGGTAGTCGGCGAGGGTTTGCTGGCCGTCTTGGAAGTAGATCGTGTGGTTGGTGCTGTCGTCGCGGCCGACGCGGCGGCCCAGGGCGTCCCAGCGGTAGAAGACATCGTCGACACCACCATTGTCGGTGTCGGCAGCACGGAGCCTGTTGTCGAAGTCCCACTTGAGCTTCAGCGGATCGCTTCCAGGCCGCAGCGCCGGCGGAATCAGCGTCATGTTCCCTTTGGGGTCATGCTGCACCGCTTGGCCGCTGGCGGTTAAGATCTCATGCACCGGGCCGTGGGTGCGGTGCTGCACTGCAGAGTTCTCGGTGATGCTGTTCCAGTTGCCCACCGGCGAGAGGTCCCAGGACTGGTCGAGGCTAGCGTCGCTACGGTCCCAGCCGATCAGCCGGTCTTCGGCGTCGTAGCCGGCAGTGAACCCGTAACCGCTCATCACCCCACCGATGGCTTCGCTGGTGTTGTTCTGGTTGGCGTCCCAGCCGTAGGAAAGGTCGCCGATCGCGGCGCCGCTGTAACTGATGGATGCTAGCGTGTTGTCGTCATTGTAAGCTCGCGTCTCGCCCACTCCGTTATTGTAGCTGCTGGACGTCATCCGGCCACCGTTATCATAGAGGCGGGTATCGATCGTGGTCGAATTAACCTTGATTGTGTGCAACTGGCCACGGGCGGTGTAATCAAGCTCGACCTCGGTACCGTCGGGATAGGTGAGCATCGTGACCCGACCGGCCGCGTCATGCTGCTTCGTCGACGTGTAGGTCTGTCCCGAGATTGTTAGCGAGTTGCCGGTCAGACGCCCCGCCGCGTCATACGCCAGCGTGACCGTGTTGCTGTAGCGGCCGCTTGTGGCGGTCAGCATTCTCGAGGAAGCGTCGTAAGTGAAGCTGTCGCTGTCGGCGATCGTGCCCGAGGGGCTGTTGGCCGCGGTGCGGTAGTCACGCGAGAGCAGCCGGCCAGCCGCGTCATGGTTGTGCGTGACCGTGTCGCCGAGTTGATCGGTGGTCCGCAGCACCCGGTTGAGCGAGTCGTACTCGGTCTGCGTGATCCCATAGCCGGCATCGCCGGGATTGCTACCGGACACATGGTCCGGCCAGATCGTTTGGTAGTGCCGCTGGTATTCGTCGTAGACGTAGCGGGTCGTCTGGTTCTCGGCGTCGGTCAGGCTCGCCTGCAGCCCCAGCGCATTCCAGGCGAATGTGGTGGTCTGGTTGAGCCGGTCGGTGGTGGCGATCCACCGCCCCAGCGCATCGTAGGCGTGCTTCGTCTCCTGGTCCTTGGCGTCGGTTTCTGTGATCAGTTCACCGGCGAGGTTGTAGGCGTACTGGACGCTGTGGCTCAGCGGATCGGTCACCTGGATCAGCCGGTCGAGGTAATCGTACTCCGAAAGCGTGGTCAGATTGTTGGGATCGGTAACTGAGTTTTCGTTGCCGTTAGCGTCGAAGGTGTAACTGGTGATCTTGCCCAGCGGATCGCTGACCGCGATGCGGCGGCCCGCAGCGTCGAACGTCGTCGTAGTCGTCTGGTTCAGACCATTGGATACAGTCGCCTGCTCGTCGGCGTCGCTGTAGCCGTAGGTCGTCGACTCGCCCAGCGGATTGGTGGAGCGGACCAGCCGCCCCAGCGGGTCGTAGCCGCGGGGCCAGACTTCTTCGTTTTGATCGGTCAGCGAGACCAAGTTGCCCGCGGCGTCATAGGCAAACAGCCGGGTATGCTCCAGCGGATCGATCTCCGAGATGCGGCGACTGAGCGAGTCATAACCGAACAGTTGGTACTCGATCTCGCCGACTGGCTGCTGTCGCAGCACGTTATAAGCTTCGTCGTAGAACTGGTCCTGGTTCTGTTGCCCGGTAACGCTGCCAGTATTTGGATCGACGCCGTGGCGGATCGTGCGGTAGATGCGGCCGCGGTTGTCGTAGAGCGTCTCGTCACGGCTCAGCAGTTGGCCACTTGAGGAACCAGCGCACCTTTCGCTCATCACCACGCGGTCGAGATTGTCGTAGAACTGTTGTTCGAAGTAATCGAGTTCACCATCGGTGGCGGTCTGCCGGTTGCGCCAGTCGTACTGGTACTGCGTGACGCGGCTTGTCGTGTCGTCGACGTGCTGGGTCTGCCGGGTCAGGTTCCCGTCGCCCCCATCGCTGCCGCCGTCATACTGGCTCTCGCTCAGCAGCAGCATGTTGTTGCCGCTGGCCCCGCCGCCGGTCGGATCGGTCGCCGTGGCGCCGCTGTCATCGGTGCCGACGTAAGTGGCGATTACCTGGCTGCGAACGTCGAACACATCGGTGCGAATCGTGCCGCCCGGAGAGACGGTACGGTTCAGACGCTTCATCAGGTCATAGCCATAGCTCGTTTCGCTGTAGTTGGTTCCAGGAGCGCCTGGGCCGCTGGCGGGAATGTTATGATACACCCGGGTCGAGCCGAGCAGGCAGCAGTCGGAGTACTGCTGGACGGTCCAGCGGACATAG